>Ga0099849_1001524_pt1 | contig 10852 bp, 12 predicted proteins | sample CB_VirMetaG_4_FD_78177 | JGI IMG/M metagenome (GOLD analysis project Ga0099849, IMG submission 78177) | Freshwater to marine saline gradient viral communities from Chesapeake Bay - CB_1508_1M Viral MetaG | ecosystem: Environmental > Aquatic > Marine > Coastal | place: USA: Chesapeake Bay... | reverse complement strand
TCCTTGAGTGCCAGTGGTTCCTTGTAGACCTTGAGTTCCTTGTAGACCTTGAGTTCCTTGAGTGCCAGTGGTTCCTTGTAGACCTTGAGTTCCTTGTAGACCTTGAGTACCCTGAAGACCCTGTGTTCCTTGAAGACCTTGAGTGCCTTGAAGACCTTGGGTTCCTTGAGTACCAATAGAGGCGAAAGCACCATCTACACCTTGAGTTCCTTGAACACCTTGAGTACCTTGAAGACCCTGTGTTCCTTGTAGACCTTGAGTTCCTTGTAGACCTTGAGTACCTTGAAGACCAGTAGTACCTTGAGTACCAGTCTGTCCAGTAGTACCTTGAGAACCTGTATCACCAGTGGTTCCTTGAGCACCCGTATCACCAGTGGTTCCTTGAGTACCTGTTTGACCAGTAGTACCTTGAGTACCAATGGATGCGTAGGCACCATCTACACCTTGAGTACCCTGAACTCCTTGAGTGCCTTGAACACCCTGAACGCCTTGAGTTCCTTGTAGACCCTGAGTACCTTGAAGACCTTGGGTTCCCTGAATACCCTGAACACCTTGAGCACCTTGAGTGCCAGTGGTTCCTTGTAGACCCTGAGTTCCTTGGAGACCAGTATCTCCTTTGTCACCAGTTCTAGCAAAAGTAATGATAACGTCTTCGCTGTTGCTGAATGAAGAGGCACTACCAGATACATAACCACAACTGACTGTAAAGTATCCAGTGGTCTCAGTTACACTAGAGATAGTGAACAGAGCAAAATCATCAGCATTCAATCTGTTAGAAATTCTAAAGTGACCCTTAATAGTGGAGGTAGAGTCATCAATAGTTCTCAGGAACGACTGAATATCAGTAGAGTTATCATCAGTATCGTCAATGTATAGGACAGTAGCAGACGAAACTGTAGCATTATTGAATTTTAGTGTTCCTGCTCCTGGGTCACTGGCAGTAGTATTTGTGGAGAAGGTGTAGTCAAAAGTAGCACCACCAAAGTTACCATCAGAACCTTGGATACCCTGTACACCTTGAGTACCTTGAAGACCTTGTGTACCTTGGAGACCCTGGGTTCCTTGAACACCTTGAGCACCTTGAGTGCCAGTGGTTCCTTGTAGACCCTGGGTTCCTTGAACACCTTGAACACCTTGAGTACCAGTTTGACCTTGAATACCTTGAGTACCTTGAGCAGGAGATGCCCATTCTACACCACTACCAGTCGATGTAAGAACAGAAGCAGCAGCACCTACACTTCTATTATTATCGTAAACTATTCCAGGAAGATTAACAGGAGACTTACCTTGATAACCCATTTATTGTATCCTCCCTATCAAGTTTGTTCAAGAACACTTACAATAACATCCACACTTGATGCAGTGTTTGAAGTTATTTGTATCTTATCTCCTGTTTGTAATATAATCTTATTTCCCGCATTGAAATCATATAGTGATCCATCAGGAATCAGTATACCCTTAACAATATAAACATCATCACCAGTGCTTTTATCAATAAAAACATCTGCTGTTACATTACTTTCCGTTCTATTGCTCAAACAAAAACCAATAACAACTGTCGTAGTTGCTCCAGGGACAGTATATACATCTTGTGTAATTGTACCTACAGATGCTTTAGTGATACTTTTAAAAGTGTTTGCCATTTATACTATCCTAATGCGATTGCGAGAGCGGTTGCATCATCACTTGCAGTTGTAAGTACACTGACTCCATTAATTTTTACGTCCGTCGAACTATTTATACTACCGTTTACATCCAATGGATATTGTGGAATGGCGGAATGAATACCAACATTACCATTATCATGTGTCGTAAATACAGTTCCACCAGCACCAACTTCAAGTCTTGTTGATGAAGTGATTCCACTTGTAGCAATAACGGATCCAGTAACTTCAATGTTGCCAGTGTTAGCATCTAAAGTTATTCCAGTACCAACATGAACTTTGTTAGTATTTGGATCTAATGTAATGGTGGCAGTACCAACCGATAAAATACCAGTTATTCTTGCGTCACCATTGACCCACAGAGAAGTCCCAGCAGCACCGACAGAACCAACTTCTAAAGTATAACGAGGTAGAGTCGTCCCTATACCAACACTGGTGACTCCTACCGTAGCAGAGATACTTACCTGAGAGACACTACCCTGTTTGTCGTAATTTAGGGCTCTTGCTACTTGGGATAATTCCGAAGGAGTTGCCATGAGACTTTTTTAGTTATTTATAGTTACTCAGTATCAAAGAAAAACATATGAAATAGTCTTGAATCATGTTTATCATACCCAAAATATTTCGATGCTGCGTGTGGACATCTACCATCCCAAATCACTAACCTATTAAAAACATTAGCAACAACATCAATGTGATCCCATGGAGTAGGATCTAAATGTTTCTTTGACCAGATTACATCAGAACCCTCAACACTCGCGTGTCTAATACCTGTCTCTTTATGGGCAAGAAGAGATGTTCCACATTCATAAGGAGCATCTGGAGTTAAGTAAACTGTTGCTGCCCATTTTTGAGCATCGGCATGATAAACCAAAGCGTCTTCACACGTACAATGTTGAAATCTTCCACACATTCCATACTCTTCTGTCCAGTTAGTAATCTTTCTACCGATAATAGATTCAAACCTTTCTTTAGTACCTGGAATTTCATATTGATGCTCTGTTCTTCTCCCTCGATGATAATCACTAAAGTGATAATCCAAAGTTAGAGCAAAGTTTCTAATCGTATGTGGATCATCGTAAAAGTTATCAACGACCCAAAGGGTTGGATTTGGGTCTTGTTTTAGTTTAGCATCTCTTAGATAGTATTTCATACTAATTCTGATGGGTCGATTGCGTTCTCACAGAAGCGGCAAAGGTTAAAGCACTGGAAGTTATCAGGAATAACATCTTCATAAGATTGCTCATAAAGATTTCCAAGAATGTGCTCAAGACCATAATCCATACAACACAGAGATACATCACCATTTGGAAGCATCACATTATGATACATTTTCTCAAGACACCCACAAGTCATTTCTTTTTCGCCGTGATAGATGGAACGATACTCATCCTTACGATTGAGTAGTTCTGGTTTCATAATACTTTCACCAAGAAGATTCCCTGCTCTTGACCACATACCATAAACAGGAGCATCACGGAATACATGATTAACCCTCTCATGAACTGTTCCCATTGCCATGGTAGTAAAGTTATGAATCTGAGGATAAATTTTACCAAAGTGTTCAATCACTTCAACATAACGTTTCGTGATTGGGTGTTTTGCTTTTCTTTCTTGATCTGGTAAGTGTAGAACGAATCCACCATTAGGATTACCTGCGAATGGAATATGTTTGATACGTTCAATATCATCGATACTCATACCAATACCAGTTGTGAAGACTGAAACGGGATGACCTTTTTCATGAGCATACAGAACCATGTCTGTACAATACTTATTTAACCAGGGTTCAGTAAATCCCGCAAAGGTTACACGAACTTCTTGTGGGAGTTTATCAACTGCTATCTTGAAATTATCAAGAGACATTGTACGTTCACCTGTGTAAACCTTTTGAAGTGTCCTTTGTGGACAGAATACACAGTCAACTACACACCCATTCTCGGGAATTGAAGTTGTAAACTCCATTGTAGGGGCAATAGAATTTTTCCACTTCTCTTTAGGTTGTTTTAGAGTTAAAGGTTTTTTCTCTTCTACTTTTTCATTATTAAAGTAAATATTATCAATGTAGATATTCAACTGACTGTATTTGTCGACAAACCAATCTTCCCATAGAGCCCACTTCATATCAACATAGTCTACAGACTGTATGCTGTACTTAGGGAACTGTGAAAGATATATTTCCCTAAACTCCTTAAATTTTTCTTTTTGTTCGGGGGTGTTTAGATGCCACTCACCAGATATCCTATGAACATTCTTCATAATCCATCCAATGTTTTCTCGATTGAAGATGTCATATTCACCACCTTCACAGTCTGTTTTCAAGAAATCTATTTTTTCAATATTATTCTCTTCAATAAAATCTTTGAAGCTAATTGTAGAAATTTCTTGACGAATGTCTTTATTTGTATAAAGCATCGTTTCATTAAAATAAGAACACTCGGTTATTACTCTATCCGATGCTGCTACCGCTTTATTAATACAAACAACGTTTTCATCTGAAACGTTTTCTACAAGTTTTTCAAAGGTTTCTGGATGTGGTTCTAAGCAATAAACTTTGCTTGGATTATTTTCCTTAATCAAATGTGTAAATGGTCCAACACTAGCACCAAAATCAACAACCACGTCTCCCTCTTGAACCTTAAACTGTTTTTGATATACATCATCAATAAACACTTCTTTTTCTATGAGGGATTTAATCCACTCAACTTTTTCTATAAATCCCCAGTCAAATTCTTTTAATCTTTTTGGAAGATATACTCTGTGTAAGTCTCTACCAGAGTCGCCCAACTTACTAATGTTTTCTTTGACTGCGTTAAGGTGTATTTCATCCAGTTGATAGTTGGCAAGAAGATTCTCTAAAAGATCTCTAGATTCATTACAAAGACCAACCCACCAAGAAGAAACTGCCTTCTCAAAAAGAACACCATAAAAACCTGGATACTCCACATCAAGAATTAAGTTTTCTTGTGGTTCTCTATCAGCAATCTTTTCTCCGATAGAAGAAATTAAATAAGCATCATGATAGTTTTCTTCTCTCTCATAAAAACGACTGAGGAGAAAATAACCTTCGGGGCGATTTGGCATGATTGTTAAACCATGCTGGTATAAACCTTTAACGGTAAAGTTTCTACATCCTTGCTTACTGAAACAAATACCAGATCTAAGAACACACTGATACTTAATAATATCTTGATCTGTTCTCTCGGCTGTTCTCAAATAGTAAGATACTGCTGATGCTGTTTGACCAATGGTATCATAATAAATTGCTAGATTTAAGTTATGTGCCACATGATCTGGATTAGCAATAAATTTATTGAGCAGATCAATCAAAAGATTCTCATTCATTATTCAAATACTCCTCTAAAACACTATCAGAAAACTTAAGAAGATAAGCAGCGTTATCTTGGAAACCAAACGTCATAAGCATATTCCCATTATGCTCAGCAAGTCCGACACAGAATTCTACGTGCCCACCCATAATAGAAAATTTATTTGACCACTTTTTAATATTGAACTCTTTGTCCCAATAGATTATTCTATGATAGTAAACGGCATCCTTTCTTCCAACTTCACTATTGAACAAATCAACCTCATGAGTAATAGCAACATATCCATCTTTCCATGGAATGACTTGTGATCCACCTCGGGGATATCCACTAATATTTTTTGGCTCTCTAGTAAAAAGTTGTTTTGAATCTCCATTGATTGGATTAACTTTTACTAGTTCTGTTGGATTACTCCATTTAATATAATGATATGGCATGTCTGTAATTGGCATCCAATTCTTTTCACAGTAAGATTTTGGATCCAATGGTGGTTTGATGCGAGTTTGAGAAACTTGTTGTACGGCAGAACCACCAACTACAATCTCACATAACTCCATTCTTCCAGTTCCAATAGTATCTTCGTCTCTTCTAACACCAGAGTAGTATAATTTATCATCCCAACGGAAAAGACGAGCGTCTTCTAATCCAACAAAGTCCCATTTTTCTTTATCTGGAAACTTTGAAGTATTTATTTTGGTGACTCTAGAAACTTTATAATCATCATCTAATTCCAGATAATAATTCCACGTCCTAAGATGAATATCGTTTTCTGGGTGGACGTAGGTTAAAGGACCATATTGATGCTGAAATAACTTTTCTTCTGAGTGATAAAAGGTGTAGTTAACTGATCTCAGATTAACCATTACTTTACCATCAGTATCAACAAAAACTGAAGGATTCATTAAGCCCAATCCACCAGTCAATTCGGAATCAACAATCAATGGATGAATGGATCCACCCTGCTCAATAGCAGACTGTGCAAATGTTTTCATTCAACGATATCAACACTTATTATTCCCATTATATAGTATAGAAAAAAAGGTGTCAATATCCCCAAGAAACCCAGGAATACCGAACACCTTTAGTAACTTCAGTAACCATATGTGGATACATGAACAGTGATGGAAACACTAAAACATCACCAGTTTTTAACTCTACTTTTTCTCCACATAAGAACAGTTCTCCACCATCATAATCATCATTAAAGACACCTACTAAACTTATAACTGGTATACCTTTTTTATCACCATCAAATAAACTATAGATGTGATCTACATGTTCTCTTATCCCTTCACCCTCTTCATACTTATTAAATCTAATTGGGGAAAATTCATTTACATGAAAGTATCCTGATACTTTTTCACCATATCTTTTAACAAAGGAAACTATTTCACCAACCATTTGCTTCTGTATCACATATTGATGGAGAACAGAAAAATCTTTCCTATCAACATCTTGCCATGTCCCTTCATTCACAGTCCACCTGTGTGGAAGCCAGTGAGATTGTTCTAGTGTTTTTAATTTTTGATCACAAAAATCTTTGGAGAATACATTCTCCTTATAAACAAAATCAAAAAGATCCATAATAAAAATTAATTTACTGCTCCCAACGATTGTCTGGACAGTGTGTCCAAAATGCTAAAGATTTTAATGATAGGAAGCATCCACATATCCCACAACGATTTCCTTCTTTGTGTGGACATGCGTTACATGTTTCAACTCTAGATTCTATTTTTTCTTTGTATGCTTGAATGTCAATCATAGGTAGGTCCACTGAGTGTCTGGTGTGTCTAATACTTCTTCGGGAACGTTGATTTGTCCATCAGAAACTGCTTGTAGAACGGCATCAAAGTCATCATACTCTGCGTACCAAGCGTATTGGGTTTCATCCCATACTAAAGAAGTTCCTTCTATTAAATCATTGGCATCTGGTTTTGGTGGTGTAAATACATCTTGTTCTGGAAGATAGTGGGATCCAATTTGAGCATATCTAAATTTACGCCCAGATGGGTCATTACCTTCTCTAGATATTCCACCCTCCATATCATCAAAAGTTTCAACTAGATTTCTTGTTCTACCAAATCTTTCCAGTATATATTCTGTAGAAAGATCATCAGAAAAAGAAAGAACTTCAATAACTACGTTGTTCTCGTCTAAACTAGCAAAATTTTTCATCTTTAACCAGAGTAAGCGTATGGGACAGCAACATACATTAAACCTTCACCAGCTTGGGTAGATCCACCACCACCATTATTATAGCAGGTTGCGGCACCTCCACCACCACATCTTCCGGCAACAGTTGATCCATTATGAACAGCATTTCCTCCACCACCAGCACCACCTGCTCCATTACCGCCACAGTCAGCATGACCGCCACCTCCACCACCAATACGCCAACTGGTGTCACCAAACCAAGTTCCAGCAGATAAAGCGGCAGATGCTCCAATTGGATCTCTAAACATTGGATCTATAGCAGCTCCGGCGCCACCTGGAGATCCTCCAGAAGATCCATTAGTACCATTCTGTGCAGTACCACCACCACCGCCACCGGCATGTCCACAGGGCCAACCCCAACTAGCTCCTGGACCACCATTAAATCCTTGAGATCCTGTACCTCCTGGTCCCATTACACTTCTCCTCCTGCCATTTAATTGGTATTTAGAAAAACTTCACATACTTTGATATTTATCAATCTTAGTAACCAGATCCAAAACACATAAATTGAGTAATACAATATCTTCCGTTAGAAGAAAACTCAACATCTTGTTCCATAATAACTTCAGAAACTTTATGCGATACCCAACTTGGAAAGAGAATCATTCTATTATTTTTAGTTTCTAAGTGTATATCATCCTCAGGAAAAGAAAACTCTCCACCACTAAACATTTTCGGTTCCTTATAAATCCAAGTTAAAGCCGTGAATTGTGCTAGGTCTTTATGAGATTGGTAATAGTCTCCATTCTCATAATATGAAAGAAGAGTATAATCAAGAGAACATTCTTTAATACATGTATTATATGGATGAAGATTTGAAAAATCATCAAATATAGTATTATCAAATAATTTTCTATTTAATCGAAGTATGTCTGACATACGTCTATTATTTTGATAGATGCTGTCTAGTGGAACAGACTTATTATTTTTCAACAACTCCCCATCACCTGTAGCAGAGAAAGTCATATCTGGACTAAACAGTCTATTGGGTGATGTAAAATATTCTAATTCCTTCCAAAGTTCTTCCAATTCCCGATTGGTATAAAAATCATCAACAACTGTGTACCCAAAATTCTTAGATCTAATATGCTCTATCAACATGTTTTGTGATATAATTACTTTGATAAATTATAACATATAATCCAAAAATAAATGAAGATAGTAATTGTCGGTTCTGGAAATGCTGGATGTTTAACCGCTCTTCATTATGGATTATATACAAGAAATTCTAATGTAGAAGTAGAACTAATTCATACAAAAAATATTCCTGCCGAACCAGTTGGGCAAGGAACACTAACGGAACCACCAGAATTATTTTGGAAAGCACTGGGATTTAACTGGTATAACAATCCAATATACGGTACATTTAAATCTGGTATTTTATATGAAGGATGGGGATCTGTAAATGAAAAGGTTTTTCATTCATTCCCATCAAATAATATGGCAATGCATTACTCCCCATCAGATATGCAGGAGTATGTGCTTAAGTCCAATCTATTTAAAGTAACAGAACAGGAAGTAGATAACCTGGATGATATTGATGCTGATTATATCTTTGACTGTAGGGGGAAACCAAAAGATTTTTCTAATTACATCAAGTTAAAAAGTCCAGTAAACTCGGTTATCCTTGGAAAACCAAAGTGGGATTTAAAAGAACAGTATTGGACTAGATCTGTAGCAACTAAAGATGGGTGGTGCTTTGTAATTCCGGCAAATGTAAAATCAAAAGCACATGATAATTGTGTTGGTTATTTGTATAACAATACTATAACCCCATATCAAGAAGCAGAAAGTAACTTCTTAGATATGTTTGATGTGGATATATCAAAAACATTTTCCTTTGATAATTACATGGCAAAAAATCCTATCGTTGATGATAGGATAATTCTTTCTGGAAATAAGTTTTTCTTTTTGGAACCTTTAGAATCTACGGCAGTTCAAGCGTACTTAAGATGGGCTAGACTTACTTTCGATGTCTTAATTAAAAAATCAAGATCATTCAACGATATAACTATAGAATTCAAAAAATATATTCAAGAAACTCAAAACTTTATTTTATGGCACTACAAGTTTGGTTCAAAGTATAACTCCAAGTTTTGGAATTATGCTCAATCGATTCCACTATATGATCCTAAATTAGAAGGCATGATTAACTATTCTAGAAAACTAGATAAGTATGATATTCTTCCAGAGAATGATGGTGGGAGGTCTAGTAGCGATTTGTATTCCCATTTTTATCCATACTCAATCAAAAATTGGTATGATGGGATGACATACAAAAACGATTACTGATTACCTCCTCCGCCTCCACATCCACCAGGACCACCATTACCCTGGTTTCCACCACCACCTTTATATGCTATAGCATATTGGGTTGAAGTAACGGAATCTTCAAAATATGTATTTCCACCACCTTTGCCTGGAACAACACAGTTGTATTCTCCGGCAGGAAGACTAAAGGTATCGTCAGTTACTTGATCAACTCCACCTGCTCCTCCACCACCAACTCCAGCGTGACCAAAACATCCACCAGCAGAAGTGCCACCAGCACCACTATTCCAGTAACTAAAGGTTGGTGTACCTTCAATTGTCATTGTTGTTGATGATGTTATAACATAAACCTTATGTGTTGGTGTTTCAAAATAAGTTGTTCCTTCTGGGAAGGTTATCCTGTTGATTGCCGCTTCTCCAGTTGCAACAGAGAATCCTCCAACTACAGAGTTAAGAGCAGTTTTTAATCCGAAGTTAAATCCCATGGTTACTCTCCTACTAGTCCATATCTGAATTGACCGTTGCCATTGGCATAAACCTTATAGTTTGATTCTGTTCCAGAACCAGCACCATTGTAATGAATAACAAAACTTACAAAATCAACATCATCGGGTGTTGATGAAATTGTAACTGTTGATCCAGAACCAACTTTTGCCGAGGTTGAGAATCCAGTTACTCCAGCAGGTTGTAAGAAAATGTGAGTTCCTATTCCAATGTCACCAGTAGTGTTTCCTGTACCAGCTGGTGTCGATGATTGTTGGGTAAAGATAACGGTATAAGTAACTGCAGAGTTCTTAATGGCAGGGAAGTCTTTAAATGATACAACCCCAACAGTACCATTATCCATATCATGAGTGAATATGGAAGCAGAATCTAAATCACACTCAAGAACAACGTTGTTAAATGAACCATTCTGATAAGTCGTTCCAGTTGCTACTGTTTCAAGAGAGTTATCAATATGTACTCCCTTAGATGTTACAATACCTGTACTACCAAGTTGTATATTTGAAGCAACGTTTATTGATGGATCTACCGTCAAATTAGTTTGAAGATCCGCACTAGTGAAAGTAACTACACCAGATACAATTGCTCCTTGCTGAAATTCAGTTGGTCCAGAAACAGTGAAAGATCCAGCATTTGTTACGGTAATACCACCACCAACATTAACAAACTGACCAGCAGGAATTGTAATTGTATTCCCTGTTCTAGGTGTCAGTTCGTTTGCTTTTAATGTCCCCTCAACATCAACAGAACCGGTAATAGTAGCAGCACCACCAACAGAAGCACTTCCAGCAACTTCTAAACTTCCACCATTAGATACAGAAACTATACCCGTTACAGCAAGAGTATTATTTTCTGTGACTGTAATAGTCGATC
>Ga0099849_1001523_pt1 | contig 10853 bp, 4 predicted proteins | sample CB_VirMetaG_4_FD_78177 | JGI IMG/M metagenome (GOLD analysis project Ga0099849, IMG submission 78177) | Freshwater to marine saline gradient viral communities from Chesapeake Bay - CB_1508_1M Viral MetaG | ecosystem: Environmental > Aquatic > Marine > Coastal | place: USA: Chesapeake Bay... | reverse complement strand
TACTGACACTGTGACCAACAGGAGCTATCAGGTAGGTACTGGCTCTATCGGACGTAGGTTTGAGGCTACCCTGGACAACATGACCATTGCGTCATCCTCCTACGATTCTGCAACAAAAATTTCTACGGTAACTTTACCCTACACTTATGATGGCAGCACCGATATGGTGGCTGTATTCCTCAGCGGTACTGATGCTGGTGTTGTCAGAGTTCCTGACAGCGTTAGTGGTACTACTGCTACTTTTAACGACATTGACCTGACGACTGGCAACGTTGCTATTGGATACAAGTATATCACAGAGATCGAACTTCCTCACTTCTACTACGCTATTGACAGAGGTAAGTACGACATTGATGGTGAGCTGCGAATCAACCGTATCAACTTTGAACTAGGCATCTCTGGTCCTATGGAGTTCCACCTTGTGTCTCCACAGGTAGATGACTATATCCAATATGAGTCTGGTATGGAGGTTGACCTGGGTTCATTCAACGATACACCCACTGCTCCTTACAAGTCTGTCAAAGTTCCTATCTACAGGAAGAACGAGAAATACACCCTTACTGTTAAAATCCCTGACCCCTTTACCGCAACTCTAGTCTCAGCCAGCTGGGACGGACGCTATGACAACAAACGACACATACGTCGGTAAGTACATTCAACCATGCACCCCTCAGCTAGCTCTAGAAGTTGGTGAGAATCTGCGTTGGGAAGACATCAGAGAAGTAGAAGAGACCACAGGGCTGACTGCTCCGGCAGCAGTCCTGGAGTCTTACTATCGTTCTGCTTTCTCTGTCTATTTCACTGTGCCCAACGGCAAGGCTGCCGGTGTGGCAGGCGTAACACCAGACAATAAGATCTGGATGTTATGTACTAAAGCCAGTGAAGAATATCCGCATACATTCGTAAGAGAAGCTAGAAGGTGGCTTGACAGTCTCCATAACCCATACCTGTGGAATCAAGCAGACATGAGGAATGAGAGCCATATCAAGTTGTTGAAGCTTCTTAAGTTTACATTCATTAACTATCACGTTCACAACGGTGTCCCCCTAATTCAATTTGTTAAACTATGTGTGAACCAATAAGTGCAACAATCGGTGTACTGTCTGCTGTAGGCGGCGGTATGACAGCTATTGGGCAGCACCAGCAACAGCAAGCTGCGGTTGCACGTTCTAATGCTATTGCAACGCAACAATATCAACGAGAGATGCAGATTGCAGCTGCTCGTGATCGTGTTAAACAGCAGACGTATCAGGCAGAACTGAAAGCAGAGACTGCTTCCAAGAACGCCTACTATGCTAAAATTACAGCTAACCAGGCTGAGGCTAACAGAGCCCTGGCTGCATCTGGTCAGAACCGTAGACAAAAAGGCACAGCTGCTGCCTTTGATGCCCAACGTAACATTAGTAAAGCAATCCGAGCACAAGGACAAGTCCTAGCTTCGGGTAAAACTGGACAGTCGTTCCTGTTGTCTGTCATGGATACAGAACGTCAGCTTGGTTTGGAACAAGCAGAAGTCTCTCAAAGCCTGTATGATGCTAACCTTGCATCTGGCATCGAAAGAGAAGGTATCCTGCTGGATCAAGCTTCTGCCAATACTGCAGCCTGGAATGGTCTTCCTGCTGCTCCCCTTCCCCCTGAGGCATCTTTCTTGCCTGTCAAGCCTATTAAGGCTTCTGGACCTTCTGGTCTGGCATTGGCTGGTAATCTCGTTAGCGCAGGTGTTAGCGGAGTTAGTAGTGGCTTGGGAGCATATTCTGGATTAAAAGACGCAAACATTATTAAAGGTTAAAATGCCCTATCAAGGAAGTTCGCAGTCCATCGGGTTTCGTAACCGTACCGTCATTGATCCCTCGAAGCGTATGCGCCAAGAGGCAGCTCAAATTAAAGAGCGCGGTCAGGAACGAATCCGAGGAATGGAGAGGCAAGCCTCTCAAGAAATCCAAGAAATGAAGCGTGTTAGTGACCTTGAGGCTTCTAACCAACGCTATGAGCTACAAGCTCTTTCTAAATTTAGTTCAACAATTAACAAGTTTCTACAAGAAGATGTTGTAGAAATGGTCAAAGAAGACCGCAAAGAGCAAGTAGCTCGTGGCATCGAGATGTATGCCTCTGACCCTCAAGCTGTTCGTCAAGAGCAAGAGCAGGTGTCGAATGCGGTTGAGCAACAACGTGCTCTTCATGATAAGATTGAAGCAGAAGCTCAGAAAGCTCCCACTACTGAAGCAGCTGACCGAGTCCGTAGCCTGTCCAAGTATGAACAGATGGGCTGGGACTTTGCTGCTATGCGGGAAGCAGCCAATGGCTGGGACTCTTATCGTGAGAGTGAACTTGAAACAAATGAGACTGTCCTGATTGACAGTACTGGCACAGAGTTTGTTCTAAAAGATTACGATCGAAGCAACTTAGAACAATACGACCTTGCTGTCAGTCACCTGCAGACAGAGTATATTGACTCCCACAACCCTAAGGGGTTCAGTGCGGCTGTCCGTAACACTACTCTGACTGCTCCTATCCTAGAACGGTCTGCACGAGCACGTACTCAGCAGGTTCAAGTAGTCAACCGTGACCGTGCTGTTGCGGCTATTGACGCACAAGAGAACCTACTGGCTGCTGCTATTAACGGTGATCCTGGTGCTCCTGACCTTGGCAAGCAGGCAATTACTTTCCTTGAGTCTACCCACAAGCACTTTGAAACTCTTGGTGCAAGAGAAGGTGGACGCAAAGGTGCACGTACTCGTCTTGCTACTATTGTCAAGACAGTCATTGAAAACAACAATCAAAGCGAAGCAACTGCAGAGAGAGTTATTGAGCAGCTAAAGGGTGCCAAACTCAAAGGACATCCTGGCGGTGCTAAGAACTTGTTTGAACTTTATCAGGATGAGTTCAACCCTGATAAAATGCGGGGAGAAGCTATCCAAGCAGACATTACCCGTTCAAACAGAGAAATCCAGGCACGTAAAGCTCCTGCTGAGGCAGAGGCTATGGAGATTCTTAGGGAACTGCCTAACTTGTCTGAAGGGGCTCGTGTTGCTAGAGTAGCTGAGTTCAAGAACAAGTACCCAGATTTCCCAGAAATAGGTCGGAAGCTTGATAGTGGTCTTGATAATCAACCTCTAAGCGAAGAGCGTTCTAAAGAAAAGCTTGCCGATCTTTTGGAAAAAAGCGGAGGACTTCCTGTTCCTCTTAGTGAGGTTAGGAACCTGAATCCTGAAGTCTTACAGCAAGCCATTAAAGATGGGGATGTTGAGGAAGTACCGTTTGGTGCTGACGCAGAAAGTACAATTAAAAGCAGCGCAAAGCTAGTCACAGAAGCTATTGGTGGGGCAGGTAAACTTACTGTTACTGGTGAACTGTCAGGAGCAGCTACTATACTTGCTAATGAGCGTGCTCTTACTCGAATGATGAGTGATGCGCGTAAAATCTCTAGACTGGCTGAACAGAACAACGAACCAATCAGCGATGCTGTAGCTATCCGTACTGCTGCTGAAAACCTTGTAAAAGAAATTGAAGGAGTCAATGACAAGTCTAGTGACTTGTTTGATGATAAATCGGAGTTCTACACAGGAACAGGTGAACCCTTCCCTAACATTACAAAAGGACTTTCTAGCACTTATCTAAGGCAAGCTGTTGCTGCTCACAAAGCTCGAAGAATCAGAGAAAATGGCAAAAGTCTTCTTGACAACTTGGTGGTTACCACTCCTAGTGATTTGGAGCTTACTTCCAAAGGAGTCCCGACGCCTCTTATTGACAAGCTAGCTCAAGGAGAAGGCGTGACATCAATCGAGATGTTGAACGCTCAACGCAAACTAGCTGGTATGAAGCCTGTTGAAATCAATCCTCAAGCAGAAGTACTTGCAGAAACGCTTGATAAGTATCCTCATCTTAAGAAACAGCTGGCTCAAGACAAGAGCCCTGCTACTGTCAGCCGTGTTTTCCGAGAGGCTGGTATTCCTCATGTCCGTGACTTGATTAAGGCTATTGGTCTTCAAGAGTCTGGTAACAGGTATGATGCCTACAACGATGATGCTCACGGTCCTGAGTTCCCTGCTTTGGGTAAGTACCAGATTATGTGGTATAACCTAAACTCAGCAGCTAACAAAGCATTCGGAGGTCCTGGTACTAGCTGGGCTAAAGAACTGGGCATGCCTGAGAAGAAAAACATGAACTCCTTCCTTAGGGATGAGCGTTATCAAGAACGCATTACAAATGCTAAGTTTAACCAGTACATTCAGATGGCTGCTCAGCAGAGTGACGATCTTGAAACTATTATCCGCATGGCAGCCGCTGCATGGTATGGTGGTGCTGGTGCTATGGAACACTGGGACAACCCTAACTACGGTGGGGGAGAAGGATACCCTAGCATGCAAGAATACACTACGTCAGTCTGGAGCCGCTATTGATGGAAACTGAACTTAACTCATTACAAGAAGCTTCAGATTTTTTAGTCGGTGATATTGATGCTGACGCTTTTCTGAAAGCTGGACAAAACGAAAACTCAACTCTTCTAGAACCTCAAGAAGAAAAAGAGGAAAAGAAAGAAGAAGGAGACGATGCTACCTTTATGAGCGAAGCTGGTGCCGCCATTGCAGGCGGCGCAGCTGATGCTGTAGAAAGCGTAGGTGGCTTTGCAGAACTTACAGGGGATACCCTGAAGACTTCTTTTAACACTCTGTTTGGCCGTCCTATTGACGCTACTCAGAACCCTTTTGATTCCCGCTATCAAGCTAATGATGGTGGATGGCTTGACCTGCCTGATGACTGGATCCCTGAAAACAAAACTGGACTTGGTAAACTTAGCCGAGGTCTGGTAGAGTTCGGTCTGCTAACCGTCACTACTGGCGGTGTTGGTAAGCTGGCAAAGGGTGTATCCTTTGTTGGTAAAGCTGCAGGTGCATGGCAGAACTACAGCAAAGGTAGCCGTGCTTTGCAGTTCCTTGGTACTGGTGCTAAGATTGGTGCTGAAGGTGCTGTTGCTGACCTTGTGTCTAGCAGCTCTGAAACTGGCAACATGGCTAACCTTCTGCATGAACACACCCCGTGGATTGCTCCTTGGTTTACCAGTGCTCTTGCTATTGAACCAGAAGATAACCCTTGGCTGTCACGTATTAAAACTGTGACTGCTGGTGCTGGTCTGAACTGGGTTGGCTGGGGTATTAGTTCCTTTGCTAAGGGAGCTTGGACTGCAGCTCGTGCCCGTAAGGCTGGTAAGAGTGTAGATGAAGCTAACGATCTGGGTAACCAGGCAGCACAGGAAGAGTATGAACAGCTTTCTCTGTTCCACCAAAACGCTCGCAACGCTGAATCAAAACAAGCAGCAAAAGAAGGTAACCAGGGTATTGATCCTGACCTGACTCCTGAGCGTTACAACCCTTCTGATACTGCCTTTACTAACCCTAGTAACGAGTCGCTGCGTACCAAGCATCACCTTGCTGACGCTGTCAATGACATCAAAGCTGGTGGTGATGGGATGAGCTATGAGCCTCTTCTTACCAACACAGCATGGCGTCAAATCACTCGTGGTGATAAGAACATCAGTGAATATCTCAAGGAAATAGTCGATGACATGGCTACTGAGATCTTCCAAGAAAAAGGTAACACCCTTAACCACAAAGAAATCAAAGAACTTATCGTTCGTCAAACGTACGAGATGACTAAGTTCCTTGAGGGTGGACAGGATGTTGCTAAGAACTTTTCTAAGCTTTTTGACAAAGACGCTCCTAACGTTCGTATCTATCGGAACGAAGGTAAAGAGATTGTCACTGGTACCCCTGCACAGAAGGCTGCCCTACAGCTCACCATCAACTCTTTGATGAAGCAGGCTCAGGGCATTGCTACAGGTGCTATCCACATTGCTGATGACACTACGGTGTATCGTCAGGCTAATATGGTTTTCGAGAGTGCACGTATTGCCCTCAAAGAGCATAAGAAGATTGGATACATGTGGGGTCTTGACGGTAAGCAGATGCAGACAGGTCTTGTACCTGAGAGCATGATGAAAAACGCCAAGCAAGCCATGGAGGACATCGACAAAAAAGTCGATCGTTATGTCGATGAGCTTGTGCGTCTTACCGATGAAGGTGATGACGAGGGTGTCAAAGCTCTGATGGAGATGCACGCTGTCTCTGGTGGTAAAGTTACTGTCCTTGACCAGCTGCAAGAGTTCTTCACTGCCCGTATCAACGGTGGTGAGATTGATGGTATTAAGGTTAAAGGCGAGCTGCGTCAGCAGGTTCAGTCTACCTTCTACAATTCTGTCCTAAGTGCTATCACTACCCCTGTCAAAGCTATTTTTGGTACCAACATGATTGGTATCCTGCGTCCTTTCCAGGCTTACGCTGGTGCTAGCATTGGTCAGGTTATGAAAGGACAAGCTTTTAATGCCCGTGAGATGGCTATTGCTGCTGCTCAAATCGACGCTTTGGGTAAGGCTTTTGCTGAAGGCTTTGAGATGTTCAAATATACGTGGGACTCAGGTATCCATAACAAGCAACTTCCTTATGAAACTCGGTTTGATATTGAGAAGGATATTGCTAACTGGAAGACCATGGGTCAGTATGTTGAGCAGTATGGTACTGAATCACAAAAGGTTGCCTACAGAGGCATTGACGTAGTACAGCAGTTTAACAACAACCCCTGGGTCAAGTACAGCCAGAATGCTATGGCTGCTGGTGATAGCCTTGCACGTACCTTGATTGGTCGCGTAGAGATGCGCATGCGTGCTGCTACTGCAGCTGCTGATGAAGGTATTGAGCTGAGCAAGCTTACGGACTACGTTAAGAACACTGAAGAAAAGTTTAGGGACTCAATCTTCAAAAAGAACAGGGACGGTAAGTACATTGTGTCTGACGAAGCCACTAAGATGGCAGGTGATGAAGCAGCAATGACTCGTGCCCTGGAAGGTAACATGATGGGCTGGGAGATGATTGGTCGTATTCCTGGTATGACTGCTTTCTTCCCGTTTGTTCGTACTGGTTTTAACTCCTTGGATTTGGTGTTTAAGCACACCCCCTTGGAAGCGTTTAGAACCCGTTACCAGGACATCATGAATGGCAAGAACCTTGAGAAGTACGGTCTGACTGAAGCTACATTGCCTCAGGCACAGGCTTTGATGGAAGGTCGTATTGCTATGGGTTCTTCAATCATGGGCATGGCAACCATCGCTGCAATGGCTGGTAACATGACTGGTGACTACCCTTACACCAAAGAAGACCGTGATGCCTGGCAGATGGCTGGTATCCAACCTTACTCATTTAAGTTTGGTAATACCTACGTTTCTTACAAGAACCTTGAACCGTTCAACACTGTGCTTGCTATGGCAGCCAACGTGGTACAGAACGGTGACATCCTTGGTGAGACGTATATCGACAACTTTATGAAGAAGCTGGTGTTCATGACAGCAGCTGTTGTTGTGGATAAGTCTATGCTTTCCGGTGTTGAGGACCTTGCTACACTGATGAGTGGCGATACCTCTGGTCAGAACTACGCTCGTGTTGCAGCTCGGTTTGCACGTTCACACCTGCCTTATGCTGGTCTGTCTGGTCAGCTGGGTTCGATTATTGATGCAAACAAAAAGGAAGCACAACAGCTGCACGAACTGTTTATCAAACGTGATGCCTTTACCAAATCTACTCTGCCTCCTAAGTACGACATCCTGTCTAAGGATCGCACAGGCAAGCCCCTGGTACATGATGCACAGCACCCCCTGCTGCGTCTCTTTAATGCTGTGAGCCCCCTGCCTGTTGTTATCATTGACGGTGACCCTGTACGTGAAGGTCTCGTTGAAATGCGTTACAACCTGCCTGAGACAATGAACAAGATTGACGGTGTGGTTCTTAACGCTTATGAACGTTCTCAGCTGCAGAAGTACATGTCTATGGGTAAGCTGCGTGCACGTTTAGAAAGAGCGATGATTGTGGATAAAACTTGGCGTAGTGATTTAGACAAATATAAAGCCAACAACCTTCAAATTAGTGATGGTGCTGATCTTTATAGTTCTAGGTTCTATTCAATTATTCACAGAATCTTCAAAGAAGAAAAGGAGATTGCTGTTGGTCGTATGATCCGCGAGATCCCTGAACTTGGTAAACGTATTGAAGCTCGTAAAGCTAATAAAAAAGCCGTTACAACTGGCCGCTTTGAACTTGTTGAAAAACTCACCAACATTCCTAAATAAACCATGAGTAATGGCAGTTACAAAAATCACATACACGGCGAACGGGACACAAACCCAGTTCACCATTCCATTTGAATACATTGCGAAAGCAGATGTAGATGTTTACATCGACACTGTTCTTCAACTCCAACAGAATACTACTTCTACTGCCGATCCGACTCACCCACAAGTTATCTCTGGTGACATTACTCAGGGCACAGCTCTGATTAACTACACCTTTGTTAACGATACAACCATTGAATTCAACAGCGCCCCAACCAATGGGGCGTTTTTGTTTATTGAACGTACCACAGACGACACGTCTATTGTTACCTTCACTCCTGGCTCTACGATTCGTGCCCAGGAACTGAACAGTGCACTGGAGCAAGTCCGTTTTATTGCCCAAGAAGGTACCAATACTGCACAAGATGGCGCTACTCCTTCCCGTGAAAACTCCCAGTCTATTGATGCACGGGGTCTCCGCCTAGAAAACCTGGCTGATGCAAACAGTGATGACGATGCAGTCAATCGTGCACAGCTGGGTAAGGTCATTACTGATGACCTGCTGGAAGGCGAGGCTATTGACCTTACTGATGTCACAGGTGGTACTAACTCTAACAAACAAGTCACCATCTCTGTTGAGGACAGCTCCAAGACTAACAAAGGTGCTGTTACAATCAACGAAGGTGAGGGTATTGATGTAACCTATACCAACGGTAACGCTGTTATCGCTGGTGAAGACAGCTCTAAGACCAACAAAGGCGTGGTCTCCATCAATGAGGGTCATGCTATTGGTGTGACTTACACTGCTGGTGATGCTGTCATTGCTGCTGATAAGAGTACTGCATCCCAACAGGGTGTAGTTCAGATCTCTGCTACTACCCCTATTGACCTTCAGCGTCCTGCAGACGGTGAGATCTCCCTGTCTATCCCAGATGGCTCTGTAGACCTTGCAAAGATCAAGGCTGATGATGTCATCACAACAGCAGAACAGAACGCTGGTAGCCCCTCCTGGGTGGGTCTGGATGATGCTCTGGCTACGGCTGGTGCTATTGAACGCCGCCATGACGTGATTGTACAAAACGGTCTACCTTCTGGCACTGATTATGCAGTAGGTAAGCTGTGGTATGATCAGGTAAACGATCAAACCTTGTCCATTTGGAATGGTTCTAACTGGCTTGGCATCGTTTCTGGTGGTACATTTGTTACTCAGCCTACCGTTATCTGGGTTGATTCCCTGAACGGTAATGATGGTAACGATGGTCACAGGGTTATTGACCCCATGAAGACCATTAAAGCTGCTGTTGCATCTGCTGATCCTGGTGACATTGTCCTTGTAACCCCTGGTGTGTACCGAGAGGTTGCTCCTATTGACATTACAGTCAACAACCTGTCTATTGTTGGTCAGTCTCTGCGTAGCTGCTTTGTCCACCCCACACCTGCTACTGAAGAAAACATCTTGTTCCGTGTAAACAGCGGTACACAGATTGCTAACTTCTCTATGGCAGGCATGAAGGCTAGCGGTACCCGTGGTGGTCACTCTATTGACGATGATGCTACCTACGGTCTGCCTGAGAATCAAGGCTGGGCTATTGCTTTCTACCCTAACTCTGTCATTTACAAGAGTCCCTACATCCAGAACTGCACAACGTTCATGGATAGTGGGATCTACAACTGGACTGAGGAAGAATACAACGCTGACAACAGCCGTGGAGGATTCTTTGACCCTAATAACGTAAGTCAAGGTGGTTTTGGTGGTGACCGTACCTCCGATATGACTGGTGGTGGTATGCTTATTGACGGTAATTCCGTCTCTAGCACGTCTCCCCTGCGGTCTATGGTGGTTGACTCGTTCACTCAGATCAACCTGGATGGTCCTGGTGCACTGGTGTGTAACAACGCCTATGCTCAGTTCGTGTCGTTCTTCGGAACCTTTACTCACTACCACTGTAAGTCACTGAATGGTGGTCGTGTTAACCTCAGTAACTGTACTACTGACTACGGTCGGTACGGTTTGGTTGCTGATGGTAAATCTTCTAGCCCTATCTACAGCTCTACTGCTCAGGCTGCTGCCGCTGCAGGTGATTTGTACGTAGATATTGCTGTTGCTTCTGCTCCTGCTGGCTGGTTTGGTAGTGGTACTCATGCTACCCGTCCTACTGACGACATGCTGATGGAGATTGGCAGTGACATTTATACCATTACTGGCTCTACTACCCTTGGTACTGAGCAAAGTCCTACTGGCTATCGTGTCAATGTTGTCCGTACCCGCACTTCTAACCGCTCTATCAACGATGGTTTGATCAATGCGGTGTCTCTTGGCGCTACTGTCAACTTCTATTTCCGCTCCTACATCAGCTCTGGTGGTCACACCTTTGAGTATGTGGGTGCTGGTACTGACTATGATGCAGCTCCTGAGAACGGTGGACAGCCTGTAGAGGCAAACCGTGTTGTTGAACTTAACAACGGTGCTGTTTGGCAGTCTAGTACTGACCATAACGGTAAGTTTACTGTTGGTAACTTCATGGTTGTGGACCAAAAGTCTGGTCTCTGTACAATCAACAACATCAATGGTCTGGCATTCCCAACCTCTGATGGTAACAATCAGCAAGTTCTGAGCACAGATGGTGCCGGAACCCTTAGCTGGCAGTCTATCAGCGCCCTTGGTGGCTCTGGTATTCAGAATGTCAACGAGGATACT
>Ga0099849_1001522_pt1 | contig 10854 bp, 14 predicted proteins | sample CB_VirMetaG_4_FD_78177 | JGI IMG/M metagenome (GOLD analysis project Ga0099849, IMG submission 78177) | Freshwater to marine saline gradient viral communities from Chesapeake Bay - CB_1508_1M Viral MetaG | ecosystem: Environmental > Aquatic > Marine > Coastal | place: USA: Chesapeake Bay... | reverse complement strand
GAGACGGCGCCTCGCCCGGCCCAACCCGTGGAGCCGGCCCCGCCGATCATCACGCCGGAGAAGGAGCCAGAGAGGACTCCGGAGCCGGGCGCCCCGCCCGCCCCGCCGCCCCCCCCCACGGCCCCGCCCGTCGGCACGGCGCCCAAGGTCGAGGCCGTTGCGGCCAAGCTGTACGAGCAGTTCTGCGCCAGCATGGACCGCGCGGCCAAGCCCTGGGAGGATATCGACGAGTCCTTGCGCCTATCCTGGGGCGAACTCGTGCTGCTGGCCGCCCGGGAGCTAAAGAGCCCCTACTACGACACCTATAAAAACCCGCGCTGATGGACCCCATGGAGAAATACGGCGCGCGCAAGCGCGTCAAGCTCATCGCACATTCGCCGGACTGGTATGAATTCCGGCGCCGTGGCCTGGGGGGGTCCGAGGTCGGCGCGGTGCTTGGTCTGAACCCCTGGCTCAGCCGGTGGGTGTTGTACGAGGAAAAGGTCGGCATTCGCCCCCGGCGCGACGGCATCAACGAACCCATGATCAACGGGTTGTTCATGGAGGACACGGTCGCGGACTGGTGGAAATTCTACGATGGCCAGCAGGTTGCGGGCCCGGATGGAGAGACGGTCAGCAGCCGGATTCTGCGCATGTACGAGTACGACCAAGCCGTTGCCACGGCGATGCAGGCCCAAGTAGAGTGGGATCGGGCCAGCAAGGCGGGCACCGCCGTAGGCGACCGGCCGGAGGTGCCGCACATCACGGAATTCCACGCGCGCCGCTGCCAGCGGATCAACTACACGCTGTACCGCGAAAAGGTGCCATGGCTGTACGCCAACTTGGACCGGGTGATTCCTGCCGGGCAGTTCCGGCTGGGTGCGCACGGAGGTCTGCTCGAGCATGCTTCTCCGCTCGAGTGCAAGACCATCAACGGCTTCCACGCGCGGAAATACGAGCAGGGTTATCCGCCGTACTGGCACGCCCAAGGGCACCTGCAGATGATGTGCATTGGCTCGACGTACTGCGAGTATGCGTACCTCGTGGACGGCAGGGACTTCGGAGTGATCAACTACGACATTGACCACACCTTCTTGGAGCGCATCCTGGAAGAGACGTACGAGTTCTGGCAGCTGGTCGAGTCGGGCCAAAAGGCTGTTGCTCGGCTGGAAGACCCGACGCTTACCGAGGCGGACCGCGAGGAGGTCTACCAAGAGGTGGACAACTATCTTCCGGCGCCGGACGACGCCGACGAGGGCTACCAAGAGTTCTTGAAGGAGCGATACCGAGTCGAGAACATGGAGAATGAGGAAATGACCATGTCCGATGCCGACCCGGACAATGATCGCCTGAAGGGGCTGATCCTGGCGGACATGGGTTTCTTTGAGCTGGAAAAGGCCTTTAAGAAGGCGCGGGCGGCCGTGCAGACTGGTTTGGCACGGGAATGCATGGAGCGCCAACGCATCTACATCAAAATGCCCGAGGGCTTCTCCTTCTCCTTCCGCCCGCTGAAGGAGGGGAACAAGCCCACCCTCAAATCCAAGGCGCCGGTCAAGGTTGATCCCGACCAAGTGGCTGCGGTGCTGCAATCAATAACCGTCGACAACCTGTTCAAATGAGCAACGATTCCCAGCTGGTTATGATCCAGCGCAACCTGGCCACGGCCGACGTGGTGCAGGCCTACGAGAGCTTCTGGCCGGAGGCGCAGCGCGAGCAGGCGAAGAGGGAGCTGTACCACGCGGCCATGATCATCGCCAAGACGCACCAACTGGCCAAGATCTACAAGAAGAATCCCGGCGCCTTCATCTATCCGATGCAGGTGGCCGCGCAGAGCGGCCTGACCTTGGCGGAGAACCTGGGCCAAGCCTACCTGATTCCTTACGGCGACGAGGTGAAGTTCCAGCCGTCCTACAAGGGCCTGGTGACCAAGATGGAGTCCCTGGGCCTTACTAAGGGCCCGCCGCGGGCCGAGGTGATCTACGAGGGCGACATCTGGAAGGTGGACTACGTGACCAACCAGATTCTGGAGTACGTGCCGCACTGGGCGCGCAGGGACAAGGACAAGCCGGCGGACAAGGGCGAGGACATCGCCTGCTTCGTGCTGGCCACCCTCGCCAGCGACGGCTCCCAGGTTATCTACATCCGCGGCCGCGAATACTACGACGGCATCTGCGAGAAGAGCCAGAGCGTTCTTCGGTGGCGCCGGATGAAGCCCACCGATCAGGCTGGCAAGACCCCCCCGCTGTGGTTGGGGCCGGACCGGCCCGCGATGATCCGCAAGACGATGATCAAGTACCTGTGGGAGCAAATCCCCAAGCCGGTGAACATCGACTTCCAACGGCAGCAGCAATTGGAGGCGATGGCCAAGCTGGTCCAAGAGGACAACATGGCCGACACGACCGTGGGCATGGACGCCACCGACGGCCAGGATCACCTGAAGGTTTTGGACAAGGACAAGCGAGCGGCCACGCGCGATGCCGTGAAAGCCGCGGCGGGCGAGAAGCCACCTGTGGAGTACCCCGGCCCGGAGGCGCCGATCGATGACTGGCTGGCGGTGGCCATGCCGGAGGTGGGCCTTGAGCCTCCCCGGGACCCCAAAAAGAGCCAGGCCTTTGTCAAGGCTTTGCGCTCCTACTTGGGCTTGGACGTGATTGCGTTCGACGCCGCCTACGTGGAACTGATTGGTCAACAAGGCCAGGCCCTGGACGTCGTTCTCCGCTCCAAGCAGGAGGGGCTGGAGAAGATGGTGCGCTCCCTGAAGGACCTGGTTGACGAAACCGCTTTGCAATGAAGATCACCGTTGACGCGGGCCTGCTGGCTCGCAAGCTGGCACTGCTGGCTCCGCTGATGAGGGGCGAACGCATAATTCTCCCGATCCTGGATTGTGTCGGCCTGTCCCTCGAAGAAACGAGGCTGTGGCTGCAGGCGTCGGACGGAGAGACCGTCATGCGGGTGGCCCTCGACGTTTCCGTGCAGAAGGCGGGCGACCCCCGCTGTGTGCCTTTCGACCCGCTTCTGAAGCTGGCGAACACCATCAAGGGACCGCTCACGATTCAGTTCAACAAGCAGGCCCTGGTCGTGAAGTCCGAGCGCGGCGACTACAAGGTGGGAGCGAAGTACGACTTCGACGACATGCCCTTTCTTCGACCTACGCCCAGCATGCTGGCCACGCTATCCGGCCAAGACGCGGAGGCGATCAAGGAGCGCGTGTCGTGGGCCTGCAGCCAAGATGAGCTGAGGCCGGCCATGACCGGTGTGCTGTTCGATTTCGACAGCGACGGTATGACGGCCGTGGCCACTGACGCCCACGCAATGGCCATGTTGCGTCTTCCGATCAAGCGAGAGGAGGCAGCCCAGGTGGTTGTGCCGATCACGCTTCTGCGGTTGGTGCATGCCGCTCGCGTCGAAACCTGGATCATGACCGAAGGCGATGGCGCGGTCGGCTTTGCCTCCCGGGAGGTGGAGATCACCGGCCGCAAGATCGACGCGCGATATCCGCAGTACCGGCAGGTCATTCCTCCCGAAGAGGCTGCTCAGTGCAGGCTGTCCTTCTCGAAGGACTGGATCGATGGGGTCTGCGCCAGGGCGAAGATGTACGCCGACTCCGACGACCAGAAGATGGTGCTGCACCTCCAGGAAGGGCCGGTTATCGTCAAGGCCGAAAGCCGGGGCTGGGAGGCGGTCATGGAGGAGTCTTCCAAGCCCAAGGAAAGCGAAGACGAGGTGACCATGACGGGGTGGGGTGGCGGCGAAGGCCACCTTGCTCTGCATCCGGTGCTGGCTAGGAAGGCGGCGCGCGCTTGCGCGTCCGATACCATCACGATGCAGTACCACGGCGAGGCGAGGGCCAGCGTCTTCGAGGGCGGTTCGGTCAAAGTCTTGGTAATGCCCATCCTGTTGAAATGAAGCCCGACCTTACCCTAGAGTTCTACCCCGGCCGCTCGGCGGAGTTGTTCATCGCGTCCTACGCCGGGCACATCATTCAGCAGCGCCAGGTGTACGTGGTGCTGCACCAGGATGCCCATGAGGGTCGCAAGCTGGCTGCGCTGTTCAAGGACCGGGGCCACGCCGCGGTCTTCCTTGACTGCTCCGACTTCAACACGGCGACGATCTCCGTGGCCCTGGGCTGGCTCACGCAACAACGCAAGGCCTTGGCTTTGCCGGTGCAGAAGGTGTTGGTCACCCCCGACGAGCAGGTGGCCATGATGCTTTTGGCACTTTTGTCTGACGAAGAGGCGTTTATGGAGACGAACGTCATCAAGGCGATTTTCAACCTTCACCAAGGCCTGCTCGAGGCGGGCATCACAACCAAGACCCTATGAAGAACCGACGATCCATCTGGGCCGCGGGCCTGCTGACCTTCGCCGCGCTGGCCGGGGGCACCTACTCGTTGTTCCAGGAGTCGCCGACGAAGGCGGCCACCGAACCCGAGATCCTCAACCCGGCTACCTGTGGGGCCAACCTGAACTTCACGGCCTCCGGGGCTTTGGACGCGACGGTGCCGACGGCGCTGATCCTCTCCCAGGTGCAGAGCTGGGGCGCCGACTTCGAGAGGCTGGACTACGCCTCTCCTGACTACAACGCCTTGGGCCACCTGCAAAGGCGGCACGTGGACTTCTACTACCCCAACCCGTCCAACTACGGCAACCGACCCAAGGGCATCATCATCAAGATCCACGGGGGCGGCGGTGACGTGGGCTTTGCCAGCAACGCCGGCGACATCCCCGAGACCCGCTACTGGCTCGACCGGGGCTTCGTCGTGGCCGACATGGAGTACCGGCGCGGCTGGACCAACGTGAACTTCTGCGCTTCCGACCAGGCGCCCAGGGACGTCTACAACGCAACGGCCCAGGAGTACGCCCGCCAGGACACCGCGGCCAGGTTGAGCTTCCATGACGGGGTGATGGCCACCGAGTTCGTCTTCCTGCACTGCGCGAACAAGTACGGGGTCGAGCTGGACATGGCCATGTACGGCACCAGCTTTGGCGGGGCAATGACGGCCTACCTCACCTGCGTTGATCAGGCCATGCAGGGCGCCCGGGGGGAGCCGCTGGCCAGCTGGCTGAGGAAGGTGAAGGTGCGCGGCGCGCTGATCCGCTACGGCGCCGTGGCCCAAGAGGACGACGTGGCCTGCTTGGTGCCGGTGATGTTGGTCGGCGGGGTGGGGGACTACATCGTGCCGTTCGACGGCGGGCCGAGCTACCACAACCTGGCGGGCAAGCCTATCCTCGGCGTGGGGGCGCTGTACGACGCCCTGGCCCCCGGCGCGCCGCCGGCCCGGCTGATTGGGACGTGCAACAAGGGGCACAGCGACGGCGCCATCCAGGTGTCAGAACTGTTCGGTTCTTGGCTGACCCTGATGAAGAACTACTGGTCGGGGTCGGAGGGTACCGACAGCGAGGAGTACCGCGTCCAGAGCGGGCAGGGGTGGCTCCAGGCGGACCCGTGTAGGCAGAGCTGGGAGCACATTCGCCAAGTCATGATCGATCAGGGTTTGATTACGCCCTGATACGCCGTATTTTGGGGCTAGAGCCGGGGCAACCCGGTCAGTTCTTACCAGTGTGATCGAACCGGGAAACCGGAAGAAAAGCTGAGAGGCCGGGGTATCCCCCGGCCTCTCTATTTTCGGGGCATGAGCGTGAAGGACAACTTGGACCAGGTCTTCAGTCACTACGTGCGGCAACTCTACGCCTCCCACGCCGGGCGGGTGCGGTGTTCGACCTGCGTAGTTTCCCGGCACTGGAGCGAGATGACCTGCGGCCACTTCATGAAGCGGGGCTTCCTGATGTTGCGGTGGGTGGTCGAGAACGCGGCGCCGCAGTGCGGAGTCTGCAACGGCCACGAAGAAGCCCAGCGGCCAGCACGCATCGAGGACAAGATGGCCAAGTGGCTCGACGCCAGGTACGGCGAGGGCACGGCGGCGAGGATGCGGGAGATCTTCGGCCAAGCGACAGAGGGGCAGGGGTCGATGAGCGAGGATGAAATGCGCTTGCTCTTGCGGGCGTTTCGAGAGAAAATGCGGGCTGAAGGCATGGCCTTGCCCGGCGACTGCGTTCCATTACCATGAAACCCATGAGACTACTGATCTTCCTGCTGGGCCTGGCGTCGATGATTCCGGGCTTCGCTCAAACCGACCTGACCATCGACCTGACGGACCTGCGCAACGGCAGCAGGGTCGTCGACAGCCTTTCCTCGACCTACGTGGGGCCGGGGGAGACGCGGACCATTTCCGGCGAGGAATACCGCTACAACAACATCTGGGTCAACGGTGGCACCGTGATCCTCCGGCCTGGCGGCCGGTCCCAGGACATCTACTTCAAGAGCCTCAACGTGATCAATGGCGGGGTGGTCCGCACGTTCGACACGGTTCCGGCCAGTACGCGCATCCGGCTGATCAACGCGACGCAGAACGAGGAAGAGCGGACCATCAGCGTTATGGGCGCAGGGAGCCGGCTGACGTTGCTCGGTCAGGCGAAGTACCCGTTCCTCCAGCTGGCGGCCTCGACCGCCCCGGGCGACCAGGTGATCATCGTGCACGACAGCGTTGGCCATGGGTGGCGCAACGGGGACTTCGTGGTGATCGCGGCCTCGGGCTACGACTCCGAGCAATCGGAAGAGCGGCAGATCCGCTCGATTGCCGCCTACGGCACGGACTACCTGCGCATCAACCTGAACAAGCCGCTGGACTACATCCACTACGGCGACAGCGTGGCCGGGGACGAATGGAAGGACTGCGAGGTGATCAACCTGACCAGGAACATCCAGATCTCCGGGAACAATGCGGCCAACGCTTCCGACCGCGGGCCGAACATCATCGTGCACATGGGCGCGGTGGCGCAGCTTCATGGCGTCCAGGTGGCCTACGGTGGCTGGCGGTCCCAACAGGGGCGGTACCCCATCCACTTCCACTTGACGGGCAACTCGTCGAGCAGCTTCATCAAGTACTGCTCGGTCCACAACTCGAACCACCGCGGCATCGTCGTACACCAGGCGGACTCGGTCATCGTGACGGACAACGCCCTGCACGATATCTGGAGCCACGGCATCGCCATCGCCGAGGATGGCAAGGCCAGCGGGAACGTCTGCCGGCGGAACGTGGTCAACCAGATTCGCCAGTACGACCTGAACGCGGGCGGGGTGCGCCCGGGGGAGTTCGCCTTCGGCTACGACGGCACGCTGAGCGACGGCCGAACGTCGGGCCGGTCCTTGCAGAGGGAGCTTTCGCCGGCGGCGATCTGGTGCACGAACCCAAACAACGACATCAGCTACAACCACCTGACGGGCGGGGTGTCGGCCAACGGCCTGGACTTGGACTTCTTCATGGGCAGGCAGAAGCACTCTCCGGGGCTTCCGGACCAAGCCGACACGAAGACGGCGGGCAAGTTCTCGGGCAACGTGATCCACAGCTTCCGGGAGGCCAACGTGTACTCGACTTCGGTTCAGTCACGTTCGGCCTACCAGGGCAAGGGCTGGGCGGTCTTCGCGGACTACACGCAGACCGACAGCCTGGTGGTGGACAGCACCTACGCCTACAACTGCCACTCAGGGTTCGGATGGATCGAGTCGGCCAGCACGTTCCTGTTGAGGGATACGGCATACGGTTGCGGTACGGGCGTCAACGTCGCCCGTGGCTTCATCGGCTACTGCCTGTTCGATCGGGCCAACCCCACCGGCGTCAGCGGCGTGGCGAACACGCACGACTTCGGCGGCTTCAACATTGTGAACAAGGAGGATGCGTGCGCGGGGAAGATCGCCAAGGGCAAGATCGTGATCAACGCTTGCACCGTGAACGGCTACGAGTACGGCGTCTTCATCGAGAACCCGTTTGAGCCCTACTTCTTCATCGACAGCCTGTCCGGGGACTTCGACGCGGACAAGCGGATTCGCTGGCAGATGGAGAGCTGTGTAGGCGTGGAGGGTGTGATCCACGACTACGACAGCAACAAGACCATGCTCTACAACGGCTACACCGTGGAGGCCTATGTGGGCGTTGAGATCCAGGACACGACGGCCGGGCCTTCGTGCGCGCAGCTGCGAATCACCTCGCCGGACGACTTCTACACCACCCAGGAGACGCTGCCCTGGGTCCCGTGCTACGACACCTCGGCCTTCGCGTACTTCCTGCCCAGCTCTCAGATCACGCTGACGCAGGCCACCGGCGGCTCGACGAAGAAGTACGTCAAGGCCTGGGGCTTCGATGGCGACTCGGTGAGAGTGGGGGGCGTGTGGTACCAGGCCCAGCAACCTCCCGGCCTGACCCCGTAACTTGTGGCCAAGGAAGAATTGACCGGGGGGCCGCGCGAAAGCGTGGCCCCCATTCGTTCAAAGAGCATGAAAGCACTACTGACCATTGCGGCCCTGTTGGTGGCCGCTACGGGCTTCGCCCAAACCCAATCCGAGATCGGCGACCGGGACTGGTGGCCGGTGGTACGCGCCCTGGAGAAAGGCACGGGGGCCAACACGACGCTGACGGTGTTCGGCCGCAACGGCGACATCGACACCGGGAGTGACCCCGAGGACGTGTGGGGCGGCGGTGGCCTTTACACGGGCCACAGCACGCTGGCCGCGGACACGGTCAAGATCGTTTCTTCGAGCGCAGTGGATTCTGCCGGCGGCGCCGGATGCCGGGAGGTGACGATCTACGGCCTGGCCAGCCTCGATGCGCGGGAGGAGACTTCCGAGGCAATCGCCTTGGACGGGACGGATACGGTCTTGTCCTCCGGTACTTGGTACAGGATCTACCGGGCGGAGTGCAGTTCCAACGGCACGAGCGCCAGCGGTCCGAACGTGGGCACGATCAGCGTGCGGAGCCAGGACAACTGGGCCACGGTCTTCGCAACGATCAGTCCAAAGGCCGGGAAAAGCCACCAGGCGGTCTTCACGGTGCCGAAGGGGAAGCGGGCGTTCATCTGGCCGCGGATCAGGACTGCTCACGCGAGCGGCGGCGGCGGCGCGGGCTCTCTGACGCAAATCAGCGTGCGCGTCAAGAGCGCCGCCGCTGGTGGTGTTGGGGTGGCGGAGCGGTGGTACACGGTCACGTCCGGGGAGGACAACCCCGCGCCGGTCTACTTCCCGGTCGTGGTGGAGGAACAGCAGGATGTGGTGGTTCGAGTGGAGGTGGTGAGCCACAACGATACGTTCGTGGACGCCGAGTTGTCCATCCTGGTCGTTCGATGATTCGCCAGGTCTTCCGATACCTGATGCTCATGGCCGCCGGAATGGTGGCCATGTTGCTTTTTGTGGTGGCGCTTTCGGGGTGCTGACCGTCAGAACAGGCTCCCCTGATTGGAGGCGGACTTGTCGGCGGGGGTGTTGGCCCGTTGGCGGCGGGCTTGCAGGTATGTGAGTGCGGTGTCGAGCGTGACGCCCTTCAGAGGGGGAATAGACGGCGCGTCAGGGACGAAGGCGGGCAGAGCGTCATACCCGGAGAAGCCGTCGGGAGAGAGCCTGACAGCGCCCAGGAAGGCCCCGGTGGAGATCGCGTAGATGTTCCACCGGGAGCCGTCGTAGAGGTCAGCAGAGGCCATGAGGCCGCGAGGGCGGGCAAGGTCAGCGATCATGGCGGGAGGCTATCGGAAGGGTTGGATGAGCCACACGCCCAAGGCGATGCCGAGCGGAATGGCGGTGAGTAGGGCGAGGACGGCGGCGATGATGAAGCGGCGGGTCATATGGCAATGGCGGCTTGAGTGTGATCGGAGGTAAGGACGTAGTCGACTTCGACGCACATGCCGCCCACGCCGTCCATCTCGCGGCGCAGTTCGTGGCGCGTGGAGTAGAACGGGTCGCCTTCTCGGACGGACAGGTGGCCTCCTTTAGGCAAGTTCTGCTCAAAGGCACGAATGGCGGCGGTGTCTTGGTCGGTCAGCCCTTCCCAGTTGTCGTTGATTAGGGCACCGAGCGCAAACGTCGGGATGATGTAAGTGTCAAAGACCATGGCAGTGGATTGAAGGTTGAAGATTTGTACAGACGGGCCAGTTGACGCAATCCTGTACCGGCGTCAAGCATCGCCGCGCAGTTCAGCAATGAGGGCCTCAAGGCGCTCGGTGTCCAGCGCCGGGTCGTCCCACGCCACGCCGTCCGGGGTCTCGGGCATCTGGCGCACATACTTGAGGTACGTGACCAGCGACTCGTAGGACCTCCACACCCCCGCTGTTCGGAACGCCCGCCGCCGCCGGCCGCGGGCCAGCCGGTACAGGTCCTCGTCGTTCCGCAGCCACAGGGCCACGTTCCAAGTTTGGTAGTTGGCCCACCCTTTGTACAGCGTTAGGTCGTCTACTTGGTTGCCGTCGGCGTCAACCCTTAACACAGTCCAAGACTTGAGGTAAGGGTCAAAAAAATAGCGGAACAAGGTGCCTTCTTGGTTGTAGTAATAGGTTTTCATTGTGGTCGTAGGTCATTCGATGGTGTAGTCGGGCTGGGCGGGGGTTCCCACGATCTTCACGGACACGGGGCCCATGCTCTGGACCTCCGCGCCCTCGATGGCGCTCATGAGGCCCTCGGGCTGCTCGTCTAGGGTCCTGTAAAGCCGTGCCTTGGCATCGGCGGGGCTGGAGCCCTTGACGGCCACATGGAGCGTCTGGACGGTCTCGTAGGTGACGAAAAAGCTGAAGGTTTCCATGGTCTCGGCCTCGGGGTCCGGCTGTACCACAACCGTCAGTTGGTCGCCCTTCCGCATCACGCTGAATTTCAGCGGCACGGATTCGCGCATCAGGGTTTGCAGTTCCTTGAAGATCATTGATTCCAGTATTGGAGAATGAATTTGATTCCGTAGAAGGTAGCCACGTCTGCGGCCAAGTAAAGCATGAAGGTGGCGTACCCTGGCTGTGTCCAGCAGATCATGGCCACCTGTGCTAGTAGGCCCACCTTGAACCACGT
>Ga0099849_1001519_pt1 | contig 10859 bp, 10 predicted proteins | sample CB_VirMetaG_4_FD_78177 | JGI IMG/M metagenome (GOLD analysis project Ga0099849, IMG submission 78177) | Freshwater to marine saline gradient viral communities from Chesapeake Bay - CB_1508_1M Viral MetaG | ecosystem: Environmental > Aquatic > Marine > Coastal | place: USA: Chesapeake Bay... | reverse complement strand
TTCTGGTTTTTGACCTGTATTGTTAAAGATATACTTCTTAACTGGTTGTTGTTCAAATAATGAATCAATAGATCTGAAATTAAAACCATCTCTAGTCTGATAGAAAAGATATCCTGCTCTAGATCCAACGTCTTTATCAGGAACAGCCTTTGATGCTAACCATGTACAAGTATAAAAAGGTTTTCTATCATTACCTAAAAAATTATAGTCTAATGATGTATTATCAATCTTTTCTATTTTACCATTAATGTCTGACAATATCTCTCGAACATGATCGGATATCTTTCCTTCATATCTGTCCATTACTCTCACTTGTTCATTGGCAAAATATTCTTTTGATGCAAAGTCAATAAAGAATACATCTTTTGATGTACCAGGATCAGAATTTCTAACTCTATTCACATACAATCCATCAGAGAAAGAAAGTTTGTTATCAAGATTATCTTCTAAAGTAATATCCGTTCTTTCTCCACCTCTGATAGGTAAAGAATCTAATACACTTTTACTAGTTTTTAATTTATCTGAATCAACCTCATAACCACTATCAACTACAACAGCTGTTGCTGTAATGTTATTAGATAACACACTTTCATAATATCTAAACTCTGCTACACCAGCAGAAAGATCGGCTGCTTTATCAGTAAAATTAGAAGTTATTTTAAACTTTTGAATATTACCAGATTGTGAAGGGGAGTTTTCTGATGGCATTATCCTTGTTTATATAAGAAACCCAGTAATTGAGCTTTGTAATAACTATTTAATATCTGACTTGTGGATGTTCTGGACATTGGTGGTGAAGATTGACCACCAGTTGGTGATGGTTGTTGAGACATTGGAAGAGGAATAACACTCACACCACCTCCACCTTTTTCATAAGATGCTTGTTGTTCTAATGCCGAAACATTTGGTTTACCTTCATTATTGGTCATGACTTGTGCTGTTTGAGGATCCTCTTTTGTATTTTCTCCTAATGATTCCTCTACAGAACTGGATGTTGGTTTTAAAGTAGATGTTTTAGTCTGTGAAGAAGGAGATGGTGTGAATGAAGCTCCACCTCTCGCTTTAATCAAAGCTTGTCTGACTTCTTCTACAGTATGAGCTGCTCTATTACCAGCACCATACTTTGAATTACCTGTCTTAGGATCTGGCATAGATGCAAATTCATTTGCCAACTCATCCATTGCGGTTTCAATGTCATCACTCTTTCCACTCAAATAATCACCAACTTTAGGTCTCTTAGAAATGATTAGAGCCATTCCAAGTTTATCTTGATTCTGTGGTGAGAACATATCATCCATACTCAATCCAGCAGCTTTAACTGCACCTGGCATTGTTCCAGGAATAATCTGATACCTTCCTGCAGCAAAAATACCATAGTCACTAATTTGAGGATTGTTTTTATCCATAAGGTATGCTTGTCTCTCCATGATTTCACCTATGGTCATATCAGTTAAGTTTTTACCTATCTTAGATTTAGCATTACCAGTACTTCCAACAATTCTATTTCCCTGTGTACCCTGATTCATTGAATTGTATCCACCCTCACCAGAAGCAATGAAATCAAGTAAAGATCCATATTTACCAGGTGATGCTGTTTCCCCAGAAGGTTTTTCAAAAGTCTCATCTGAGTCAGTTTTTGTGGAACGTTTTTTTCTAACTTGTTGTCTTTTCTCAGCAGCAGTTTTTGGTTTTTCTTTTTTATCAGTCTCTCCTCCCTTTTCAAACAAGAATTCATAAAGTTTATCTGCAGCCCATTCACCAAGGAAGGCTCCACCAATTGCTGTGAATGGTGCGAAAGGACCTCCAATACCAGCACCAAGTGCAGAGAACAATGTTGCTCCAAGTGTTTTAAATGCAGCCTTACCAAGTGGTTCCTTAAAGATAAAGAAATTAATTGCAAAATCAATCAAAGGACCAATAATTGGTATTCTTTTAAGAAGTGGAGTGAAAACTTTTTTGAATGAAACCTTTGCAATATCATCAACTAATTGTGCTCCACCTTTTACTAGATTTTTTCCTGCAGCAACAAGTGGTCTTGTTACATTCTTTATTGAAGTACCAACCTGTTTCGCTGTTTGTTTAGCAGCTTCTGCAGCTGCATCCAATCTAGCTGCTTTGATGATAGCCTTTCCAACATCTTTTGCTTTTTTTATTACACCACCAACTAAATTCTTCAGTTTAGTACCAACACTCGAAAGAGTATTTTCTATCTTTGTACCAAGCCCAGAGAAAACAGTCCTTACTTTATTTGCTAATCCCTTTAAAATATTACCAACAGCATTGAAAAGGGGTTTGAGAGGTTTACTAAACGCCATCCCAAATCCAAGTATTGCTGACTTAATAAGTTTAAATGGATTTGTGATACTTTCTTTGAGATCTGTGATCAGTTTTTCAATCTTTGGAAGATTGTTTAAAAGGAATAATGCAATACCACCCACCAATATGTTAGTAAGAAAATCAAATATTCCCTTCTTAGAAGAAGATGCTAGTCCTACACTTGGTATCGATAATCCTTTCTTTTTATCTCCCTCTAGTTTTTGTTCTCTTTTCTTTGCTCTTACTTTTTCCTCTTGTTTCTTTAAGGCTTTCTGTTTTCCTTCACTATACTTTAACTCAGACTCTGATACTTTTATCAAAGACTCCGATATACCTACAATATTATCTAACGTCTTACCAATCGATTCATAACTTACCTTTCCATTAGTTGGTTTAGAAACATAACTACTAGTGGTAATAGATGGTGATGGTATTTTAACTCTCGATACTTTTTGTTCCTTTGGTATCGAAGTAGCAGTTTGTTGAGTAACTTCACTACCTCCCTGTTTAACTAGGGCTCCTCCTTTCTTTTTACCCTTTCCAGATACAAAACTTTTAGCCTTACTTGCTGCAGCTTTCTTTGCTGTTGAAGTTATTAATCCTCTTGCTGCTGTAGCTATTAGTGGAAGTACCATCTATCTCACCCCACAATATTGTAAATTGATTTAACAACGATCAATTCATTATTACTATCATCCTCTGCCGAGAAACTTGGTATTTTCTTTTGTGATGGTGAAGAACTACTTCCAGATCCAGGTGATTGTTGACCTTGCATTGGAAGAGGTACAACAGATGATCCTTGTCCACTTGAAGGTGGAGATATGGATGTTTTGGATGGTGAGGATTGAATGTTTGCTGAAGTTGGACTTGATGATGCTCCAAGATCAAGAGTACCACTACCTTTTATAAAATCAAGAGGGTTGATTACATTTCCATTTTGATACATCTGAAGATGTAAGTGTGTTGCATCTTTAAGATCGATGAGACTACCAATTCTCTGTCCCTTTTTAACCTCATCACCTGGTTTTAAGAAAGGTGACATATGCAAATAAGTTGCAAGAATATTATTACCATGATCAATAGTCAAGTTTGAAGTGTAACCACTTGTAGTATAAGGATATCCAGGACTACTTTTCACAACCTTACCATCAGTCATAGCAACGACTGGAATTTTTGGATCTGAACCCCAAGGTGCATCCTCAGTGATATCAATACCAGCATGACCACCATAACTTCTTGGATCACCAAATTTCTGTCCAGATTGACCCTTGTAACTTCCTTTTGGCACTGGTTTAACTACACCACCACCTTCAAATCCCATAAACTTACCAAACTTTGGTTGATTATTACCACCCGCAGCAGCGTTTGCAGCAAGAAGTTCATCCTCACCATATAAATCTACCGCCTTCTTACTCATTACAACCTCACCAGGTTGAGCAGCAATGAGTTGTGTATCATTACCCATACCAGTAATTTTGATACCAGAATTTCCATCAATCAATCCACCACTCTTGAAGGTAATATTGTCCACATTGACAATGGTTCCTCCACCTTCTTTCTGTTGAATGAATTCTGGATATTCGATTTTTGGTATGTCAGGAATATCTAAATTTGGTTTTGGAACTCTATCAAGAGTAACTTGATCAAGACCAGGTATAATACTTGATACTCCATTAATAATTTTTTCTAAACCTGTCACTAACAAATTCAAGTAATCAATATACCAATTGATTGGTGCCATTATTACATTATCTAGAGTCCACTCTAAAGTACTATTGATGTTATCAATAATAGTATTCATGAAATCAAATAATGGTTTCAAATACTTTCCAGGATTTTGAACAATATCAACTATTAAACTGAGTGCTCCACCCATCAAAATATTGGTGAAGAAATCAACCAGTCCATCTAAGAAACTTTTTGCTGGTGCTAGTACCTTTTCTACCTTCTTAAAAGTAGAAGGTTTTGTAGTTTCTAACTTCTCTTCTCTCTCCTTTGCTCCTATATCTTCAGACTCTTTAGACAGACTCTTTGATTCTTCTTTGTCAAGAGAAAGTTGTTTTTCGTTAATATCTAATAACTTTGAAAGATTCTTTTCAATCTCTGCTAATGAACTTGATAGAGGGATTAGTTCCTCTTGTATATCATCTTTGGTCTCTGTCTTTAATTCTTCAGTCTTTATCTTTGCTGGAGGTAGAAGTTTCTTTGCATCAACCTTTGGTGTAGTGGTCTTTTTCTTTCCTACAAAGGATTCTGTCTTTACCTTCTGACCCTTGACTTTAAATTTACCAGTTTTTGACTTAACTCTTTTAAATTCATTAGTCAATAACTCCACATCTTCTGTGGGCATTTTGCTGTCTGGCATCCTACCAGCAGCCATCTCAGCTTTGAGAAGACTTTTATAATCATCATAAGAAAGGTCACCAACAAATTCTTGTCCTAAAAGTTCTAGAATTTTTGGATCAATATTTTCATCGACAAGATTCTGCCCCTCAGTTCCCTCATACTTTGTCTGAGTGGAACCAGATTTTACTTCTTCTGTCGTTTTAGGAGCCATTCTGTCTTGCCTTAATCTTTTGCTCTTCTTCCTCTAAATGTTGTTGTAAAAGAGATACATAGATATCCCTTTCCCAAGGCATCATATTTTCAATCTCAGTTAGTGAGTATTTATGGTACTGCATTAGGGCAAAGTTAAGTCGAAAGTAATTTTCGAGATCCATGTGGACCATCCCTACCCGAAAAAACTTGAGAGACCCTCCAGGACGACAGTACTCTTTACTTTTGTTTTTGGATTCACAACTTCCAATGTGTGTGAAAGTTTTGGCATAGTCTCAAAGAACTTCTCAATTTGTTTGAACTGAGCAGAGTTCATTTGTTCCAGGAATTCAACCACTTCCTTTTTACTTACATCAGCCGTAGACCAAACTTCTTCTTCATTAAAAATTTTATCAATACAAGAAGCGATCAATTCAAATGACCTATCAACATTACTATTATCATCAAAATCAAAATTATTTTTAATGAATTGATCCAATGAAGGATACTTCATTTCCATCATCAAACTATCATCAAGTCTAATCTGTTTATTATGTTCTTTATTTTCAACTACCTTAATCTCATCAAGATCAATGTTAACTGGAATTGGTGTCACACCATCATCAGGAGCAATGATACTTAATTCAACTTCTTCACCAACCGACTTACCTCTAATGTTGAGGAAAAGATATTCAATATCAAAAGTAGGAAGATCTTCTACCTTAACTCCTCTTGTAGAGATACAATTTTTAATTACCGTTTTAATTGCGGTAGTGATCTGTTTAGTATCCTCACTTTCTAATGCTAATACAAGAAGTTTTTCTTCCTTGACAAGAAAAGGTCTGTATTTAATTGTCTGTTTTGTAGAAGGTAATTCCAACTCATACAGTGGAGTAGCAATTTTTGGTAAAGGCATAATAACCTAATAATATGTTCAGATAAAATTATTTATTTACGTTTTTTACGCTTTTTTGGTGTCGGTATACCGAGATCATTTTCTGTTAGAACTTTAAATTCAATACCATTATCTTTGGCAAACTCTTCTGCATACTTCCACTTGGCTTGATTGACTGCATATGTTTTGACTTCATTAATATATGTCTTTGTGATTCTGGAAGGTTTCTTTGGTTCCCTACATTGTCTTTCAGGTTTTATCTCAACAATATATCTTTTAACTTCACCATTCTGATGTTTGATTTTAACAAACCCATCAGGATAATATCTATGAACTCTATTATCTACTGGTGAGATGTATTGAATACTAAACTCTTCTGAAGCGTACTCAATTACTGAATCATTTCTATCACACCATCTCAAAAAATGAAGTTCCCAACTACTTCTATACACAATATTTCTAGAATCACCAAGGTATTTTTCTGGATGTTGAGGATGAAACCTACCTTGGTGCCACTTTGAATCTCTAGGCATCAGTTATACATAGTAATGGTAGTAATAAGTATTTAGATGCCTGCTCCAACAGGAGGACCAACTCCAAGTTCGATAAGAACAAGTGATCTTAAGAGTAAGATACTCAATGTTGCTAAACCGAATGTATATACGGTTAAGTTACAACCACCTACTCTTGTGTCTAACTTCTTAAGAAGTTCGGGTAGAGATATAAATTATGATTCCATCGGTCAAGATATTGAGTTGAGGTGTTATCAAACAACGACTCCTTCCTCATCATTCCTGACACACGCAACTAGTGCGGACTTTCATGGTGTGGTAGAAGAAATACCATACAGAAGAAGTTATGAAAATGAGATTGCATTCTCATTCTATGTTGATAACAACTATGATACCGTTGAATTTTTTGAAGGGTGGATGGACTACATGAGTGGTCTTGGTACATCAGCATCGAGAGATACATACTACTCGCCATATTCAAACTTTAGAATGAATTACTATGAAGATTACACTACAGATATCTTCATATCAAAATTTGAAAAAGATGTTACCAGAAGAGACACTAGAATCACTGGTTCAAGATCAGCAAAAAAATACATGGAGTATACCTTACTCAAGGCTTATCCAAAAAGAGTTGATAGTATGAGTTTGAGTTATTCTTCCAGTGATGTGTTAACAATAGATGTAACTTTTGGTTATTCTAGGTATGTTAGAAAGAGAAAATCTATCACATAAATAATCAAAAAAGTTCGATGAAAACGTTCTCTCAATTTATATTAGAAGCAGACTCAAGTGCATCTGATGCATCATCAGCAATCAGTAGATCTGGTTCTGGTGTGGGTAGTTCTGATGCAGATGGGCCTCGACAAGGTGGATTTAAGAAGAGAAGACTTCCTATCGAGTTCAAAAAGAAGGAAAGAAAAGTCACAGAACCAGACGAAGAACCAGATAAAGATACTGTACCAGGTGAAGAACCAAATAAAGATACTGTTGATACACCCAGAGATAGACAACCAGCACCATATCGTCAAGTAAATAAAACGGCAACACAAAAACCATCTCAAGAAAGACCAGCTCTTCCTGCAGGTAAAGAAAGACCATCTCTTCCAGCAGGTAAAGAAAGACCAGCTCTTTCACCAAGTAAGGATTCAATGGTTGCAAAAAGAATTGCGTCTGCTAAACAACCACCACAACACAAACAAATTTCAGCAAGACCAGCATCAACTGCAATGGCTGGTAGTAGACAAAGACCTGCAATCAGACCTGCATCATCCAATCTCTCCAGAAACAATCAGGGTGTTCAGAGAGCAAATGTAAGAGATCTTGGTTCTACTCCACAGAAGAAACTTAGTCCTACACCACAGAAGAGACTTAACCCTGCACAACAAAGACAACTTCCCCCAGCACGTTCGTGAATGACGAAGAACTAGAAGAATACCAAAAACAGGACGATAGATTTTCAGAGAAAGCTGTCAATAAAATATCATCTTATACAGATGAAGATGATATGATGTTAGATATTCTTGAGATAGCAAAAGAATATGATGTCCTACCTCTTCCAGGAAAATATTATACCTTCGTTTATAAAGCAAAAACACCAAGAATTCAATATGATGAGTATCCTCTGATTGCTTGTGTTGGTGTATACAAATGGGGATTTAGAGGATTAAATTATCATTGGGGAGACTTCAGAAACTATACTTGGGAAGAGGTAATTGGTTATACACATGTGATTTATCCAACAGAACTTGACACTCTAAGATCTATTCCATATCAAAAATTTAAACTAAATATCTAAATGGACCTCTTCATAGTTAAATGGCAGTCATAAGAACAGTAAGAGACTGGAATGGTCTGACTGTAGTAGAATATACAGACACATCAACTGGTATTATAGAACTAAGGTCTCAAGGAACTCTTGGTCAAAATGCTCCCTTGTTAGCTACTTCTGAGGGATCAACATGGACCTATGGAAATCAACAACTGTTTAGAGACATATACAATCAAGCACAAAGGAATAATAATCAACAAACACTCTCCCAACAAGAGTTCAATAAAGAATTTTTTACGGAGGGTTATCAATTATTCAATGAAGATAGAGCAGAAGTATTAAACGATACTGACAACTATGAAAGTGTTGAAGTAGCAGAACATAATCAACAAGCATTTTTTACTACTGGAGTACCAGGTTTAGAATCTCCTGTCACTGGTCAGACTGTTAATAATGATGGATCGACAACCACAGAACAAACAGTTGCCGAACAAGAACAACCTCAAGAAGAAGGTGATGATGAGGTTAACCAATCAACCACATCTACTACAAGTGATTCTAGTACAGAACCCAATACCAATTCCACTCAGAATGCAGATACAGTAACAGTTGGTGGTACACAAGAATTATTACAGTATCCATTGTATGATCCACCACCAGGTCTTGAGTATGACTACATTCAGATAAAGGCATATGATTATAATCCATCTGGTCTTGGATTTAGTAATAAAGATGCAGATGTGAATTTAGGAAACACTAGTTACGAGACTATTCAGTTACCAATGCAACCAAAGATTACAGAAACTAATGCTGTAAATTGGGCTGATGATTCTTTGAATCCTATAAAAGCAACTCTGGGAAAATTTGCAGCAAGTACTATTGGTGCTATTGGTAATTTCTCTGCAGATGAATTAGGTAAAGCTTTTACCAATCTTGGTGATGATATAAAGAAAGGTTTGAATGATCCTGCTCTAAAACCATTCATTGCTGCTTACTTTGCTGGACAAGCAGTAGGTGCTAACATTCAAGGAAGAAGTACAGGTCAAGTTGTCAATCCAAATCTTGAGTTACTTTTCAATGGTCCTACATTGAGAACTTTTAATTTCAATTTTAGAATGACACCAAGATCGAGAGATGAATCTGAACAAATCAGAAAGATCATCAGAGCATTTAAGAGAAATATGTTAGCATCAAGATCAGAACAAGGTCTATTTCTTAAGTCGCCAAGAGTATTCAAACTTGAATATATCTACAAACAAGGTGGTCAACACCCATATCTAAATAAGTTTAAACCTTGTGCTCTCACGAATTTTCAAGTTGATTATACACCAGACAATACCTACATGACATTTGACTCTACGGGTTCACTTACTTCTTATGATTTAACTTTAGCATTTAGTGAGTTACAACCTAATTATGCTGATGAGATTGGTGATAGTCCAACGGATATGGGTTACTAAAAATGGCACAAAAATATTTTAGTTACGTTCCAAACTTTGAATACGTAGATCGTACTCCAGATAATGATAACATCTCAGAGTATACTAAAGTAAAAAATTTATTTAAGAGAGCAAAACTCAGAGAAGACATTTTTCAAAATCTAAATTACTTCACAAAGTATCAAATTATTGGCGATGATAGACCAGATAATGTTGCATATAATCTCTATGGAGATGCAAATCTTGATTGGCTAATCTTACTTTGTAATAACATTGTCAATGTAGAAACTGAGTGGCCGATGACTCAGGATTCATTTGATAAGTATTTGACATACAAGTATGGTAATGAAGAGACCATCCAGTCAGTGAAGTATTATGAGACAAGAGACGTTAAAGATAGTCTTGGAAGAACGATCATTCCAAGAGGACTAGAAGTTCCATCAAATTTTTCAGTGACATACTTTGATGCTGGTTTAAAACAAAGTATTACTACATCAAATCTTAATGCTGTAACAAACTATGACTACGAAGCAAATATTCAAAATGAAAAAAGAAATATCTATGTCTTGAAAGGTAGATATGTTGGTCTAGTTATAGATGACCTTGAAACAATTATGCCTTATCCAGAAGGATCTACACAATATGTTTCTGATAGTTTGGTGAAAGGAGATAATATAAAACTCTACACGTAAAAAAAATCCTGGGAAATTTTTTCCCAGGAAAATGGTTTCAAAGATCGATTTTGAATCAGGAGTCAGCAAGTCGAGCAAAATAACTCATCGGATCCTCGTCATCATCGACAGAGGATGAGGACTCAACATTCTTAGATGCTTTATATGAGTTCTCAAGTTTTTGCATAACTTCTTCTTCACTCACAGACTTTTGTTCAACATCTGAATAACTATCGTACTCAGTTTCTTCTTGAACGGGAGTCGAACGAGTTGACTTGTTACCAAGAACATAGTCAAGACGCTTCTTAAGATCGTCATAGGACTTGAACTGATCAGGAGAAACAAAGGCACTCAGAGAGTGTTGCTTTTTCCAGATTGCTTCCAGTGCATCGTCATCATCAAGAAGAGCACTAGGACGATCAAATTCAGACTTATCATAGTTCCAATAACCATCCTTCTTCTGAAGTTTCAGTTTGAAGTTAGCACCACCCCAGAAATCAAAAGGATTAATAGGAGTCTCATCTTCAAACTCTGGTTGCATCACATCCATGATCTTGTCAAAGATCTTCTTACCGAACTTGTAAAGAAAAACTTGACCCTCGTTTTGAGGATTAGCAGGATCTTTTACAACATAGATGTTAGCATAGAAAGACAGTTTACGTTTTTGCTTACGTGCCTGCTCTTTGCCAGAGTCAGTACCATTGTTCCACAGAGTGGAGT
>Ga0099849_1001513_pt1 | contig 10875 bp, 13 predicted proteins | sample CB_VirMetaG_4_FD_78177 | JGI IMG/M metagenome (GOLD analysis project Ga0099849, IMG submission 78177) | Freshwater to marine saline gradient viral communities from Chesapeake Bay - CB_1508_1M Viral MetaG | ecosystem: Environmental > Aquatic > Marine > Coastal | place: USA: Chesapeake Bay... | reverse complement strand
GTGACTTGGGGTGGTGGCGGCGTGGGCGTCGGCCAACCTGAAGTGGCGACCTTTGCTGGTCTCCGCGTGGTGATCGACGACCAACTGAGCTACCTGACCGGCGGTACTGCCACCCATCTGGTGAAGTACCCCGTCTATCTGTTCAAGTCTGGTGTTGTTTCCGAGGGCATCCAACAGGATCTGCGCCTTGCCGCCGACCGCAACATCCTCTCCATGCAGGATGTGATTGCCGTGGATTACCACTACGGCTACCACGTGACCGGCACCAAGTACGCCAACGCCACCGACAACCCGACCAACGCAGGTCTGGCCACCACCGGCAACTGGAACCTGGTGTACAGCACCACCAAAATGGTGCCTATCACCCGCCTGCTGGTGAACACCCCGTTCGACACCTCTGTGTACGCCTGATTTTTAGGTCACGACACAAAAAACGGCCCCCGAAAGGGGGCTTTTCTTTTTGTCAGCCTTGGAGCCGCATTTCCTCTTGCCGCTGGAACACGGCTTCCGAGTCAATCGCCATCTTGTACGACTGCAAGATCAGCTGGTTCACGAGAACGTAGGAAACCTGCAGCTTTTCGCAGATCTCTGGCACGTTGGCACCTTTCTCGCGCAGCGCCTTAATTTCCTTGGCTACATCAGCCCACTTCCTCGGTTTGGAAGTGTCAACCTTCTCTTGTGCGACTTGAGTGACCGGCTCTACGCTGGCCTCAACGCTGGAACCTCTACGCGGAGTCATGAAACGAGTTCGCCTCTTCGTACTACAGGATAACTGTCGCAGCTTTGTTGACGTTCCTCACGGCGTCCACGCGGAAGCCCAAGCTGAACTAGAGATGTTTGGCGCCACCGTTTACCACTCGATGGTTTTAAGCGATCCACCCAAACAAAGGAAATCTCGCACTGGCGCTAGACTCAAACAAAGGATGTACTAAGCCGTGGCCGCTGTCATCGACGCCACTCTGGGTGGGGCTTCGGCCAACTCGTATGTGACGCTGGCGGACGCTGACGCCTACTTCGAAACAACGCCGGACTCTGCCAACTGGGACGACAAGACGAACGACCAGAAAAACCGCGCTCTGATCTCCGCCACCCGCTGGATCGACGCACTGAGCTTTTACGGCGACCGTTGCAGTGAGACGCAGGCATTGAAGTGGCCGCGTGAGGACTACAAGGTTGACGGCATCGAGCTTGCCTGCACGCTGATTCCGGTCGGCATCGAGATCGCCACCTACGAACTAGCTCGCGCCCTCGCCAACGACACCGACGCCATCACCGGCAGTACCGGCACTACTGGCATTTACGACCAAGTGGAACTGGGCGAACTGAAGGTCAAGTACAACAAAACCAGCCAAACCAGCGGCGTGATCAACAACGTCTTTGACGTGTACCCCTGGCTCCAGACCTATCTCGGCCCCTATTGCATGGGTGGCGCCGCCAACTACGCCGTCCGCCTATTCCGAGGGTGATATGGGCCTGATCGACACCACCTTTGCCCCAATCCCCACCGCAGTCCTTGCTGACTGGGGCCAAAACATCACGTACATCAAAACGTACACACCACGCACCTACGACCCAACAACGGGTGTAGTTTTCGGTTCCGACGTTGAGGTGACAGTGAGAGCCGTCATTACCCGCGTCACCCCCCGTGAATCTGAGGGGTTGTACCAAACAACCGACCTCAAAGTCATTATTGGTGCCAGCGAGCTTGGCACGTATTACCCCACCGAGGCCGACCGCATCCAGTACACACAGGCTGGAGCAACCCGCGAAGCCAAGATCATCGCCATCACCACCTATCGCGGCGATAACCCGGTTTACCACTCCCTAATCGTGAGGCCGCAGTAATGGCTAGACGACGCAACGGTTTTATGGAATTAGCTGAAAAGTTAGAAGCAGGTTTTTTGGCGCCCTTTATTGTGGGGGTCGCTCAATCCGCCCAAGGCGTAGTTAAAGATTTACAGGAGCTTGGTCCAAGCTGGTCCGGCGAATTTGCTAACTCATGGGAAATAGCGTCAGAAAGTAAAGTGTCCAGCGGCACCGGAGCTTCTGGTGCGCCTCAGCGTTTACTTGCCCCGATCCTTACGCCAAAAGAATACAAGCAAAAACCTGAAGTTAAATACTACATTGCTAATAAATCTCCACACGCAGATTATGCGCTAGACCTTCGTGAAGGCCGCTTTTTCCCTCCTGAAAACCAGCCCACGCGCAATCCAGCTGCGGCAAGCGGTAAAACTATACGTACTGGTTCACGAGCACTCAGCGAACATAAACGCGGAGACCTAACCGGAAACGGAGAAGGTCAAGCAACAAGTAGCGCGGAACTCGACTGGTACACAACATATGTACGTGGAGGCAAGCTTGATAAAGCTATCTCGCTATACATGGATCAAGCACTGCGTAACGTAAGACTATGAACTACCAAGCAATCCGCGCTGCTGTCGAGAATCCGCTGCTTACAGCGTTCAGCGCACTGGTCCCGCCAGTTCCCGTCTATTTCGACAACATTACCGCCGTACCGCCGAATACAACAACGGAATATGTGCGGGTAAACGTCACCTTCGGTATTACCAACGAACCGACGCTCACCACCAGTGTTGATACGGCCCGTGGTGCTGTAGTAATCAGGATTTTCACCGAAAAAGGCCGTGGTCCCGCTCGAAATCAAACTCTGTTGACTACAGCAGTAAACGTGCTTGAAACCCTGAACAACACCGCAAAGACAACAAGCGGCGTTTTCTTCCGCGTGGGCAACATCAACGGCCCCACATTCTCCACAACAGAGGAGGCGCCCCATTTTGTGGGGCGTATCGACACTTCCTACGTTGCAACTGTGTTGTCGTAGGTGATGCTTAACAACAGGCGCTAACCTGTATTAAGCCGGGCAGTGCCCGCCCAACAACGTTCATTTGGTACGCCCTATGGCCACCACCGTTCTGTCCGGCACGTCCGGCGCTCTCTACTACAAGCCCGCCGGCACCACCGGCACCTTCGGCGAAAGCGGTGTTTCCGTCGCTAACGACGAAGTTACTGTTGCTCCTTACCTGAACTTCAAAGTCGGCGATCCCGTCAAGTTCAGCGTGGTGAACAGCCAAACCGGCGGCGCTGGCACCGGCACCCTGCCTGCCGGTATTTCTGCTGGCACCACCTACTACGTGATCGCTTACACGGCTTCCACTGGTGTGCTGCAGGTGTCTGCTACCGCCGGCGGCGCCAGCATCACCATCACTGATGACGGCACTGCCGCTGCCCCCAACGAGTTCCAAGTCGCTTACGCCGACTTTGCTGTTGTGGGCCAAGTCCGCGACTGGAGCTTCGAGATTAGCCGCGCTGAGATCGACGTAACCACCATCGGTCAAACCCCTGGTCAGTACGTGCCTTTCCGCAGCTATATCAGCGGCTTCGGCGATGGCAGCGGCACCGCAACGGTCTACATGACCAACGAAGACGCCGCACTGTCCAACCGCATGATCGAGGACGTGCTCCAGCGCCAGCAAACCGGCGCTGCCTTCAAGCTCTACACCGACCGCGTGTTTAGCGGCGGCACCCTGAGCGAGAGCCTGAGCCGCTCGATCGCCTTTGATGCAGTGTTGACCTCTGCCAGCCTGAACATCAACCCCGACGATGCACAGTCTGTGACCGTCAACTTCCGCCCCGCCGGCACCCCCACCTTCGACTTCAGCACTTCTGCCTGATAGTCTGCTGGTGCAGCAGGTTCAGTGACCCCGGCCTAACCGTCGGGGTTTTTTATTTCTACTCCGCTACACTATTCCCATACCCAACGAACTGGTATGCCCGTTCCTGTACGCGCAATCGACCGCCTCCGCAAAGCCGCCAACCTGGAGCCGGTCAAAAAAGTAGTCGAACTGTCCGATGGCAGCACATTTGAAATGTGGGTGGCACCACTGACGATGGCTGAGCGCGAACGCGCCCAAAAGCAAGCCAAGTCCGACGACGCCAACGCTTTCGCACTTCAACTGCTGATCGCCAAGGCTCTCGACGAATCCGGCAGCAAGCTGTTCAGCGCCGGCGAAGTGGATGTGCTGAAGAACGAAGTCAAGGACAAGGATCTCCAAGCTTTGATGCTGGCAATCCTGACCGATGACGCCGAGCCGATTGACCCAAAATCCTGAGCGCCGAACTCCGCAAGGACAACTGGCTCATGCTTCAGTTTGGCGTCGCCAAGGAACTGGGCCTAAGCCTGACCGAAGTTCGGACCACAATGACCGCCGAAGAGTTACTCGGCTGGAGCGCCTACTTCAGCATCCTCAACGAGGACCAGCAGAAGGAGATCGAAAAGGCCAAACGCCGCCGATAACCCGGCGGCCTTTTTACACCGTAAACTGAAGTACCAGAGTGTGACGCAGCGCCGTGGCTTACAGAGCCGATATTGAAATTGCTGTACGTGGCGCTCAAGAACTTAAGCGCCTCCAAAACGAGGTATCAGCAACATCTAAACTAGTAAATCAACTAAATAGCTACTTAGAAAACATTGGTGATGGTGGTATTGTTCGTAGCATAAATAATCTGCGCGATGTTGTAGGACGTGCAGCAGCAGCTTTTAACGATGCAGCTTTAGGCACAGATGAAGCAACTATTGCAGCTAAAAAATACATTACAGCCACAACAGAGCTTAATACAGGTTTACGAGAAAGAGTTGAGTTACTCAAACAAATTACTGAACAAGAACGCAAGGCGAAGCTTGCCGCTTCTGGTGTTCGAGAAACTACGCAGTATGCGGGTCCCATAGGTCCGGGCCAGGCTTCTGCCGTGGCTTTATCTTCACAGCTACGCGGAAGAACAGATCAAATTTTAGCTGAGCGAAAAGGCGCAAAAGAACTGGAACAAGTTTTATCAGATTTAGAAGAAAGAAGACGTTTAGAAGCAAACGCAATGCTGGATCAAAAAGCAGCATCTGTAGCACTACAAAACGAACGTAAAAAAGAAAAATTCTTAGCCGGATCTACTCAATTTATAGAGCCTATCGGCCCTGGCCAAGCTTCTCCTGTTGCTTTGGCCTCTCAATTACGAGGCCGTACAGAACAAATTCTTGCGGAACGTAAAGGACGTGCAGAACTTAATGCTGTTTTACAGCAGCAATTTGAGGCGGAACAGCAGCTTGTAAATTCTCGTTTAGACGCAAAAGCGGCCAGGGTACAGCAGGCTTTAGATAAACAGGCAGCGGCCGCAGCCGAGAGCGCTGCACAGACTAAAAAACTAGCCGATCGTCAGCAAGAATTTACAGAGCGAACAGAAGCCGCTGCTCGTGCTGCCCGCGCTCAAACTGCAGAATTTATTAGGCAACAGCGTGTAGCCAGACAGATGCGCGGCTTAAGCGCACAAGCGCCAGCAGGCGGTTTTCCAACAGAAGGTCCCATGGTTAGCCCAGGCTTTACTGGGATGCAGAGAAACATAGGACGCTTCGGAGAGAACTTAGCTCTCGGCGCAGGTTTTCCGCTTCTATTTGGCGGTGGAGCAGGTAGTGTTGCCGGATCAATACTTGGATCGTTTGTTGGTTCAGGCTTCGGAGGACAAATCCTTGGCGGTGCTTTAGGCCAAGCTCTTGACCAAGCATTAGTCAAAATACAAAATATCGGTAACGCTATCAGAACATTAAACTTTGATACTTTAACTGAATCAGGCATACGCTTAAGCAGCGAAATTCAGACTCAGCTCGATCTACTACTAAAAGTTGGTGACGCGCTCACTGCGCAACAGATCGTAAGCCAAGAAATAGCCCGAGATACTGGTACGCTCCCAGGAGTTACAGAAGATGTAGCTAACAGCGTAAACATACTTGGCGATTCTTGGCGTAAAGTCGTAAACGCAGTAAGTACGACATTCGGTATTATTGCTTCGCCACTAGCCGTGGCGCTAGCAGGTGTTTTGGAGCTAGTCAACGCTATATTTAGAGCGGTAAATACTATATTCAGTTTAATAGGTAAAGGTATAAAAACTGTAGCAGAGTTTGTAATAAATCTGGTTGGCGGCGAGGGTGCTGTAAAGGCTATTAACGATGGTATCGCCCGACTAAACTCCGGGCTCAGCGAAGCAAATGCAAAGGCGGCGGAATTCCGTAATACCCTGAATCAAGCAGTGGTGCGGACATCTATTGAACTGCAAGCTGCCCAACGCCTTACTCCCGGTATTACCTTCGACGATAAGCTGACAAACATTCGCGTACAAGCCCAGAAAGAATTAAACCTTCTGGCTCAAGACGAAGCCGACGCTCGCGTTAGAATTAGAGAAGAAAACGCAAAAGCATCGCAAGAAACAATCAAAGGATTACTGGAGCAAAATAAAGCTGCTTTTGACAATCGCCGGCAACTTGTAGAAATAAACACGCAAAGGCAAATTTCTACGGAAACGCAGCGTCAACAGCTTGATCAAGAACGTAAAGCTGCGCAAGAACTTGAGCGCCAGCGGAAAGAACTCGAACGTATCGCTAAACTGCGCGTCGAACAACTTGACGCAGCGCAACGTAACTACATACTCGCTGAATCCGAAATCGACATTCTAACTTCTATGGATCCTATCAGCAAAAAACAAGCTGAATATGACAAGATTAGAGTAGAAAGAATGTTCACTTTTACGGATTTATTGAAAAAAGCCTTAAGTGATGAAGAGCGTGAGGCGATCACACAAAGGCAGTTTCTGGAAATTCTTGCTGCGGAACTGAAGCAGGAAGAGGATATTTTAAATATACAAAAGCAACAAACAGCAGAATTATATGCCCAGCTTGGTGCCGCTACTTTATTAAACGAAGAAACACAAAAAAGATTTAGACGCGGCGCAGGTGCAGGTTCTCCTGCACAAGAGCGAGGTTTAGCAGGTGCAGCTGCCATCGGCTTCGATCCAAATGTCAGCCTTTTGCCGGCGAAAGGGTTGGCTGCTGAAGTAAACGCAGTACGCGCCGAACTAGACACATTACTGGAACCTATTAACCAAGTTACAACCGCCGCTAAAGGTATTGGAGAAGCGTTCAGTCAATCGTTTACAGGTATTGTCTCTGGAACAATGACCGCCCAAGAAGCTCTTGCAGGCTTCTTCCAAAGTGTCGCAGACAGTTTCCTTGATATGGCTGCGCAGATGATCGCCAAGTGGATCCAGCTCGCAATCCTTAACTCCATTCTCAAGCTGTTTCCAACTAACGCTGCTATAGGGACTGCCACTAGCGGTGGCTACACATTACCAAGTGGTGCGGGCTATGCAGAAGGATTTTCTTTGCCGCAGATAATACCGGGTAAGGCTACAGGTGGACCCGTCACAGGCGGTATGCCTTACATCGTCGGCGAGCGCGGCCCCGAGTTGTTTGTCCCAGGGCGCTCCGGATCCATTGTCCCTAACAACCAGCTTGGTGGTGGTGAAAACGTAAGCGTTGTGGTTAATGTGGACGCAAAAGGCACCAGCGTCCAAGGTAATGATCAACAAGGTAATCAACTGGGACGCGCCATCTCGGCTGCTGTCCAAGCTGAGCTGATCAAACAAAAACGTCCTGGAGGCTTGCTTGCAGTCTGATGGCTACCTTTCCCACCTACAACCCGGTTTATTCCGCTAGCAAAAGCAGCGAACCCCGCATCCGCACAGCGCAGTTTGGCGATGGTTATCAGCAGCGCGTTACTTTCGGTCTGAATCAAAACCCGAAGGAGTGGAACCTTACATTTGACGTAACTGACACCGATGCCGACATCATTGAAGCGTTTCTAGACGATCGCGCTGCTGATGCCGCTAGCTTTGATTGGACTCCACCAGACAGCACCACCTCTTACAAGTGGATCTGCCCGAGCTGGAATCGAGAGCTGTATGAGTTTGAGCGCAGCAAAATTACGGCAACATTCCGGCAAGTATTTGAGCCATGACCGTACCAGTCTCAGCGCTGCAGGAGATTGCACCCGGTGCAATTATCGAGCTATTTCGGCTTGAGCTGAATACTGCGCAGCATGGCACAAACGATGTGTTTCGCTTTCATGCTGGCACCAATCTCAAAAACAACGCCAATGTTTACTGGGCAGGCGAGGAGTATTTAGCTTTTCCGATTGAAGCTGATGGTTTTGATTACAGCGGCAACGGGCAGCTACCACGTCCCAAAATTCGCGTCAGCAACATTCTGAGCACGATCACGGCGCTCATCTTGACTTTGCCCGATGGCTTGGAAGGCGCCAAGGTCACACGCATCCGTACGTTGGCGCGATATTTAGATGAAAATAATTTTCCAGGCATCGATCCTCTCGTTACTCAATCAGGCTTTTCATTGACCACGCAGGGTGGTGGCGTTTTATCGACTCAACAAATAGATTCATCTATTACGCCAGACCCTACAGCCGAGTTTCCGCGCCAGATCTTTTATGTTGATCGCAAGACGGTAGAAAACCGCGACGTAGTGGAGTTTGAGCTAGCTGCAGCATTTGACCTTGCAGGCATCAGCGCACCAAAACGCAAGTGTGTCGCCAACATTTGCCAATGGGTCTACAAGTCTACGGAGTGCGGTTACAGCGGTGGTTTGCCGACTTGCCTCAAAACATTGACCGATTGCAAGGCGCATTTTGGCGATACGGCTGAATTGCCATTTGGTAGTTTCCCTGGCATTGGAGCCTATTTCGGATGACTTGGCGCAATGCTGCTCTTGATCACGCTAAAGCGGAAGATCCGCGTGAAGCGTGTGGGCTGCTGCTGGTGGTCAAGGGTCGTGAACGCTATTGGCAATGCCGCAACCTCAGCACTGGCTCAGATCAATTCATTCTTGACCCTGAAGACTATGCAGCGGCTGAGGATGCTGGCGAAATTGTGGCTGTGGTTCATTCCCATCCCATAACACCACCAACGCCAAGTCAGCCTGATTTGATGGGCTGCGAAGCCAGTGGGCTGCCGTGGTACATCGTCAACCCTAAAACTGAGCAATGGGGTGAGTGCAAACCCACTGGCTACAAAGCGCCGCTAATTGGGCGGCAATGGACGTGGGGCATCAGCGATTGCTGGACTTTGGCGCGGGACTGGTATCAAGAGCATGGTTTGAACCTCCCAGATTGGGAGCGCCCGCTAACGCCGGAGCAGTTTGAGGCTGCGCCCATGTTTGATGCCTGTTGGCGTGATGCGGGTTTTCGCCAGTTGGAGGAAGAGGAGGAGCTGCAAAAGGGCGACTCTCTGCTGATGAACATCAGCGGCGTCGGGCTGAACCATTGCGGCGTCTACATCGGTGATGGCATGGTGCTACATCATCTCCGTGGGCGACTCAGCAGCAGAGATCTATATGGTGGTGGTGGCTGGCTTCAGAAATGCACTGGACGTAGACTGCGCCATCCCAGCTTCCTTACAATGGGCGGAGGCTAGAGGGTCGTCATGCTGCGCAAGATCAAGCTGTATGGACGCCTTGCCAAGTTTCTCGGGCAGCGTGTGTTCGAGGCGGATGTTGCTAGTGCGGCCGAAGCAGTGCGCTTTTTGCTGGTGAACTTCCCGCAGCTTGAAAAGCACATGGCGGATCAGCACTACCGCGTCAGTGTGGGGAAATATGCCTTAACTGCAGAAGAGCTTCAAGATCCTGCAGGGCAACAGGAGATCAAGATTGTTCCGGTGTTGGCTGGGGCAGGGGGTGCAACTGGGCGAATCATCGTAGGGGCACTGTTAATTGCAGGAGCATTTTTCACGGGAGGAGCGACTATTGGGCTTTTGGGGCTAGCGGCTCCCGTCGCTGTTAGCACCGTCTTGGCAGGCATTGGCGCAACATTAGTGCTTGGCGGTGTAGCTCAACTCCTCACCCCAACGCCCAAAATCAATGCCCCCGGAACATCGCAAGACAATAATGACCCACGCAAGAGTTACAGCTTCAGCGGCATCCAGCAAACCAGCAGGCAAGGCGTGCCAGTGCCGATTGTTTACGGCGAGACTGTCGTCGGCAGTGTCGTGATCAGCGCCGGTATTGACACCGTGCAGGTGGTGGCGTGATGACACAAATTTACGGTGCTGGCGGCGGCGGTGGTGGTAAAGGTGGTGGTGGTGGCTCGCAGCAAACTTCTTACACGCCAAGTATTGCGCCAGACAGCCTTGATTCAAAGCAATACGCCACTGTCCTTGATCTCATTAGTGAAGGCGAAATTCAAGGGTTAAAAGATGGTCTAAGAAGTATTTTTCTAAATAACACACCGATTCAAAATGCTAACGGATCGTTAAATTTTCAAAGCGTTACTGTTGATACGCGTAATGGCATACAGGACCAGCCATATATTCCTATCGCGGGTGATCCTAAAGATGCAAAGCCCGTAGGAGTTGAAGTCCAATATGGCAGCCCGGTTACTAGGCAGATCGCCGATTCCAGCGTCAACGCAGTTCGCGTCACGATTACCGTGCCGCAGCTTCAGGCACAGGGTGATAAAGGTGATGTTGGGGGAGCAGATTTCAGCCTAAGTATTGCTGTTCAGTATGACGGTGGTGGATTTCAAATTGTAGTAACAGACGGCATTTTCGGTAGAACCGCAGATCCATATCAGCGTGATTATTTAATCAATCTTGCTCCTGGCTTTACAACAGCGGATATTCGCGTCACGCGTTTGACGGTGGCAGATGCTGACCGAGTGGTGCAAGGAGTCGTTTCTATTACTAGCAATTTCAACTGGACCAGTTACACCGAGATCATTTACGCCAAATTGCGATATCCCAACAGCGCACTGGTTGCGCTGCGCGTTGATGCAGAACAGTTCAATGCCATTCCGCAACGCTCCTATTTGATCCGTGGCATCAAGGTTCAGATTCCAAGCAATGCCACAGTTGACAGCACTACCGGAAGGCTGATTTACAGCGGCATCTGGAATGGTACGTTTGGCGCTGCTCAATGGTGCAGCGATCCTGCGTGGATCCTGTGGGATCTGCTAACAAGCACTCGTTACG
>Ga0099849_1001510_pt1 | contig 10884 bp, 11 predicted proteins | sample CB_VirMetaG_4_FD_78177 | JGI IMG/M metagenome (GOLD analysis project Ga0099849, IMG submission 78177) | Freshwater to marine saline gradient viral communities from Chesapeake Bay - CB_1508_1M Viral MetaG | ecosystem: Environmental > Aquatic > Marine > Coastal | place: USA: Chesapeake Bay... | reverse complement strand
ATTACTTTTTTATTTGGATTGGATTGCAACCAAGCACCCCACCAACTCATAGAACTATTTGCAATTATAGCATGAGAACACATAGACATCAAGCACAAATCAGTGTAAGGAGTATATGATCCATCCTTATACTTTTCTTGTGGTTCTGAAATCATGAATCGGTCATCAGCAAAAAACTCTTGCTCTTTAACCCACTCAGGAGAGTCTGAGAAGACGATTACTGGTTGATCATCATCAAAGTGCGAAAGTGCTTCATCATAGTACGAAAGAGGTTGTACAGGGTGTTGATCACTACACTGAGTGTATGACCATTTGAATCCACGAGGATCAGTCAGGTTAGGATCACCACGGCGAACATGGAGCATGATAGGTTCTTCATTTACAAAACCTTTCATGAACTCATGGCAGGGTGCAACAATATCATCATGAAAAGTAAAGTCTTTCCTGATGATATCTGCGGCATGTGCAAAATATTTTTCAGACTGAAAGAATCCATACAGACTTACATTGTCTGGACATTGTTCAAAGATCTTTTCATTAAAATGAAAATGTTCTTCCTGTACATATGCTTCTGCTTCTACAAATCCAGTTGGAATGTGGTCCAAATAAAAGCATTTGTGTAGACTATAGTTTTCAATTCCATCATGATCCTTTGGAGGAATACAAACATCATATCCATGCTTCTCTGCAATGCCACGGAGAGCGGCAAACTCAAACATTTGATTACCGAGTCTACCAAGATTACCAAGATGATTAAACCCAATCATTGTACATACTCCTTTTTCATTTCATTAAACACTTTTGCAATTCCATTATCAATGGTAGTTTTGGGCATCCACCAATTAAAGATATAGTTATCTGCTTCGTTTCTCTTATCCATTTGAACGCTATCTTTTGCAAGACCTGGTTTGATTTTTACATCATGTCTACCAATTAAATTAAACTGACCTTGAATAATTCCAGCGACTTCTTTAATTGAAGTAGATCTGAAGGAAGTGATATGAAGAGGATCTTCTGGTTTGAAGTCTGTGTAATTCTCCATGATAGTCTCAAGTGCTTCGCAGCAATCTTCTGCATACAGGAATTGACGTTCCTCTGTACCATCAGTAAGCATCTCAAACTCACCTTCCTCAAATCCTTTCTTGATAAAGTCGGTGATGACATGGGCCTTCTCATGGTCCTTCTCAATACCATAAACATTCCAGAACTTAACAGTCAGTCCTTTCAGTGCAGTAGTGTAGAGTTCACCAACTCTCTTCATCACACCATAGGGAGAGTAACTCATATTACTCATCTGGGAAGATGCGAATACAAATCTCTTATTGTACTTCTCAAGAAGACCAAATACGTTTGCAATAATGCGAGTATTGTTATTAATGAAGTCAAAGGTATGCTGATACTTCTTAAGGTATCGTGATCCACCTACATCAAATGCAAGGAAGAAAACAAAGTCAGAATCCATAATCACACGATGAAGTTCTGGATTTGGAATCGTAGTTAAGTCTTGATGCTCTCCATTGACAACATCAAACTCATGAATCTTGTGTCCTTTGTTACGTAAATACTCTGTTAGATAGGCACCGATCTGACCACCAGAACCCAACACTGCAATTTTCATTTGTGAATTTCCTCAATTTTATTGATCCTATTAATTAGAAAGATAATGTCTTCTTCTATCTTTTGTATTTTTTGGTCTTGACTTTTTATCCAATCATAGTAATAAAGACGATCATCATAACTTTCTTCTGGAAGATTGTATTTGGATATTGTTTCTGCGGATGGACGGTCTCCATCTTTCCATGGGTAAAGGATATATTCCAATTCTGCAACAACATGCCAAAGTGCGATCCTCAATCTTCTAATCATAATTAAACAAGTTTAGATGGATAATAAGTACTTGGGCAATTGTTCAGGTCAGGAACTCCCTGAAGACTACCTAAATTGTATTTAACACTATCAAAAAACTTATCTGCCTGAGAAATATCCATTCCCATTTCTGTAATTCTAGTTGAAGTCACTCCACCATTATGTCCATTCTGTTTGAAGATTGGCATGTCTAATGAGTATACATTATAGTATTTTTGTATTTCTGCATACCCATTGTCCATGTGGTCAAGAAGTTGATAACCACAATACTTGGATATACGAGAACAAACTTGACGATACTCTTCGGTGAGATAAATTACAGCATGACCAGATAGCATATTATACACCTGGACTACTTTATCATCAACTTTTCTATAGTGCAGAAATGGACCAGAGAAATTCAAATACCTAGCCCACTGAGAAACTCCAATAAACAGAGCATCAGCATCATCAGGGACTTCAATCTCAAAGTCAGAGTTGCCAGTGAACAAACAATCATCTTCCATCAACAAGAATGGAGTTTGGATTGAAGCATCAGACAAAACTTTATGTTGAGATCTGGCACATCCAACTTTACCATCATCACAACTAACACCAGAAACTCTAGTCACAGAAGAAAAGTTAAGTCTGTTCAACGTATATTCAACAGACCTTCTTCTTTCTTCCTTCTCATCAAGATTGATGTAGTAGGTATTTAAATTTCTCAGGTTTATTTTCATATCAAATATTGCCGTATTGATTCAGTTCCCGCTTCTCTTGATTGAATGAAGTATCAAAAGCATCCTTATTGACCGCAATCAGTTTAGGTTTCCAAGGATAGTTTGGATGATTTACCAGTTCCTCAGGGAACATGTAACTCGGAGAGAGATCCTTCGGTGGATTCTCATTGAAGTATTTGTTCAGATGACTTTCATCATGCCACACTGCAACAATACCATTCTTCTCATCTTCGGAGACTCGTGCAGAAATAGTCTCTGCCATTTCCAAAAACTTCTCAGACTTACCGCCAGCAAATGCAGCAGCATAGTACTTGCTTCTATCAGCATCAGGAACATAAGCAGTAGACTCTTTCCTTGCTTCATAAGGATATACAGACTTATCCTCAAGTACCTTATATGGATGGATTACGCCAACCAGATCTTCAAGAACCTCATCTGCAACCTTGTCCACAAAGTAGACATCAGCATCAAACAAGTAAGTATAATCAAACTGCTTGAGATATTCTCGCTCAGAGTGAATATAGTTATACTTCTTAAGTGCTGGTTCGGGCCATGTTTTGTGCTCAATCTTACTGACTTTAATATTATCAGAAGTCTCTTCTAAGTCATTATCGGTGAAAAGGAGACAACTGATATCATGACCAACCAAAAAGTTGTTCTCAATAGACTCAAGAAGTTTTTCTACGAACTGGATATACCTTCCAGTTGCAATTGTAATTACACAAATTTTCATAAGAAACCTAAATTAATTTACCAGGAAAGTTTGATCCAATCACTAGGAATGAGATCCTTAGTGTTATTATATGCAAGTGTGGGACCGAACCACGGATCTTGAACTATTATAGGATTAGTTCTATCTTTTTGCAAATAGGCACCCCACCAACTCAAGGTGCTGGTTGGAATGATTCCACCATTACAAAGACTCATTAAGCAGAGATCAACATAAGGAATAGTGGAGTTACGAAGAACATTATCACCATCCAAGCACTTGAAGTTATATCTCTCATTATTTTCCGAAAGGAAGAACCGTTCATCATTAAAGAAAGATTGCTCCTTACACCACTCAATGTCATCACTGCAAACTAACACCGCAGCAGTATCGCTAAAACGAGTCAGGGCGTCAGCATAATAACCTTCAAGTTTGGGAATCCTACAAAGATCTTCTCTACCAACATTATCACCACGCCTGACATGAAGAAAGATAACTTCAGAGAACTGCTTCATGAATTCTTTACATGGTTCCAGAATTCCATCTACGAACTCAAAGTCTTCACGAATCTCCGATTCAATATGCTTGAAGTATTTTTCTGACTGAAAGAACCCATCAATGTTTGTATTATCCTCTACGGTATTGAAAAGATCCTCATCAAATTCATAAGACCTTTCAATACGATTCCTTACATTTCTATTCGCATTTGCAAGATTATAAAAACTGAATTGCTCTTGCTTAGAAATAATAGGATTCAGAACTCCTACATTTTTCTCAGTAAGGTTCTTCAGTTTGAATGCATCATACAACCCATAGTTTGTTAGAGAAGGAAATCCCTCTGGAGGAATACACCAATCAAAGTTTCGGTTAGCAGCAATGCCACGAAGAGCAGCATACTGAAACATCTGATTGCCGAGTCTTCCGTTACTACCAAGTCTATCGTAACCAATCATAATTTTATTTGATAATTTGAGTCTAAGAACACAGCATTTGGATATACAGAATGCCAGAAGTTATCTCTAACATAAGTTGGGTTACCACTCAATAAGTGACAGATCCAACTATAAGAACTATTTGCCATGATCAAATAATCTGCACGAGACATATGATATATGTCTTTTGTCGGGTGATCATTTAAGTGACAAGTAATCTTGAACTTTTCTGTAGATAGTTCCATTATATCATAAAAGTTCTCAATTTGTCCTTGGGAGTGAATGTGCAGATGAACTTCTTCATCTTTATGCTTTTCAATCAATTCACCAATCAAAGTTTTGAATTTGGTTGAATCAATATGCCTTCCAAATGCCTCTCTAAAGTTTGAGAAGTCTGTATCATTTGCATTATTAGATCGTATATGAAGAGATATATTTACTACTCCATCTTCAAAATAAGTATCATCAACTTGAAGTCCATCTCTGATCTCTTTTAAATATTGCTTCTCAAAGAAACGATTGATGTTATTTTGCCCATGATCAACAATGAACATCTTCGGAACATTGACTAAGATCTTCTCCTCTTTATTTTTATTATCTTCAACGAATACTTTTAGATCTTCATAAGAACCATTGAACTCATACTCCACATCAAAGTTATTTTCACATGGGAAATTAAAGAACTTAGTAAAAGATCCACTCCATTCTTCAGAAGAGTATGAAGTGTAATTATAGTGTGCAATGTTTTTATATGGAGGGATGGAGAGATTGACTCCTAGATCTTTAGAGATACAAAACAACAAAAGGTTCCACTGACATATACATCCAATACCTTCAGTGTCCCATCCATCCGTATTTGTAGTTAAGTACACAGACATAATCAGTCCCTTTCAAGGAAGTAATATTCAAACTCATCCCACAAATCTTTCATGTTTGTGTTATAGAAAACCCCATTACTTCTCCACCGCTTACATTCAAATCCAAAAGATTCAATGTATTCTTTCATCATTGCAGGATCTTCATCTGGGTTTTCGTACTGCTGAACATTATTAACATCAATAGTATTACACTCAACAGTAAGATACAATACCTTATTAATGTAATCTCCCATGCCTTTTACGATATTAAAATCAGAAGACTGAGCATCAATCTTAACATGCTCAATGAAAGGAATGGTCTCCCAAGGAAACAGATCAAAGAAATGCTTTAATGAAATTACTGGAACCTGAACCTTCTCATCAACATCAAGGTAGGTAGGTTTGTAAAGGCTTGAAGTTCCTGGATCTTCTTTAGCGCAATAGAAGTCAAGAGACCTTGGGTCTCCATCAGACAGAGCACATTCAACAAGAAAAACCTTTTCCCCGAGAACACCTGGATTCAATTGAATTGGATTCTGCCAAGAAGAATTCAACCACCTGCCAGACTTTACACATTCAAGATTGAATGGGTTTGGTTCAAATGCAAAGACACATACATCCTCAGTCTCTTTAGTCCATACATGAGAATGTGGTGCATTGTATGAAGTGCCAATATCAAATAGTACTCGGTCAAGTTTCTCTGGTACTTTAATCTTATCATTCTCATCAAGAAAATTCTTCAGTACTTTTCTTACAGTTCTGTTCATTTTGTAACTCCCCAGTAATCAACTACATTAACATTTGAATAATCAAACTCAGAATACCTTTTATCTGGATGCATGATCACTGCAACTTCAGAATCATCAAGACACTTCTGAACATCATCACACTTATTGACGATCAAGTTTTGGAATATCTGTAAATTCTCAAAGGTCTCGTCAATATAATCATGACATAAGATCTCTTTGCCTTCTAACATACTCAATAGTCTAACTGATGGGGATCCAACAGTAACTGGAGAGTTGGGTTTGAATGAAACCCCAAGAATAGAAATCTTATTGTATTGCTCCAATTTCTCGGCAATACTTTCATATACCATTTCGTTTACTTCTTCTGCAAACAAAAGATGCTTTGCTGTTTTCCCTCTATCTTCTGAGAACTTAATGAATGCTGTCGTGTCCCTAGGGAAACAAGTTCCACCATATGGAGTCCCATACCCAAAGAAGTATGGAGAGATTCGTTTATCAAGTCCGATAGTTTTTGTGATGTTATGAACATCAACATTTTCCATTCCATTGCAAAGTTCACCTAAGAAGTTTGCATAAGTAATCTTATGAACAAGATATCCATTCAGTGCGACTTTAGCAACCTCAGATTCCTCAAGAGTCAGACTTCTCTCTGGAGGATTATTAACATGGAAAGTATGCCAGATGGATTTCGTTAGGGAGAAGTCCCTCTCATTGTTAGATCCGATCATAAAGAATTCAGGATTCTTAAAGTCTTTGATCACATTTCCCAACTTAACAAAGTCAGGAACATATGAGAATCCAAATCCTTCACCATACCTTCTACCAGAAACGTTCTCAATCAAACTGATGAGTTTGTTGATAGTTCCTGGAAGAACCGTAGAAGAAAGGACCACAAGATGATAATCTTTATCTGACTCTTTAAGATACTGTGAAAACTCTTCTAATACCTTTTCTACAATTAAAGAAGAGTATCCACCATTTTGATCTTGTGTGTTGACTAATATAATAGTGGCATCAGTATCAGAAAAAATACTTTCGTATGAATCAGTAAACCCAATTAGATTTGGACTGGGAAAGATTTCATCAAGCCCTGGTTCAAAGAATGGAAGTTCTTTATTATTCAGTTTATCAATGAAATATTGATTCTTATCAATACCGAGAACTTTATTACCTGATTCTGCTAAGCAACATGCAAGAGGTAATCCAAGTTTTCCCAATCCAATAAAACTAATATTCATAACTTAAGAATCACCAACAAATTCTTTAATAGACTTTACTATGTAGTTGTTTTCCTCTTGGGTCTTTCCAGCAATCCTGACAAATGTATCAGTGTCAATTCCCATTCCAATTTTGTCATCCATACTTCTAACATAGATTCCTTTTTCAATCAACATCCAGCATACAAAGTCAAATGACTTTTTAGTTTTCAAGTCAATCAAGAAGAAATTTGTTTTGGAAGGATAGACTTCAATACCATCAATGGTCTTTAGTTGCTCATAAAATTCATCAAACTCATTCAAGAACTGAATGCGAGTTTTCTCGTATTCTTCAATGAACTGCTTGTCGGAAAGGAGACTGAAGAAGTATTCAGAGATACCATTAGAATTCCAAAGGAATCCCTTATCAATAGAATACGCAACTTTATCCTTAGACATTATAGCATATCCACATCGGATTCCAGCAATACCAAAATCCTTTGACATACTCTTAATAACTACAAGATTTGAATAAGTAGTAACTAATTCACCAACAGATACTGAGTTTGGATTTTCCTTTGTTGAAAAGTGAATGAAACTTTCATCAACAATAATAGTATCAAGATGCTTTAAGTTCTCCAGAATAACTCTAAGTTCATCCTTTGGTATGTAATGTCCAGTGGGGTTATTAGGATTAACCAGAAGAAGATTGTTTGATTGAGTCCGATTGACTTCAGATATCACATCATCAGAAGTAAGAAGTTGCTTTTCACTCTGAACGATTTCACATTCCTTATTGAATTCATAGTAAGAAGAGAATGTTGGAAGACCGACCAGCATCTTACCAGACATATTATTCATTACCTTCTCAATAATCTCAATGGCACCATTGCCAACCAAGATGTTTTCAGAAGGAACACCAATATAATCAGATATCTTCTTAGAAACAAATTTGTTTTGTTGTGGATACAACTCCAGATAGTTTCTGATATTGTTGGGAATAATCAAATCCTCATTGAATTTTTTGAGGAATAGATCTGTAGCATAAGGATTGCTCAAGAAGCAAGCATCAATATTACACTGAATCTCAGGAATGTTTTCAATAATTGTATTGATACTTGGTGAATGGGTTCCATTCTGTTTCTTCAGGTCATACAACTGATTGTACAATTCCTTAGTAGAAGTTTTCTTCAGAATGTTATTGACAATGCACCTAATCTTTCCTGTAGATTCATTCCTCTTGATCTCTCTTACCTTATTAATAGTAAAGTTTAGATTACCAAGTCTTGAGGTCAGACCTTCACGAATCTGAGGAATAGTCTCTTCACTATACCTTTGACTACCAACGAAACTAAAAACAATGTCCTTTCTGTTCTTCTGAACAATCTGGAACATTGAAACTCCAGGAACTCTCTTATCAATCCAACTATAGAAGTTGACGCCAGGAAGTCTAGATCCATCTTCTGCAATCAAGATATCACTGGTTCTACCATTGATAGAGGCAACCTTATCAAAGTCACCAGCATCAGGATTCAACACAACACTATCCTCAGTCTTGTATCTAAGGAAGGGCATGTAGTAGTTCAAGAATCCAGTGGCGACAATAGTATGATTACCATTTCCATCGTCAAGATATTCGGTGACACCATACTGAAGATTCTCATAGTACTTGTCACTATCTTCAAGTTGATTCATGAAGCAGACCTTTTCAATCGCACCATAGTGTGCAACTGGGACAATGCCAAATACTTCTTCAACCTTTCTCTTCCATTCAGGCAGCATCATCTCAGAAGAGACGTGAATCTTTTTGATGTGCTTGAGTTTCAAACCATGCTCTTCACACAGACAAGCAAGAACATAGATGCTGGAAGGATATGCAACAAGAGTGTGATACTTCTTCTTATTGATTGTATCAATATACTCCTTGATAGTATTATCATTTAAGTGATAAGCAGACATATAAAGTCGCTTCAACTCATAATCATAATACCAAAGGTCAGAACCTCTATCTACAGGTACATATCTACGCAACCAAACACTTGGTTCATCATAAAGTTTTGCTCCATGCTTTTCATAGGCCCTGAGAACAAATGCTGCTTCTTTTTTGTATGCATCATCTGTTCCGTAGAACACTAGTTTCTTACCAGTAGACCCACTAGTCCTAAACTCATAAGACTTCTGATCTCTCATATTAGTAGCAATGAGATCATTCAAATTTTCTCTGATGATATCTTTAGTAAGGAAAGGAAGTTTCTTAATATCAGACAGAGATTGAAAATCATCAGGAGTTAATCCTCTGTCACTAAAGACACGAGTATAATAAGGTACATTCTCATAGCAATGATATATCAACTTCTTAAATTCTTGAAGTTGATACTCTTCCAGTTTCTCTCTACTCCACTTCTCACTCTCAAGAAGAAAGTCATAGGTCTCACTGAAAACCTTCCCATATCTCTTAGAGAATGGAACTACATCATAGTAGACCTTTTGAACAAAAGAAGGAGACTTTTTAATCAGAGATTGTAGACTTGCCATTGAAGAAATCCTCAGAGTTTATCGCTTTATCGTCAATATAATAATCAGCAGAAAATTTTACACCAGTTCTAAGTGAATTGAACTTAAGTCCCCAAGAGATAAGTTGATTGAAAGTTTCCTCATAATGATTAATTTTAGATCCACAACCTCTTGCAGTTTCTATAACTATGGTGTTTCCACTTTCCCATAATGAGTTAACAACTTCTATTCTATCATAAAATGGAACTGCATTGTAGTAATCCCATTTCCCATCTTCTCCTTTTTTAGTATCACAGAGAGTATGATCCAGATCAAAAATATACTTCTTACTCATAAATCTCTTTCAAATAATTCAGATAGATAAAGTCTTCAAGGACATCAAACTGTTTTGTCTTTTCCAAATTCTCTATAATTGCATCCATCTTACTGTAATAAAGTTCATCAGAGATATAAAATTCTTCACTCAGATCAATGATTCCATCTTTATTAAAGAAGTCTCCAACGTCTGGAGCACCCATATAGACTGGAATTGTGCCAGTAGCAAAGCAATCTAGAAGTTTCTCAGTAAAGTATCCACCAACTTGTCCATTTTCAATTGCAATGGAGAACATGTAATCACAAAGACCTCCTTCTTTGTAATCAATCCATTTAGTACCAGCACCATAGAAATCAACTTGATCTCTCAATCGCTCAACCCATTTGAGTCTATCTGCATGTCCTTTGCAGAAGTTCTTATTGCTTGCGATCATTGAGATCATTTTGGTTTTATCACAAACCCTAGGATCTTTGATCCAATATCCCTGAGCAGCACACCATTTAATTTTAGGACTGATGTTCTGGTACTTAGTTTGATAGGTAAAGATCATATCAAACTTCTCTAGACACTTATCAAGGTTGTTCTCAAACCATTGTGCTAGAGCAGGATTAATTGATTCGGACTCAAGAATCCATGCATACTTTGGTTGATCAGAGTTATCACTGAATGCTTCTGGAATTCTGGCATCTGTATAAAAGATACCTTCTCCACTCCCGTCAGTAACCCACTCAATATAATTAGATACCTTTGCATGAACAGAATACCCTTTATTGGGTTCAGGGAGAAGACCTCCAGTCAGGTGACTGAAGGTACTATCCACTAGATTAATTTTTTGTCGCATACTAATCAAGCACTCTTACGAATTTGTTCTTGGATCCATGCGTATGTCTTACGGATACCTTCCTCAAGGGTCTGCTGATAATCCCAACCGAGTTCTCTGCGGATCACATCATTGTTGGAGTTACGTCCACGAACACCCAGAGGACCATCAATATGATTCTTCTCTACGTTCTTACCTGCAACCTT
>Ga0099849_1001509_pt1 | contig 10885 bp, 10 predicted proteins | sample CB_VirMetaG_4_FD_78177 | JGI IMG/M metagenome (GOLD analysis project Ga0099849, IMG submission 78177) | Freshwater to marine saline gradient viral communities from Chesapeake Bay - CB_1508_1M Viral MetaG | ecosystem: Environmental > Aquatic > Marine > Coastal | place: USA: Chesapeake Bay... | reverse complement strand
TAGAGCTTTCCGCAGTACGTTCATATCGCCCTGATTGAGAACGTGCGCTAACTTTTCAGCAGGCTGCATGTTCTCAGGAAAAAGCCGTCTACGTTCCATCAAAGCAACGATCTCTGACGCTTCCTCTCTCTTGCGATACGAAGCAAGCTTTTCCTCTTGTTCCGCAATCAACTTTTGCTGTTTACGAAGGGTTGCGCTAGCATCCCTAAGTAACTCCTGCATTTGGTCAATGTTAATGTTTGTCATTTCACTGCCCTCCACTTTTCTTAAGGTGTTTGGCAAGCAAAGCTGACATACCAAGACCTTGCTCTGCTTGAGGTGTATGAACGGTCTCTGCGCCTCCCTCTACGCTCTCGTCCCCTACTTCAGCCTCTAGCCCTTCGTCTACCGCAGAAGAGAAAACCGGGTCAGCTTCCTCGTTTACCAGGGGGTCTGCGATCTGTTCTTCATTGAAGTCAACAGCGCTGTCAACGTCGTCACTGTCTTCTTCGTGATATTGCATGGAATTAATACTCTGTACTAGAGCATTAAAATGATTGTCAGCAGCATCTTCCTCCGCAGCAGTAGCCATGCGGGGAGCTAAGTCTGCGAGCTTTTCCTCAAAAGCAGAGCCCGTTATAGCTCTACTAATTTCAGATACTGCAGTGCTTTGCCTTGCTACCTTTTCTAGTTTGGAAAGAAACGCATTACTTACTGCCGACTCGTTGTATTCGGCAGTGGGCGTGCTCAGCATTGAACCCCGCATATTATCTGCAACAAAGTCCAATGCTTGAGCAAGCTTTTCCACTCCAGCAGCGTCTACCAAGGCGGCTTCTTCAACAACCTCAGTATTCTCATGTTCATAATTAGCCCTAGACAAAGTTGCTAGGTAGTCTTCTACTCTTGATCCCATATCAATTCTCCAACAGACTTACAGTAAAAAGAATAAAAGATCCATCTTTGTTTAGGAATAGGCTAATTACTCAGTACTAATCAGAACTCGTTGTTGGCCAGATCAAGAACGGTATCGACGTCAAAGCCGCCTTCTTCAATCATCTCTAGAGCACGGGCATGCAGAATATCTTCTAAGTCGTTTTCAGCGGCCAACTTCTCAACATCCTCTTCGTCCAACATATCAATGCCGTTGTTGTATGCAGCCGCGTTGTTGTACGCAGTTTGCAGCAGGAACTCTGCTCTTTCAAAAGCAAGCTTCTCAACAACCTCATCGAAATCGTCATGGTCAAGGCTGGCAACCTTTTCGATGTCATACTCGAACAAGGGAGAAGCTTGTGCGGCCTCAAGCTGGTTGAGCATAGCCTGTCCGGCAATAGCACCGAACTGCTGGGCGGAAGCAGCCAGCTTTTCCATGTCATCTTCTTCGTAGTAGTCATCGTCGGCGCTGGTGAAGCCGTTCATCTCAGCAAGCTTCTCGTAACCGCCTTGGTCTTCAATGTAAGCGACAACAAGCTCTTCGATATCTTCGGTGTCGAGAGCATCGAAGTCGTAGCCTTGAGCAGTCGCAATCTTTTCAACCTCGTCAATCGCAAGGCTGTTAAGATGCATAATTACATCTTCAGCGGAGTAAACCTCGTTGTCTTGGGGAGTCTCTTCGATAGCCGTCAAGAATGGATTCGACATTTTTTTTCCTCTGTTGTTAGTCTTATGACTACTTGATGTAACTCTAGGCTATCTTATATTCGAGCAATGTCTCTAAAGATAGCCAGTTTTAGTATCCGATTAGTCAAGTAGTCGGTAACCAAGTTCGCAGATAAGAGAACCCAACTTCTTACCTACGTTACCTTGCCCGTCTAAGACTACATCAGACTGTGTTTCACCGCCATAAGCAACTGCAGAATACAGCGCTGGCAGAAGCTGCATCGGCTCCAATGTAACTGAAGCGGTCTTCTGTAGGAACAGATCTTCTTCAGTAATAATTAATGGAGAATCTATGTTCTTTACCAAATACTCCAAAGCATTGATACGGTATGCATTGTAGTATGAAGATACTTTTTCGAGCATCATATTATTACTAGGTACTCTGCGATAAACCGCACGTACAAAGATTCGAGGAGAATGCCTTTCGGGTCTTTCTTGCAAGAAACGACCAAGCAGAGATCTGCTGCTCACAATCTCCGCATCGTCGTAAGGCATCGTACTTTTGTACCCAGTATCAGGTGCAGAAGTCAAGCCTTTATACTCCTGCATACTGGTAGAAGGCTGGAAGACTTCTTTCTTGTTGTATAAGTTCCTAGCAAGACCGGGATGGCCCATCTTGTGCAGTGCGGCAGTTTGAAACTCCATGGGGTTCAATATGACGCCTGCTTTAGTCATTCTCGAAATAACATCGCTGTCTGATCTTACAAGTTTTCTAAGAACATCTTCTCTCAAAGATAGTCCCCTATCTGTAACCAGCTTCCTAGCAACAGCAGGTACTTGCTTAAGCATCAGTGCGACTTTTTCACTCATCACATTGCCACGCTTTGTCCTTCGCAAAGTTCTTTGTGCAGGCACTCTGACAGCATTGGCAATCTTTTCTATAGTTCTACCTAGAGAGGAGCCCGGAACCACGACAAAGGAAATATCGTGGTGTCGCATAAACACGTTGACCAAGTGCGACTGTTCTCCTGTTTGAGGGTCAATCTTGGTCCTGTTTAAAGGTAGTCTAGGGCAGATGTTAGCTCTGCAAAAACTGTCCTCTCTGTGATTAATTCTTCTCTTCTTATCTGGTACTTTATGAGGACATTTCTTTAAAGAACAAATGTCATAAGGCACCAATATTCCCATCGAGACGTGTGGTCTTTTGCCACAGTCCAGCATCTCGATTAAATCAGCGTGTCCCTGCTTCGCAGCTAATTCCCTATCAATACGTAGTATTAATTCTACTCTACGCATTACAGGGTTGTACACGGCAACTACTACATTACCAAAAGGCACACCTCCACGCCGCCCGTTTACGTGATTTCTGTAAACCCCGCAATTCATGTAGGTGCGATACCCGTAGTTGTCACTACGTAGTATTTCTTTTTCTGGAAAGTAGTCACCGTTTAAGTTAGGTCCGTAGTACTCCCCCGCGCCCAGTGCATTTACGAAGACATACAAGTACTTAGGATCAGAGCTGACTTGGGAAACAAAGGCTTGAATCTCTGGGTGATAGCTAACCTTTGGACCTGAATGAAATGCAAGTTTTTCAATAGGTGCGTTAGCGGGGTTTATCACTAAAAGAGTAGGGTCGCCTTTAGAGTCATACTCCGCAAGCTCTACTCTTTTAAGCACTTCCCAGTCGAGTACGTTGGAGTCTTCGTTGTTATACACAGTACTAACCTAAACTAGAAATACCAGAAAGAGTTCCAGTAGTTAAAGAGTCACCCAATGGACCAGAAGCTTTACGAGCTTGTGCAAGGTTTTTCTGAATGGTGGAGAGACCTTGCAAGTCCTGAGACTGAGGTCCTACATCCTTGTATGCAAGCAGCCTACGCATGGTAGCTCCTGCAGCAACAGGATCTTTAGCCACCTTGGGAGAAAAGGCGTGAACAGTGCGAAAATATGTAGTTATCTCTTTAGGCGTGTAATTCTTCTTTATATCCGGATTGGCTTTCAGCATTCGCTTTTTGGCCACAGCACGCTCAATTGGATCAGAGACAGCTCTTTCTCCAGCACTTGCTGCTTTTGCACCTAAGCCAATGGCACCAGCTATTAGCCCCAAACCTGCTAGGTTTTTACCCAGACGCTTGAGCCCCTTCTTGGATGTCATATCCCCAAGTATAGTGCCGCCTTTTTGTAGAATTTTAATCTTTGGCTTCTTGTTCTTTTTTTTCGCCAACTTTTCCTGAATGCTTTGTTGTAGTAAAGACATGCCTTTCACCACTTTTTAAGATTGTAAGGACTCTGGTTTTGACTACCAGATTGACTGGGCCTCGCAAGATTTCTGCGTAAAGCACTGATACCAACAGCGGTACCTAGCGCACCGGCTACTCCGATTGCGGCAGCTTTGCCAGGATTTCTTTTTACGAATCCCGCTATTCCGCCTCTTTCAAAGGTTGCCTTCCAATAAAAAGGCTTGTTTTTTATGTTGATTATACCTAGCTCCGTAGGGGGAGTACCCTTTTTGGCTAGTTCTACATACTCTTTTTTATCAATAGGCTTTATAGAGTTGAATCTATAACGCTTACCTGCCATAGATCCGGTAGTAGCCCTCTTACCTAAGAGAATGTCTAATACCGGATCAAACAAGCTGTTTATTTGTTTATTTGTAGGCTTTTCCGCCATAACCAGACTCCAACCTACAGAGAGTTTTTAATATCTTGAAGCTGCAAAGAAAACTCAGGGGCCTCTTTGCTCATGATGTATCTTCCAACGTTAAGAAGCCTATCTTCTAGTTCAGCTAAGTAGTTTCCATATCTATACAGGTCTGATTCTGTATTTACTTCTGCGTATTTTGGTATAGCCACAACTGGGCTAATAAAGTCAGCCTCGTAGCCTTCTGTGAGATTTGAAATTGCCGTATCTGACAATCCAGATATTTGCATTACTGCCAATATCTCAGTGGGCTCTTCCCCAGACTTCAACGCTGAATCCATAATACTAGCAACTTTTTCAAACATAAGAGCTAGCTTATTTTTTGTTTCGTTGTAGATAGATAAAGCGTGCTTTGCTTCTTCTAACTCATCCCTGGATGCAGCTACTTTTTCTTTCTTAGAAAGAGTGTCACTCTTTTCAAGAGCAGATTCGTCAATACCAAAAATAGTACTGAGTAATAAATCATTAGCTACCAGATCCCTACTAGAGAAGCAGTCGGTGTCTGATTTTTCTAACTGTAAATTTGCAACTTTTTCTGTGGGCATGACGGGGTACCTTGTAGCTGGAGGGGTGGGTCTTCTGACCTGACATACGACCTTGCAGGGATCAACTAACTCAAACTCTATGTTCCCACGATGTCCAGCATACTTTGCCCTGAGCATAGTGTCTGTGATTCTATTAGCCATCTCGGCTACACGCCTAGTCTGTTCTTCGTTAAGCTTGTTGTCAGTAGCTGCTGCAACAACACCAGAATGCAGCGGGATGCCGTCGCACACAAACGAAGAAGCAACTTTTTCGGCCATGCAATTAAGCTGAGCTTTAGTAACACCCGAAGAACTAGAACCCAACAAAAACTCAGTTAAAGAATCCATATCACATGGCTCCCGGCTTTAGAATATCAGGGCGAGGTCTGACGACCATGGAAGCTAAAAAGCAGTACAGTAGGGAATGTAGGGTATCGTCGGTAGCACCGGGAACTTTGTTAAGTACGACACAGTTCCTAGACTCGTTAAATTCAGAGTACATACTAACCATGTCATTAGCAAAGGGCTCTCGCCACTCAGGCCACCTTGGAAACCTAAATTCCCCTTTTTTTATTGTCTCGATGAGATCGTACAGTATCTCAGTCCTTCTAAGCATAAACCTACCTAATGTAGGTTGGAACATTATTTTATCTTTAGGACCCGCATACTGGTACAGCAAGACTCTCTTGTAGCCAAAAGTCCTTAGTAGCTTAGGGTTTCTGTCCATACCGCCGCCATAGTCTGCACCGATAGTTACGCATTTCCATTTGCGAATTAAGTTGGCAATGATGTGCATTGTAACTTCGCCGTCAGCCTCTTCTCCCTCAAATCTACGGGCGTAAACAACGCGGAAGACATCACCGTAATACCCTCCAATAGTGATAACAGTGTAGGAGTTTTCTCCGGTACCCCAGTCGATGCCAGCATAGTGCGCGATAGAAGGATTGAACTTTGCAGGTTTATTTAGCGATACGCCGTCTAGACAGTACTGTTGGATTATCTCCGAAGTTAACGGCTTCTCTCCGGAGTCGTACGCTTGTCCTAGTACCTCGTTATAAAACTTTTGAGGACCGTAATAACCATTAAGCTTATGTAGTACTTCGTGCCAGCGTACCCAAGGGGTTATTAACTGGGGTATTCTAAATGATTGATAGATTCTACGGTCGGTAGGCGCGTAGTTACTAGCCCATTGTGCGTCAGGATGATCCGCGTATATCCTCTTACCACAACGTGAACATACCAGCCCCTGTAGCCCTATATTGTGTTTACCTACTATATTCCAAAAACGACCAGCCCCTGTTTTAGCTCTGAAAGATCCGCAACTATCGCAGGGTATATTCCATTCATTCTGAGTAGATAGGATCTCCCAGTAACGAGCTATGGTGTTGTCGTGGGACTTGGGAGTGCCGCTATACCTAAACCACCTATATCCTGAGTGAGACAGAGCCTCTTCGATAATAGGTATGACCTCTGTAAGTATGTCCTGTAGCTCATCTATAAAGAGCATGTCGGCGGACACACCACGAATTCTGTCAGCGGACAGAAAAGCGTACCTTAGTGTTATGTCACTCCCGGTAATGAACTTCTTGTAGAGAACATTATCCTTTGTGCCAGGACCCTTTGCAAATATCTGCAACCCTTCTGAGTAATTTATAGGGCTTGTAATTCTATCTTGTGAAAAAACTTCTGTTTGTTTTTGCGTTGGAGTAACAAATAGTGATCTGAAAAACTTCTTTAATGTAGTGTACGATAGTATTTTGTTACCTAACAAAGTAGACTTCTCTACCTGCCTACCGCACATCAAGAGTACACGAGGGGCTTGTATGTTGTAAGGCAGTAACAGGTACCTACGTCCTTTAAACGAAAAGTTTTTTAGAACAGTAACAACATCACCGCTTTCCTTTTTTATAGGTGTAGGTATTTTTATCTCACTAGAAATAAAATCGGAGGGTCTTAAATTGATGTTTCCATCAAAATAATTAATACCCGAAATTTTTCTATTTATTCGATATACTGAAGAAGTATTAGTACTGTGTACTACTCCTGGGTCATTATCTACACCTGTAACCGATTGACGGAGGCTACCGTGTACTTTGAGCAACATATGAAAGCTCTCTTAAATTCACTTCAACTTATGTCAGTACCGGTAGAGGTAACAGACACAAAACAATACTCAGTACTAACTTTTAAAAGCGCTGAGATAGCCAAACTTGCCAAGAACGTAATTGTTCTAGGTGAGCTTAGTAAGTATAGAATAGAAAAAAGAGGCAAGCAATTAAGGGTGGGAAAAACTAGAAAGAAAGGGCGTCGTCAGGATCTTGCAGATGCTCCTGCACTTGTTGAGATTCGCAAAGACCCTGACGTGATGTTGGATGTCCCTGATAAAGTAGACAAGTACCAATAGGGTCTGTGGGCGTTAGCGGCGCATTAAAATACGTGCAGTACTCACAGCTTTTGAAGGGACCATCGTATATCTCAGAGCTTAGCCGGTGGTTCGGGGGTGCTGTCCGTGCCACGCGCTTTCGCTTTAATTCTTCCAAATAAGCTGCTACGGGAAGCATCAGAGTCGTACTCATAACGCCATTTACCTGTATTTGTATCTCGCCATTTACGAGTATATTTGTGTGGTTTCTTTAGTACAGTTTGAAACTCTTGATTGCTTCGGTGTTTTCTTTCTGCTACCCCGTATGTCCATTGATCAATAGTTTTTTCAGAACCACCCTTTTTAAGGTATCTTCTAAACTTACGTCCTGTAGTATTAGGTGCTACGGAGCGATATCTACGCACATCTACAGAACGCTCTTCTTCGGGTCTGTGAGACTGCCCACCTAACCTACGTACGCGTGCTTCGGCTTGAAGTACACGCTCTGGATTAAAGTGCCCGTCTAAGCTATAAAAACCCGTGGCGTTATTTAAAGACAGCCCTTCTGCACCTGCGCCAGAGAGTACAAGGACCCTCTTTTTACCATCTTTAAATTCCTGTATTCCGGCGTCTCTTACTTTAGAAGTAACCTTGTTCTCACCTATCTCCGTACCTTTACCTACAAAAATAGCGTGATCGACGCCACGCTTTTTTAGTCCAGCGCTTATTACATCTACACCGCCGTTTATCAGGTTTGAGTAAAGTACTATTTTATTGTCTGGCTTATCTGAGAGATGTTGTTGTGCATCATCCAACATCCTCTTTACTTTAGGTGTAGCGTCTGACGCAGCTTCAGGGGTTAAAGTGGTTCCAGTGTGAAGCGAATTCGATATCTGTCTAGCCTTTGAGGTTCTGGCAAACAGACTATCGGCGGCACGCATTGTTACATCAGATCTGCCCTCAGTAACATACTTTTGAAAAGGACCTAACTCGTTCATCGCTAAACGATATAGCTTCCACTGCTTAGGCGACATCTCAACATCAACGTACTGTGTATCCTTTCTGGGTAGAGTTTTGCCGCCTTCCAGCATTGTGCTATCCCCGTAGTCTACACGGGGGTCTAGATTAGCTGCTAATCTACCTTTTTCTTTAATACCACGTACTGGTTTTTTACCACCCTTCAAGCCCTTATCGTATCCAACAACTTCAGTATGCATAGCTTGAAATTGCTTGGGGGTTATCATCCTTTCCCCCTCTGCAACAGTAAGCAGTGATGCTATCTCTGAGGGCTCGTTATTGACCGGCGAGGCGGTTAGTCCTATAAAGTTTTTTGCGAAACCCCTGGCGCGTATAGCCGCTTTGAATACTCCAGAGCCTTCATTCCTGGCTTTATGGAATTCATCCATTATTATAGTATCGGCGCCCGTTGCTTGCATAAAAGCTTCGGGGTATCTGCGAAACATACTGTAAGAAACAATAGTGTATTGTTTGTTGGGGTCTAGTTTAGAAGGAGCTACGTAGTTTGCTCTACCAGTTTCCCCAGAGGACGCTACTATTTGATAGTCCGCGTTCTTCAAAAACTTCTCTAAACCTTCCTTTGCAAAGTTCTCTCGGAGTCCAGCAGGAACGACAACTATGGTATTAGTCGCCTTGCCCTGCATTCTAAGAGTCTCTACTCCGTAAATACCTGTTACGGTTTTACCAAGACCCATTTTGTGTGCAACTATAAGCTTGCCGTCATTAGGTACAAGCTTATCAAAAATAGCTTTCCCTTGATGCTCAAAGGGCACAAAAAAATCCTGCATAGTATCGGGCACAGGATAACTGTTTGTTTTTTCTGTGACTTCTTTTGGCTCGGCAAGCTTCTCTATTGGTAGTATATGCCCTGAATGAAACAGCAGCGCATTGTCTACATAGTTGTCAGAAACATCGTAATCTTTAATACTGTGTAATAACTCATATGACATCTTTAGGAACCTTTGTAGGATCGTTAGATTTTGCACGTAGTTTTTCCATGCTTTTTATGGTCGGTGGTTCCGTTTTTTTAGACATCCGAGATATAGCAGCATCCACTATGACTTTACTTATTGCCCCACCAATAACACCTGCGGTACCATAAGCTATCGCTCTAGGCGCTGCGCTTCTAAATATATCCCTAGGCTTAACTTGTTTGGTTATACGCTTAATTAGCTGTTCTTTTGTTTCTGTGTTACCCGCCTTGTTAAGCGCAACGCTCACTCGTCTTTCGAGATCTCTCCTACCAAAGGGAGTCAGTTTTTTCCTACCCTCCAGCGCACCCTCTACTGCTCCTATAGTTCCAGCAAGAGCACCGCTTACCAAAGCGGGAGTAAGGTATGATTTAACGTAAGATTTGTCTTTTTTATCAGTTTTAGCATCTCCGTACTTTCGTCTTGCGTCGGCTTGGGCTTTACCCATGATAATAGAAGCAGGTATACCTATCAAAGCTGTACCCGCCATTTTTCTACCGAATTTTTTCGCAATCTCAGCGCGAGGTGTTCCTCCGCGTGCTTCACCAACTGACTCTGCAAATCTTTTAGCAGCCTGATAGGCAATGCCCTGCCCAACTAAAAGTTTTACGCCGTCACTTCTTTCAGAAGAGCTATCGCTAGACATTTTTTTGATAGCTCTTGCGTATAGTGGAGTACTGAGTACTCCTGCAAGAAGAGCGCCCCCTGCCGTCGCTCCTGCACGCTTCAAGCCTCTTGCGTACATCTTTTTAACTGGTACTTTGGGGGTACCAGCTATGGCGGTTTCTAGACGAGATTGCAGTACGCCTTCTGTAGTTTTAACAGGTATACCTGCTAAAGTAGCTCCGACTGCTACGGGAGCCGTAGCAAGAACAGCGGCTCCATAGTCTTTTAGAGTTAGTTTATCGTCTTTTTTATCCGCCACGGGTCTCACTCTTCCTTGGCGTCAGGATTGTTAGAATTGACGCCATTTGACAACTCTTTTATCGTTTTTAAGTCGGCAGTCTCAAGCTTGATGCTAACACCCTGTAGTCTTGCTAAAACATCAGCCAAGGCACCGCCTTGTTCATTAGCTATGTCTCTGAATTTAGAGTACACATCAGTCCAGTGAACTGCGCTCAATGCAACATCTCTAGTATTACGTCTATTACCCAGTTCGAAGAAGCGCATAAGCGCTTCATGTGCCGCTGCCTGGGCTGCTTCTTTCTCATCGAACTCTTCACGATAACCTTGCTTCCATAGAGCGTGCTCGACGCCCTGGGAGTAACAACTAGTGTAGAGCCACCTTATGTCCGGGTTTACCTCTTCCAAGTACGCCGACCAACCATTTAAGGATAGTAAGTCACGATTAAAAAAATAGTGCCTGTAAGCGAGGTAAACGTCAGCAGGTACTTTTTGCTTTATTATGCTGTCCGTATACTTTTCAGCATGTTCCGCAACGCAGTCTGCCAGTATAAGCATCTCTAAGCACTTACGCTTAGGCGCTTCTGACAGAATATTGCGTGCAGTACGTACTGCTTTGCTTTGATAAACTATCGCTGCTATTTTCTGCTCTCTTAACCACTTACGTAACGCAAGTTTACTTTTAGGAGGCTCACCTTGAGAGAGTCTTACCTTGTTTAGGTAGTTATCTGTCAATGTACCTCTAATGTTAAATAAGACAGCAGCCTCTCGTATTTCCCCATTAGACATACCAGAATATATACAATACTTGGTCCAGTACTCTGCGGGGTTTT
>Ga0099849_1001507_pt1 | contig 10890 bp, 18 predicted proteins | sample CB_VirMetaG_4_FD_78177 | JGI IMG/M metagenome (GOLD analysis project Ga0099849, IMG submission 78177) | Freshwater to marine saline gradient viral communities from Chesapeake Bay - CB_1508_1M Viral MetaG | ecosystem: Environmental > Aquatic > Marine > Coastal | place: USA: Chesapeake Bay... | reverse complement strand
TTAAATTTTTATAAAATTTTTTTTTCAAACCACCAAAGAATATTTAGTCTTCTACTTCCACAACATCTTCTTCTATATCTTCATCATCAATCAAATCTACTGGCTCACCATCTATAAATCTAAATCTAGTATTTTCATCTAATACATTCATTGCTATTAATTCTTGAACTATTCTTAGAAAGTAGGCTTCAGGACTACTATTATTACAAACTAAACTCCAAGTATCACCTACATCTATATTATTAAGATGGACTAGTGTATGGGCACAACCAATACAATAATCTTCACCACTTTGAGTAATTTTATATGTAGTCATGTTCTTGTTCTTCAAAATTACTTTTTTTTTACAACAAAAAAATAAAATCAATTTTTTTTTTATTCAATATTTTTTTCAATAAAATTTAATCTATAAAAATTAAATCTTTAGGCAAATTCATTTTATAACAATAATAAAATGAACCAAATGGTGGAGTATAACCTTTATCTTCTTCATCATCTAAATGTCTAAATCCAATTCTTTTATTTGGTATTATTATTTGTATCTGGTTAGCAAAATGTTCTTGAAAATATTTATAACCAATCATCATACTAGGACATATAATTATAAATGGTTTATTCAACTCTTTCAATCTTTTTAAAATTTCTTTTTTTTTACTAAATGGTGGATTATCTATAATTATATCTCCTTTGTTATTTTCAAAAAAATCTTCGTCTTCGTGTATAATATCAAAACCTAGTTCAGCAAAATATTCTTTTTGTTTTCCATCACAATAGAATGGTGACCATATTTGTTTATCTGTTGGTATATATTGAACTATTTTTTCCCAATCACTTTTATTTGTAATATAATTATCAGTAGTTTTTTCATTAGTGAAACTCATTATATAATTTTCTAGATATTATTTATTTTTTCAAAATCAATTTATTTATTTACAAAATTTTTTATATAAAATAAAATTGGTATAAAATTATTTTTATGCTCTAAATAAAATATGTTTCTTTCATCTAACACCATTAGTTTTTTTAAAATATTTAATAATTCATTTTTATTTTTATTTTTTAAATCCATATACTATAATTATAGATATTCTGTTAATAATTTATATTTTACAAAATTTTCTATAAAATAATGAATTTTTAAAAATTTATATTTATGGTATAATTTATAAACCATATCATCATCTATCATTATAAATACTTTTATATTTTTATTCAATATTTTTTTTTAAACTAATACTGTTAGCAACAACTCACATCACAATTTTTATTTTATATTTTTTTTTATAATTATAAATCTTGTATCAATTGACGAAGGCTTCCATTCATCAACACCATTAGGTAAAAATCTATATTCATAACCATATTTCTTCATTCGTCTATAGAGAATAAAACAAGGAACGCACCAAGAATAATTACATTCACTACTACAGATTTTACAATTCATATTTTTTTTGTTTTCTTTTTATTTTTTTTAGCTTCAGTTTTTAAATCAATTTTATTTATTCTATTACAAGCTACTTCATATATCTTTGGGTCTAATTCAAAACCAATAAATTTTCTTTTTAATGTTTTACAAGCAACACCTGTAGAACCACTACCCATAGTTGGGTCTAATACTACATCATCTTCATCTGTCCAATATTTTAATAAAAATTCTAATACATCTTGTGGCTTTTCTGTTTGATGATTTCTTTTTCCAATAAATACTTTTTCACTTTCTACTACACTTGCAGGATTTGGTGGATCATAATATCCACAACCACATTCTAAATATCTTTCATGTCTATCATTAGCCTTTTCGCCATATATATCAGTTTCATCTTCAACAACACTAGCAGGGTTGGGTGGTTCAAAACCATTACCATATTCTGGTTTATGTGTGTCCCAACCATGACCATTTTTACCTTTTTCTTTATAAAATTTTTCTTCAACAACACTAACTGGATTAGGTGGTTCATAATTAGCTCCTATTCTTCTACCTCCATTTATTTCTTGGTTATTATCAAATGAACTACTACATTTATTATAACCCCATTCTTCTGCTTTTTTTTGCCCATCATTTTTTTCTTCAATAACACTAGCAGGGTTGGGTGGTTCATAATTAAATTTAAATCCATCTTTTTTTATTTTATCTCTAAATTCTTTACCATTCATTCCTTTTAAGAAAGGAATACCTTTACACTCTTTTCCATATTCTTCGTCTTTTTCTTCAATAACACTAGCAGGGTTAGGTGGTTGAAACCCACCATAACTATTTTTACCAGTAAAATTACCTCCACATGCTTTTCCATATACTTCGTCTTTTTCTTCAATAACACTACCAGGCTGGGATGGTGTATATCCCATTTTAAATCCATCTTCTTTTAATTTATCTCTAAACTCTTTGCTACACATTCCTTTACCATGTTTCCAACCTTTTTTACTATAAATAGTATCTTCCTTTTCTTCTACAACACTAGCTGGATTAGGTGGTTCAAACGTGTGTAAATGTTTTATTCCATTTTCACTTCTACTATCTAATACTTGTTGTTTTGTTTTACCCATATAATTTGTTTTTTCTTCTACAACACTAGCAGGGTTGGGAGGTTCAAAAGCATGATAATGACCTTTACCTCTTGCCTTCATTTGTTCTTTAGTTTCACCATAAATATCAGTTTCTTCTTCTTCAATAACACTAGCAGGGTTAGGTGGTTCAAATACAGCACCAACTTCTTTTTTTAAATATAAATTACCCAATGTTGTATCTTTATACATTTTTCTACCTTGTTTTTTTTGTATTTCTTCTTCAACAACACTAGCTGGATTAGGTGGTTCAAAATTAGTTTTATGTTCTCTTGATAATCCACTTTCAATATTTTTTTCAAAACCATGCTCGTTTTTACCATCAGTTTTATCTATTTTTGCTTGTTGAATTCTTTTATGGTATTTATCTCTATTATATTTAGGGGCTTGGTCGTAGAAAAAATACATCATTTCGTGGTTTCTCATTGGTCTATGTCTGCTCTGTAGCCCACCAGTCTTATTTCTTTTCTTCCATACTAAATCCATCTTGTAGCCTTTCTCCCAACTTTTAATTAAAGTATATCCGAACTTTGTAGAGCAAAAATGAATACAGGCTACTTTTGGACTTTTACGAATTCTTTTAAATTCTTTCCAAAACTCTTCCATATCTATTTTAGTATCCCACTTACAATTTGTTTCTCCATATGGTAAATCACATAAGAATAAATCTACTGATTTATCTGGTATAGTTTTCATCAGTTCTAAACAATCTCCATTTCTTAAATCCATTATAAGTTTTTTCTATATTTTTTTTTTAGATTTATAACTTAATGGATTATATAATTACAATCCCAAGCTACAACAGATTTTCAACAATTCTAGGACGAACATTAAAATTTTTAATAAGCCATAATGTAGATATGAATAAAGTTTATATTTTCGCCCATCCATTTAGTTATGACGAATATAAAATAATAGAAGATAAAATAGAAGGTGTCAAAGTAGTTGAGTCTAAAGGTGGAATTATGAACTCCAGAAATTATATAACAGAATATTTTGAAGAAGGAACTAAGATTGTTAGTATAGATGATGATGTAGAAGATTTAATAGATTTAAATACAAATCAACCAATAGAAAATTTACATGAATTTATTGAAGAAAGTTTTAATATGGTTGGCAATGGACTATGGGGAGTATGTGCTTTGAATAACAAATTTTATTCTAATATGAAAGATAAATTTGGACTACAAAGTATAGTTGCTACATTTTGTGGATATGTTAATATTAAATCAATAGTTTTAACATTAGATTTAATGGAAGATTATGAAAGAGTTATTAAATATTATAATGCTAATAAAATTATATTAAAAAGAAGTTGGATTGGTATTAAAACAAAATACTGGACTAACAAAGGTGGATTACAAACTGAATTAGATATTTTAAAAAGAATTCAATTACAAAATTTTTGTGCTAATGAAATATTAAATAGATATCCAGAATATGTATTTCAAAGAAAAAGAAAAAATGGATTACTTGATATTAGATTCAAAAGAAATATTAAATAAATATATATAAAAATATTATAAAATGCCTAGAGGAACTGGTACTTATAGAAACAAAGTTGGACGACCACCATTGAAAATAAATAGACAAAAAAAAAATAAAAATAAAAAATGAATTTTTATTTAATTAAATAGGGCTGATGCAGTTACAGTGGCTGTAGCATTATATTCTAGTTGAATATAATTAACAGCAATATTTTCTAACTTTTCAACAAAGTTTCCATTTACATCTGGATATATTGAAAAATTCATTTTAATTTTTGTACCGCCACTGGTTACTAAGGCGTGAATATTAATTGGATTCATAGAAGTATCTGATGTATTGCCTAAAATTGTAATATTTCTAGCAGCCCTAACATCTACTTCTGTAGAAAAATCACCAGAAATGGTTGCTTGGGCGTTACTTAAATTGCCTTCACTACCACTATTGTTAGCATTTGTTGTTGAAACTGCTAAGGTTCCAGTATCACTAGCAAGAGCAACTGGTATAGATGCTGATTTTGTTGTTTGACCTAATGAAATAGATGTTCCATTAACACTATCCAAATCTACATTTAGAGTTGTGCTAGTTGTAATTGGAATAGCAGATTGGTCTGATGCTATAACAACAGGTATAGATGAAGCATCTACTTTTTGACCCAATGAAACAGCAGTTCCGCCAACTTCGGCTATATTTTGGTCTATAGCACTAGCATTATTAATTGAAACTATTTGTTCGTAATCTGAATTGACTGCAAACGCACTATTAGAAACAAGACGAGACATTTTATATAATACTACAAGGTTTTTTTTTTATAATTTTTTTATAGTAATATACTAATGTTATTAATTGCGATTCCAATATATGGCGGAATATGCTATTCAGATTTTATGATGTCTGTATTTAATTTAACAAAAGCATTAGAAAAATTTAAAATACAATATGATTTAAAAATTATTCAAAATGAAAGTCTAATAACACGAGCAAGAAATGGCTTTGTCGCTATGTTTATGAATGATTATAAATATACTAGAATGTTATTTTTAGATAGTGATTTAATATTTAGTGCTGAAACTATTTTAGATATGTTACAAGCAAATAAACCAATAGTTGGAGCATCTTATCCAAAGAAAAAATTAAATTGGGATAAAATACAATATTTTGCTAATAGTGTTAGTAAAGAAGAATTAGAAGCAAGAAGTTGTGATATGAATTATAATTTTAAATATTATAATAAAAATGAAGTAAAAGTAGAAAAAGGTTTTGCCGAAGTTCAAGACGTTCCAACTGGATGTATGTTAATTGATAAAAGGGCTTTAAGTATAATAATAAATAAATATAGAAATAATAACTACAAAAATAATTGTGCTGGATATGGGAATTCAAATTGTTTCTATGATTTATTTAAAACTGGTGTTGTTGAAATTGATGGTAAAAAAACTTATTTAAGTGAAGATTATTATTTTTGTTATTTGGCTCGACAATGTGGTATTTCTTTGTGGCTTAGTGTAAATGCTACAATGATACATATAGGCAGACATAATTATACTGGGCATCTAGGCTTAATTCTACAAAACTCTACTGCTGAAAAATTTGATAAAGACTCCCAATTAATAAATAGTTGATTATCTAATAATTTTTTGTTTTATTTTTTTAAATTTATCTTTCTTCATTTCTCTATCATGTTTAGGTGGGATTTTAATTGCTTTTTGACCTGCAAAAAATTTATAACTATTCAACATATATTATATATTTTGAAAATTTTTTAATAAATAAAAAGTTTTTTAAATTATCTACATAAATATTATAAAAAAAATGGCTCAAAGTCTCTATAGAAAATATTTTGAAATTGTCCCAGTTAATAATATTACTACATTCGCTGTTAATAATGGAACAAATCAAATTTCATTTTTGATTCCTCCAGTTAATGGTGCCGTATTAAAAACTACTGATTTAGTTTTCAGTGGAACTCTTACAATTGTAAAAGATAATGGTGATAATTATACTACCGCAGATTATGATACAATTGATATTTCAATGGATTCAGTTAATGGAGCACATAACCTCATTTCTAGAGTTGATATTGTTTCTCAAGGCTCTGGAAATAGTTTAATAGAACAAAGAAGACAATATAGTTTAATAAATAAATATAGAAGAGGCGTTTTGTCTAAAAATGATTTGGCTGCTGGTAAATATAATATTCAGCAACTTTGTTCTACAAATTCAAATGGTGCTAGAAATTGGCTCACTGCTAAATCTACTTCTGATTCAGGACATGATTTTGCTATCCAACTTAATACTGGGTTGCTTATGGATAATATCCAACAAATAAATCTTGGTGCTGCTAATGGATTACTTGTTAAATTATATTTAAATGAAGTAGCAAATTGTTTATTTAATATTAATTCTGGTGGAGGACTAACAAGTGATTATAATATTAAACTAACAAATGTTAAACTTTTTGGTAGATATGATTTTGTTACAAATCCAGTATTACAATCTCTTACTGGTGTTGAATTCAGAAAAATAAATAATTTAATTTCTGTAGTTCAAAGTTCTAATGATACAATCGCAAACTCTCCAATGGTTTCAAGCCTTCATAAAATAGTTCATATTTATCAGCCAAATAGTTCTACTGCTAATAATGTTAATGCTAACAACACTTCAACCAACCAAATCGTTGGTTTAAAGAAATATGCTGTTTCAAACAATGGGTCACGCCATCCATATAATTATGATATTGATATTTCACCACCAATGTCAAATCTTCCAGCAAATGCTGGGGCTGATGGAAGAATTGCTGGTAATGCGGAACAATGTTATTTCTTCATTTCTGCACTAAACGGACAATATCCACCTATACATTCATTGGTAAATGCCCAGAATCAAGCCGACGCCCATAAAGATTGTGTTAATGGAACTAATACTAATACTCTTAATGTTAATGGTATTGCTGTAGATTATTCATATGGCTTCAGAGGATTTAGCGTACCAATGGTTAATAATCTATTACAAATGAATATTGAGTCATCAGTATTAACTAATGATGGTGTTGTTTGTGCTAGTGATAGAAACCAAACTCAAACTCAAAACGCTTTCTGTGAATATGACGCACAATTAACCTATCAAGGAATGCAAGTAAATCAATAATTTTTTTTTTTATGAATATTATACATAATGGAGAGAGTTTGTGTAGTAACACCAGCAAAAACTGGAACTGCCACTTTTTTAAGAACTTGTGAAAAACATTATAAAACGATTCATAGTCATAATTTAAATTTTTTAAAAAATGTTTTAAATAATAGTACCAATAATACAATTATTACTGGAATAAGAGACCCTATTGCTAGAAATCTAAGTTATTTTTTTCAAACTCATAATGATGATTTTTATAATGATTTTAAAATTAAAGAAAATGATTATAAAGGTGAATATTGCTATCTAGGCAAATTACCAAGTAATATTAATGAAATAATTGATATATATTTAAATAAAACTAATCATAATAGTTACAATGATTGGTTGAAAGAATTTTTAGAAATAACAAATATAAAATCATTTAATAAAGAAAAAGGATTACAAATTTATAAATTTAATAATAATAATACATTGATACTATATACATTAGAAAAATTAAATTTTAATGAAAAAGAAATATTAGATTATTTAAATATAGATAATGTTGTTTTAGGAAATATAAATAAAAATAAAATTTATCAAAATGTTAGAAATAAAATTAAATATGAAAAATCACATTTAAATCAATTATTATCTACTAACGAAATAGATTTTTTTTATACAAAGAAAGATTTAGAAATAATGTTTAATAAATATAAATGAGTAAAAAAGTAAGTTGGATGTGGAGAGGCAAAAGATATTATGGAACACTAATTCCATCTAAAGAAGATGAAAATAATAGATATGCAAGAACGGAAAATGGTAAAATAAAAGTTTTGCCAAAACGCAAAAATATAAAAAAAAAATAAAAAATATATTTAAATGTATAGATGTGGAACTATAGATGCTATTTGTGCGACACCAATACTAACGATTACCTTTGTGAAGATTGTAAATCAATTAAAAAAATTGTGGAACTATATGGGATTAAATCAGTTAGAGAAACAGTGGAATTTGTTTATTTAAGAGAAAAAGAACCTATTAAAAATAGAACTCAAGCAATAGCTAATAAAATACAAACTAGAAGTCAAACTAAAGAAGAGAAAAAATCCGATTGTTTAACTCACTAAATTTAGTCATTGGTCTATTTAAATGATAATCTGAATATTTATGATTTTTAATATCATCTACTACTTCTTTTGGTAGTGTTTGTGATACATGATCTACTCTATCTAACCTTTTATATCCAGTTTCATTATCATTTTTATAGACAAATAAATTTCCATCTTGATTATTATTTTCTTTCATTACTGATAAAAATAAATGTTCTTGGTCTGTGCACCATCCTCTTCCAGCATGTCTATCTTCATATTCTATCTTATTACTTATTTCTTCTATTCTTCTTTCAATATCTTCTATTGATTTTATTTTAAATATTTTTGACCAAGTAGAAGGCAAGGCTACATTATAACAAATAGGAATCATATTACAACCTTCATCGTGCAATACTTGTCTATAACAAAAGAATTTATCATCTTCTACATCTTCTATATTTTTATAATAATAGTCAGAGTTCATTGGTAACATATCCATATCTGTTATTAAAACACCACCATCTACATCAATTAAGGCTGGATATAAAATTCTAATATATTGAGAAACAAAAGCAGTAGAAATCCAATGCAGTGGTGTAAATAAATACAAATAGTCCCAATATTCTTTGAATTTTTCAGGTAGTTCTTTTCCAATAAAAATAATTTTTATTAAAATTTTAGGGCATAGTTTTTTCCAAGTGTTAATAAATATAGGTATAAAATCACAATATAATGGATTTTCATTTGTAGCAGTTAATACGCAACTAAGTTTCATATAAATTAATAGATTATAATAAAAATAAATAATAAACTAATGAGTTATTATTGGAATAAAAAATTTTTAAAACATCTAAATATTAATGATATTAAAAATATAATTGAAGTTGGTGCAAGATATGGAGATGAAAGTATTTCATTAAGTAAAATATTTATTAATGCTAATGTATATGCTTTTGAACCAAACCCATTAGTAATTGAAAAAACAAAAAATAAATTAAAAGATAAAAGTAGAATAAAATTTTTTGATTATGGTTTGGGAGAAAAAGAAGAAGAATTACCATTTTATCCATATTTAAATAACCATGATGATAATATAGGTTGTAGTTCATTTTTAAAAAGAATAGATTTTGAAAAAACACAAATAGAATGTGAAAACAAAATTAAAGTTAGAATATTAGATAATATTTGTAAAGAAGAAAATATTAATAGTATTGATTTACTTTGTTTAGATACACAAGGTTTTGAATTAAATGTTTTAAAAGGTGCTAAAGAAATACTTAAAGAAATTAAATATATAATTATGGAACAACCTAAGGAAGTTATTGACACAAGATTTTTGCCTCCTAATATTCATAGTAAATATGTAGATGCTCCAAATCATAATGAAATAAAAGAATTTATGACTTCTAATGGTTTTGTAGAAATTGAAAGAGTACCAGAAAATATGATAGAAGATAATGTTATGTGGAAAAATATAAATCATAAGCTTTAGCAATCATAAGCTTTAGCAATCATAAGCTTTATTACTAATAAATCCATCAAAAGGTTTAGACCAAGACATTAATTGGTAAAGCCATAATGCTTGTAATGGATAGAGTCTTTGTCCATCACCATTTCTATCTTTATGTTTAACATAATAATTATTACAATTTAAAAATAGTTTTAAACTAGGTGTTTCAATAAAATTATTTATTTTAGATGCTTCTAAATTTTTATGTAAAATTCTATTTCTTTCATTATGAATTTTAAATGCTTTTGATGAAAATTGTTCCCCACAATAACTACAAGTATTATTTCTAGGTTTTAAAAAGTTTTCTTTATGTCTATCTTGGTGTAAATGTTTTTTTTCAAAATCAAATCTATTAGTTGTAGAATAATCGCATTCATCACAAAAATAAGTATGAATATGTTTTTTATTTCCCTCTATAACATCATCTTTATTTCTATAAGGAAAATCAATAGGAGTCCAAGTTGCTGGTGGTTCAATTTCGTTTATTGATATTTTATTAGTCATATTATAATTTACTTATATTTTTTATTACTTAAATCGTTTTTTTAATGCGAAAATAATATTTATTAAATTATTTAAAATTTTAATTATTATTTTATAAAAATGGAATCTGGTAGAATTATTTTTGATGATTGTAAAAAAGCATTTATATGTAAGGCTTGTGATAAATCTTGGTATGGTGAAAGTAAAAAAAGAACTTTTACCCAACATTGTGAATCTCAAACACATAGAACAATGATAAATGCTATAAAAGTTTCTGGTAAAGATAATAAATATATAAATAATAATATATGTTATGAAGAATATGATTTGGGTTTTGAAAATAAACTAAAAGTTGGTTATTTAGACGAAGATTAATATTTCGGATAAGACTCTAAAAAAAAAAAAGTTTTTTTAAAAAAAAAAAAAAAAAAAAAAAAAAAAAAAAAAAATTTTTTTAAAAAAAAAAAAAAAAAAAAAAAAAAAAAAAAAAAATAATTAATAAAAAAAAAAAAAAAAATTATAAAAAAAAAAAAAAAAAAAATTTTTAAAAATCGCCAAAAAAAAAAAAAAAATTTTTTATAATTTTTTGCTTCTTATATATTTTTTTTATTTATTAAATAAATAACTTCATATTTATTATAT
>Ga0099849_1001504_pt1 | contig 10897 bp, 16 predicted proteins | sample CB_VirMetaG_4_FD_78177 | JGI IMG/M metagenome (GOLD analysis project Ga0099849, IMG submission 78177) | Freshwater to marine saline gradient viral communities from Chesapeake Bay - CB_1508_1M Viral MetaG | ecosystem: Environmental > Aquatic > Marine > Coastal | place: USA: Chesapeake Bay... | reverse complement strand
TTTACCAGTCTTCTTTGTTTCCTCAGGAGTAACAGTTGCTTCTGGGGATTCTTTCTTTTCTTTTTTCCTTTGCTCCTCATTTTGCTGCGAAGCAGCATAGGCACCACCAGCAGCAAGAGCACCACCAACAACAAGTCCAGTAACCACTGGATTTTTTGCAGCAAATCTAAGTCCTTTTCCTAATCCCTTTCCAGCTAATCTTGCTGCGGCGATTCCAAGTTTGGCAGTTAATCCAAGAAGTCTCAACACCAGTTTTGCAGTGACTCCCATGATTGAAGTCACCAATCCACCAAGTCCAGATCCAATGATTAAGAATCCAGCAATGATTGCAGGCCAAAAATCTTTGATAAATCTTACAATAGAATCTACTTTTTTCTTATTTGATGGATCCGTAAACCAATCAATCAGTTTGATCAATGCCTTAGTAAATATTAACTTTAATATACCATCAAATATTTTTTGAAATATATTTCCAATGGGTTGCAGTGCCTTTGTGATAGGTGCAACTAAAAATTTCTTAGCAGATTCTAAACGATTTTCTTTTTTCTTTCTTCTTTCCCTTTCCTTTTCAACTCTCTTTTTCTCAGTAGACTTTTTCTCCTCTTTATTTTCCTCTCTGATTTCACTCAATAAAGTATCAAGTTTCTCATCAATATTATCAACGTCCTCTTTTACTTCTGCGGTTTTCTTTTCCTCTTCTTTATCTGGTTTCAAATCAGAAACTAAATCAGCAGTTCCTGGTAAAAGTTTTTGTGCTGGAACAACAAATTTTCTTGCACCAGGAGCAGCAGCGGTGTCACCATCTCCACCGATAGCAGCTGCCTCTGCTTTTTTTTCAAGAACTTTATCAACAAAATTCTTAAAATCTATTTTACTCTTTCTCTTTTTAAATGCTTCTTTTCTTTCAGACGGAGTAAGTGGTTGACCATCTATCGTGCCATTTTCATTTATTTCTTGTACATACTTTTCATATCTCTCTTCACCGAAAAACTTTGATGGAACAATCGCGGTTACTTTTGGAGGAGGTGGTGGTGGTGCAACTTCCTCCTCCACTTCCTCCATCATACCTCTTGCCATTTCATGCAAGTCAGTATCAGTATGTCCTTTGAATATTTTATTATCTAAATCGCTCTGTTCACTATCACTTAAAGAGTTATAATACTTTGAAAGTATTTTAAGTTGATCATCAGAAAGTTTAGACACAAAAGCTTTGCCGAGCTTGAACTCATATGCCTTTCTTAATCTTTCTGCTTTGTTAGACATTCTGTTGACGTTGTTGTTCTAACTTTTGCTCCTCAATAAACTGTTTCAAAAGTTCTACATAAACGTCCCGTTCCCAGGGCATCATGTTTTCAATCTCAGTCAATGAATATTTATGGTGCTGCATGAGAGCGAAGTTAATCTTAAAGTATGCCTCCAAATTCATGTGAGACATGCTTACGCGAAAAAACTTGACAGTCCCTCCAATACGACTTCACTCTTTTTCTTGGTCTTTGGATTGGTAACTTTAATCGTATGAGAAAGTTTTGGCATTGTTGAAAAGAACTTTTCAATCTCCTGGAACTGTTTTGTGTTTAGTTGATCCAGGAACTCTTGCAGCTCTTTCTTGCTCACATCAGCAGCAGACCATGCTTCCTCTTCATTAAAGATCGTATCAATGCATGATGCAATCAAATCAAATGTTTTTTCTACATTTGATGCATCATCATTGAAGTCAAAGTTCTCACTAATAAACTGTTCCAATGATGGATATTTCAGACGTAAAACTAAACTCTCATCAAGTTTAATGTCACGATTGTGGTCTTCATTTTTTACAACTTTGATATCATCAATATCAATAACCACTGGAATTTCTGTCTCCTCATCATCAGGAGCAATAATTTTCAGTTCAATCTCTTCACCAACTGACTTACCACGAATGTTGAGGAAGAGATATTCAATATCAAACGTAGGAAGATCTTCAACCTTAATATCAGTCTTTACGCAAGCTCTGATGACATCTTTGATTGTCTTCGTGATTTGTTTTTGATCCTGACTTTCCATTGCCAGGACTAAAAGTTTTTCTTCTTTTACAAGGAAAGGTCTAAACTCAATCTTCTCACTTGTTGATGGAAGTTCTAACACATAATATGGTGTTGCAATCTTTGGTAAAGGCATAATATCCTATACAATTCAGTGTGTTTTATTTATGGGATTATTAGAAATCTAGTTGACCATCATTACCATCAAAAAATGTAACACTGGAACCAAATGGATCAGAAACAGTTGCATATCCTTGCTCTGATAATCCACTCAAAACAGCACTGTTTGGATCAAATGTATTACCAGCAGCAGTTGCCTGATTAGTTGGTCCTTTTGGTTCTCCACCAGTTTGAATAGCATTGGATGATCTATTCATAAAGTATCTGTCATACTTAAAAGTAACACTTAACTTGATGATAGTTGAAGAATCATATGAAACTGGTATTGATGCAATACTTGTTGGATATGCGTTCACAAATGAATACAAAATATCTGCTCTGTTTATATCATAATCTTTATTGAACTTATGAACATCCAAATCACACTTATAGAATTTTGGATACTTAAATCTATAAAAACTATTTCTCATCTTTGGTCCACCAGTGCTCACCACAGAATAACTTTCATCTGGACTAGAAATATAATCCATCCAAGTTTCAAAAAACTTCAATGTTCTATATTGAGTGTCAACATAAAACTCCAAAGTTAAATCATCAAAATCTCTTCTGTATGCAAACGTTTGATTGACGCCATAATAGTCCTGCAAGTTCTCTGTTGTAGAAAAACTTGATCCAGGAAGAGATGCATTGCTACATAAAATACTCAAATCATCAATGTATCTTGTTTGTGGTGCGAAGTTTTTAGTGAAAGGCAAAGTGCCGATCTGTATCACCGCACGAAACTGACTGGACTGAGCCAGATTTGAAAATCTTTTTATAAACTCACTTGTGCTTATAGTCCTGTAAGGAACGTTGCCGCCTCCAAGTGCCATCTAAATACCTATTAGTCCTGCTATACTATGTATGAGTTATAAAGGTAGATTTCGCCCAAGTAACTATCTAAAATACAAAGGTGATCCTACTAACATTGTTTATCGCTCCCTTTGGGAGTTGAAGTTCATGAATTGGTGTGATAAGAATGAAAACATTCTGGAATGGGGCAGTGAAGAGATTGCTATCCCCTACATCAGCCCTGTTGATAATCGGATTCACCGCTATTTTCCAGACTTCTACGTCAGAGCACGGACCAGGAGTGGAGGGACTCAAAGGTTCATTGTCGAGGTTAAACCAGCTAAGCAAACTGTCCCGCCAAAGAAAAGAAAAAAAGTTTCAAGAATATATTTGAATGAAATGAAAACCTATGCTGTCAATGAAGCAAAGTGGAAGGCAGCAAGAGAATATTGTGCTGATCGTAAGATGGAGTTCAAGATCATCACAGAAAAAGAACTAGGGTTATGAATCGCCTACTATCATCTACAATCGATCTTTCTGGACTCAGAAATCCAGATGATTTAATGTTAAACATTATGGAGATTTTAAAGGATGATATTGAATATGCTCCCGATAATATTGGAGCAATGTACACATTCATTTACCAACCAAAAACACCTAACATTTTATATGATGAGCATCCTCTTGTAGAGATCACTGAGATTACAAGATGGGGATTTAGGGGATTCAACTACCACTGGAATGCAATCAGAAACTACACATTTCCAGAGATCGTTGGTCCCATGCATAGATTATATCCAGAAGAGTTGAAATATCTTCGTGCGATTCCATATAAAAAGATTCGCTCCACCTGATAAATAACTAAAAAAGTTTTAAAATGCCTCGCGCAACAACCCCTGGATGGAAAGATAATGGCGGAAATCTTGAAGCGTCTTTCTCGCAAAAATTAACTTCACCTACTGGGAGAACTACTACCGCAGAAGTAGTAGCTGTTGCTAATCCAACAAATGGAAATTATGATCTTTATTTGAATAACAAAAATGCTTTTGGAATTAGTCTTGGTAGGACACCCATTGCTAGTTACAATGCATCAACAGGAACGGAAGTTATACGAAATAAAACTCTATATAATCAATTTTATGCTCCTGGATCAAAAAGTGGTGGTCAAGCACAACTAAACAATATAAAATCTTCTGTAAAAAATGGAGTTGTTAATAATCTTAAACTCAACGCAACTGATCCGATTGATCAAAGAAATCTAAAATCTATCAGAGACACCCCAGAATATTCTTCTTTCAAGCAAAACGCGCCTGCACCAGAGCGAACCAAAACTCCTACACCGCCAGTTAAGGATGGCCAACAAACATCTCCTGCTGCTACTGCTGCTAACACGGATACTGCTGCTACTGGTGGGGCAGACCAATCACTGATTCAAGATGCAGCTGGCGGGGCAGATCAACTGGCAAAACTTTTTTTTGGAGATCTCCGTTATCCACTTGAAAGGCAAGAAACAAGAGATTATGATCATGTTCTTTTTTCCGCAGTGGAATATGTTCCAGCAGGAGCAGCAGGATTTGATGCAATTATATCAGAAGGTGGTGCTGCTAGCAGGCGTCCCAGCAATAGAATGAAAAAAGAAAATCGAGTTGGATCTATAATGTTGCCAATGCCAAGAAACTATAATGATCAAAATGCTGTTGTCTGGGGACCAGATCAGTTAAATGCATTGCAAGCAGCAGGAAATACTTTGATACAAGGTATTTTAGGTAGTGGTAATCAAGTAAATCAAGCAGTAGACAACGTAAGATCTGCTGTGGGTACGAATGCTGGACAGTTAAAGGATTATCTTAAAGCAGGAGCAGCATCACAGATTCTTGGTGGTGCAAATATTCTTACGAGAACAACTGGTGCTGTGATGAACAGTAATCTTGAACTTCTTTTCACTGGTCCTGGTTTAAGAACTTTTAATTTTACATATAGAATGACTCCAAGAGAACGTGATGAAGCTATTGTATGCAAAAATATTATTAGATCATTTAAACAAGCTATGGCAGCAAGAATAAGAAGTGCTTCGTTATTCATGTATACTCCTCACGTATTCTTTATTGACTTCATTCACGAAGGCAAACCTCATCCATTTTTTAATCGTATCAAACCATGTGCTCTTTTGAATTTTGGTGTCAACTATACACCAGATGGAGCATACATGACTTATGACGATGGATCCCCAATCGCATATGAACTTACTTTTAGCTTCCAAGAACTTGAACCTATATACGATGTAGATTATGAAGAGGGTGATGGTGTCAGCGGAATGGGATTCTAATGGGATATTTCAGACAACTTCCCAACTTTAACTACGTTTCCAGACTAGACCAAAAAGTTTCTAGTTCGGATTATGTTGAAGTCAAAAATCTTTTCAAGAGAGCAAAAGTTAGAGAAGATTTTTTCCAAAACTTTACTGCCTTTACAAGATACACAATCGTTGGTGATGAAAGACCTGATAATGTTGCAGATAAATTTTATGGTGATCCCCAACTAGATTGGGTCATTCTTTATATTAATAATATTATCAACGTAAGAGAAGAATGGCCTCTTACAAACATCTCTTTTAAAAATTATCTACTGGATAAGTATGGAAGTATTGAAGGGTATAGTGCCATTCATCACTATGAGACCGAAGAAGTAAGAGATCAAGCAGATAATATCATTATTTCAGCAGGATTGCAGGTGGATGAAGATTTTTCTATTACTTATAGAGATGCTGCTCAGGGAACAGAGGTGATTGCATCTGGTATCACCAATGGTGTGACAAATGAAGAATATGAAACACGTCTTCAAAATGAAAAAAGGCAGATCTACATTTTGAGATCTGCCTATCTTAACGTTGTATTGGATGATGTTGAGAGAGTTATGACTTACTCTCCTTCCTCTCAATATGTCAATGACAAATTAAAGAAAGGAGACAACATCAGGATTAAGTGATCATGCCTCAGCGAGTTTCTGGAAGTAACTCAGGGCATCATCTTCATCTTCATCACGTGACTCTACAACTGATGCTTCCTTCATGGTAATGTCGGGTGCATTGAAGTCACCGCGATCATTGTCCTCATTATAAGTCTCTTCATCGAAACTACGCTTCGGTTGAGAAACGCGGAGCACCATGTTCAGACGCTTTTCAAGTTCTTCATAAGACTTGAAACTAGAAGGTGCAGTAAACTCTGTCAAAGAATACTCTTTCTTCCAGATTGCTTCAAGTGCATCATCGTCATCAAGGAGAGGTGCAGGAGAATCAAACTCTGACTTGTCATAATTCCAGTAGCCATCCACCTTGCGGATTTTGAGTTTGAAGTTTGCACCTTGCCAGAAATCAAAGGGGTTGATAGGAGTTTCATCTTCAAATTCTGGCTGCATAGCAGCAAGAATCTTGTCGTGAATTTTCTTACCATATTTGAACAGGAATACTTTTCCTTCGTTTTCGGGATTGGTAGGGTCCTTTACAACATAAATGTTGCTGTAATAGGACAGTTTACGCTTTTGCTTGCGGACAGTATCTTTGTCAGCATCACTACCACTGTTCCACAGATCGCGGTTGTACTCAGAGACAGGATCTTTCTGACCAATAGTTGTCAGCGAGTTCTCAATGTACCAACCACCAGGACCTTGGAAGGCATGGGAATATACTTTTGCCCAAGGAATATCCTCACTCTCAGGTTGAGGAAGAAAACGAATCACGGCATAACCATTACCACTCTTGTCGAGGGATGGTTTCCACAGTCGCTCATCTGCACCACCGCTCTTGACGGCAGTTTTTTCTACCTCAGCAACCAGTTTGGAAGTGAGAGAACCCAGACGGGACTGTTTTTTAAGATCGGAAAAAGACATTTGGATTTGGCTTGTAGTTTGGCTTGTGTGTACTTCGTTATTATAGGACCTAGGTCAGGTCCTTGTCAACCTGTTGGCGCATCGTTTTGAGCATCTTGTCCATATTATTAAACACAACACTCATATCAACATCCGCAGGCATCCCCATCATCCTTGCGGACTTGGAGATGTTCTCCTTCATCATCTTTGCCTCAGGATCATCAGAAAGAGATAATCTTGTGTAAAGAACTCTTTGTTTGTCCAGAAGACGTTCAAGAGTTTTTACATGTTCAATCTTTTCTTCCTTCGTCATCGTGGGAAATTCAAAGACCTTTGTATAAACTTCTTCTTGAAGTTCAGTGATCTCTGTCATTTCTGATCTAACCACTTCGGAGTCGAAGAAACTCATAAAATTATCTCCTTTAAAATTTTCTTATAACGAAATACATCAATATGTAGGAAGGGAGAATACTTGGTTATACGTTTTGATATCAGTACCCAAACTGGATCTGTTAACTTCTTATCGAACTTAGATTTGTATCCAAGTATTCTGTCCAGGATCACCAGAGTTTCAAGTGAAATGTTTTGCTTTAAGAATTCCTTGACAATTTGCGGATGTCGATTTTCTTCACTCTTGAAGAAACTATCAAAATCTTTTCCAGAAAAGACGGATCCAATCTCTCCCTTGAAGATGTATGAGAGTGATTGATTTCTTTTTTGCCATGCGACATATGTTTTCTCCCCGTTCTTTACAATGTCTGCAATGTAAAGAGATTGTGGATCATCACAACTGGCAAAGTTTGCAATAAAAAACTGTTCGATCTCTTCATCACTTTTTTGTCTGGACATTCTTTCAAAGAAATATCTGTCCTTTCTTTTATTAAATGCATTGGCAGATGCTTTTACTCTGCCACAATATTTCAAGTAATCATAACTATCTTTCGTGAAGTGTTGCTTCATCGCAAGATAAGTCTTATAGCACTCGATTGGCATCATGAAAAAAGTAATAGGTTAAATTTTTACCGGAAAGTTTTTCAGGTAAAAATGAAATCAAAGGGGCAATTTTGCTCTGGAACTTCTCTTCAAAAAGTTGAGTTCCATAGCATCATACTTCAACTTTTCTTTTAATGGTTTAGATAAAAGTTTAGGTACAGATTCAAGTTCTATTTTGTTTTTATCGCAGAACACAACGACAGCATCAATATAGTTTAGATCGTCATTTTCATGCACAAGTTTTTCAATTTCTTGTGCGAATTTAGCAGGACCCAAAAACTTTTTTTGAAAGGCTTCGTCTAGTTCATTTGGCATTGGTGTAAGATAAATTGTTGGTGACAAATTCTTTAATATAGCGAACTAGTAACTTAATATACTCGTCTTTGTTTCTTTTGTCAAATACTTTGACCTCTCCACCAGGAGTAACCATTAAAGTAATAAGTTTGGTGACAGGAATGCCCGTCATCTCATAGTACATACATGCGTATGCAGTTTCTTGAACAAAATAGTTCTCCAACCACTTCTCTGGTTTGATCTTCTCTGATGTTTTGAAGTCAATGATTGCTAGTTCACCTTCATACTCGCCAATACAATCTACTCTACCTGCAAGTCCTAGGTATTCTGAGAAGAGAGTACGTTCAATGGCATGAATATTATTTATCTTATCCAAATATGGCTTGGCATGATGAAACATAAACTGAGTGGCAGGAAGAAACTCATCCCAATCCAACCGTAAGTTCATGAGATATGCCTGTGCCGCTTCATGAAAATCCGTACCACGTGTGGTTGCTTTCTTCGTAATTCGATTAGCTTCTTCTTCTCCAATTCTGTTTCGCCACTCAGTAAAAATCTGGCGATTATAAAAAGAAGTGACAGAAGTAATAGAAGGAACCCAATCACCATTTGGGACTTTATAAAGTCGGCATCCAGGAGTTTCTTTCTTTTCAAGTTCAATGTCACCGAGATAATTATGATGAATAAAATTCATACCATACCAATTGCGTTCTTTGCAAGAATGTATTCTTTAACAAGACCAGATCGAACAATATCTTCAATACCAAATTCAATCAGTGAAAATGATTCCATCTTTGTGAGAATGCGGGTGAAATCAGAGATTCCATTCCTTTCAAAGGTTTTTGTCAAATCTGATTGTACTCCATCACCACAGAATACGATGCGGCTATTTTCACCAACACGGGTAATGATAGAATCAAGTTCGTGGAAGTTTAGATTCTGACATTCATCGACAATGATGATTGCATTGTCAAGTGTTGTGCCACGAATAAAAGATGTGGACCAGAAACTAATCGTGCCTTGTGTTTTTAGGTTGCCATACAGCATCTCAAAGTCAGATTCTGTCGGTAACTCAAACATATATTTTACCATATTCTTATAAGGAATCTGGTAAAGAGATGACTTGTCCTCATGGTCACCAGGCAGGAAACCAATCTCTCTGGTTGCTACCAGAGATCTAACAATGTAAATCTTTTCATAGGGTGAGTTGTCAGAAAGAACATCCCTAAGTGCATTGTAAAGGGCAATGAAAGTCTTTCCAGTTCCAGCACACCCATAAGCAAACAAATGTTTTCCTTCCTTATAATCTTGAAAGAATTTTTCTTGATTATCAGTCAGTGGTTCAATGTCAACCAACAAATCCATGTTGATTGGTTTCTTACGACGCATTTGTTTTGCAGTGTATCCAACTCCAATCGGGTCGTCGCTCTTTCTCTTTCTAGGCATAAGTTAGATCTTAAACTTTTGTCGGGCTGATGGTGCGTTCTGTGCTTTTTCAAGCACTTCATTCCAACCTGGTTTTGATTTGACGAGTTTGTCTTTCCACTCGCCAACTTCACCAAAACCTGGTGCGTTATCAGGGGTATAGTATCTTTCCCAATCGGGATTATCTTTACGCCACTGATCCCATGCATGAACGCTCATTACAACATCCTTAGTTTCACCAGTCTCTTTGTGCTTTACGGGGTAAGTTGCCATATCAAAACATAATGTGTGTATATTTATGCCCAATCAAGTGCTCTCGCAACTGTGGGATACTGATGTGCAAAGATAGTCTTACACTCCTCTGCAATCTCCATATGCTCCTTCTGAGTGCCGTTAGCAGACCTCAGAGAGATGTAATGAATCCAACTACGACAAGATCCTGTCATGTAGATTCTAGTGGGTGTAGCAAGCGGTAGAACAAACCTTGCACATTCCTTAGCAACTCCTGCTTCAAGCATATCTTCATACAGATCTACTGCATGATCAAACTGTAAACGAATACGTTTGCGGAAAGACTCTGATACATCACGGGGAAGATCATCAATAGAGTTCTGACGATTCTTTGTATCCTGACGACGAAGTTCAGGAATAGAAATCTTACCCAACTCTGTGCTATCAGCATAGCGTTGAGAAAACTCTTGAAACGTAAATGAACGGTGTCGCAAAATCTGTGCTGCAATCGCTCTTGTAGTTTCAATTTGTAGAGTCATATATGCTTGTTCAAACACAGACCAATGCTGATGCTTGATGCAATATTTTAAAAGACCTTCAAAACTTTCATTGTCTTGATTCTTTGGATTGCTCACACGGGCAATATAAGCCATGTTCTGTTCAGGACTTGGTGTTGCCTGAATTAGTTTTACTTTCATCAGCAATCCTCGCAATCCTCTTCTTTATGTTTCTTTCTGATCTTTTTAAGTTCTTTCATCTCTTCCTTGATCATTTTGTATGCATCTTCGGAAGAAATCTTTCGTGCCATTTCCATAGCAACGATAATCTCTACTCTCGTTCCATAATGAGATAGAGCTTTTTCAAAACAGTTTAGTTCTTCGTACATAGTTAATCGGGGTAACCATCATCATCGTTAAAGATTTCATCATAACTATCGATTGGGACAACTTGATAGTCATCATATTCATCTTTATGTAGATAACTTTCTTCGTCTGAATAAACCTCAGACTTTAAAGATTCGACAAGAAGTTCTAAATTTTTGACAATCAGTTTGAGCCTGTCTTTGTTCATCCTTTCTTGTATGATTTGACAAATTTATTATACACAAAAAAAGAGGG
>Ga0099849_1001500_pt1 | contig 10910 bp, 14 predicted proteins | sample CB_VirMetaG_4_FD_78177 | JGI IMG/M metagenome (GOLD analysis project Ga0099849, IMG submission 78177) | Freshwater to marine saline gradient viral communities from Chesapeake Bay - CB_1508_1M Viral MetaG | ecosystem: Environmental > Aquatic > Marine > Coastal | place: USA: Chesapeake Bay... | reverse complement strand
CAAAACATTTATTTTACATTAACTGAAACGGAATTGTTATGAGTAAAGAAACAATACATTGGTCAGGTTATGAATGGTTAACCCAAGAACGATTTGGTGAGATACACCCTAAAAAAAGATTTAACTGGTATGATGAACTATCTAAAGAAGAATTAAAAAAGTAAGAGTATAATATGGAACAAGATTTTAAATGGGTATGTAAAGTATTGTCACATAAAGACAATAGAACTGAGCATATTAAATCACTCAAACGTGTTGTTGAATTATTTAAAAACAAATGGGATGACGGCAGTAGAGAGTTTAAAATACTATATGCATTTCTTAAAATGTTTTTTGAGAAAACTAAGATAAGAGTAAAAATAAAACAAAGATGAGTAAGAAAAGTACTTATGATGCAACTGAGCAAGAAGCAATAGATGATTTATTAGAACAAGAAGAATTTTTAAAATAAAAGTTATGAAAACTAAACGTAAACGATTAAGTCGTGAAGAAAAAAAAGAAAGGGCAATTGTTGACCTAATCGATCAAATGTTCATAATTGCAGGTCATGATGTTACGTATGAGGATATTAAAGATCGAAAGGATGATTGGTTTACTCAATGGTCTATGACAGTTGAACAAGGAGAAGAGTTTAAAGAGTGGGGTAAAAGGTACCTCATGAAAGAACTGCGAATGCGAGATAAACAAGCAGAAACGGAAATGCAATGGATTAATTTACAGTGGGGATTAAAGTACTCAAATTGGGAAGATTATCATAAACTTAATAGCAAATAATGGAAAAAAGAATTCAAATAAACGCCGTATGGTATATTCGAGAAGATGCCATCAACGATTCACTAGATCATCTAGAAGATGAAGAGCTGGATCTATCATTTTCAGAGGAATGCTGTTACGAAACAGACAAGTATTGTTTTGTAGCTCAACGAGTAAAAATAAATGGAGGAGATGAATTCTATTCGGATATCAATATCGAATTCACAGATGAAAGAAGTAGAAATATAGATAATTGGAAGAAAGAGTATTGGGATAACAATGATTGGCTCAAAGGAATACTCGAAGACAATCCTGAATCAATTAAATCTCTAAACGAAGAAACCGATTTATGTTCGCAAGGTAAGAGACAATTCAAAAGATTCTTAGATCAATTAGTAATAGAAGGATGGTTAGTATGAAAGAAATTTGGAATAACATTACAAATAATATTAGATGGTTCTTTCGTAAGATAAAGCGAGTATGGGACTTTCTACCTCACATTTGGCGAGGCTATGATTTTGACTATCGCTATGCAGTTGACTTATTTTCATATCAGTTAACCAGAACTGCCAATTATCTTGAGTCCGATAGGTCTTATACGGTCAATGCAGATATGCATGCTAGAAAAATTAGGACCGCTATTGATCTTATGAAAAGGGTGTATGAAGATGAATACGACATGGAATGGATGGATCAACTCAAGGAGATTTACGGTCCTAGTGTTTTAGATTGGTGGTTTGAAGATACAGGAAAGGGTGATGGTTCATCTTACTTAAGATATATACATGAGAAGTGGGATAATACCGAAGAAATAGAAGCCAAGAAAGCCGAATTAGCAAAAGCTTCACGGGAAAAACAAAAGAAAGCAGAGAGAATCCTCTGGACATACATACAGCATAACATTCGATATTGGTGGGACTAGATAAGATAAAAGAGGAAAGAAACAAGATGATCCAAGAGATATATCAAGAAGATCCTTGGAAAATGTTAGTTTGTTGTATCTTCCTGAATCAAACAAGTAGGGATCAAGTTGACTTGGTTAGAACTGAATTTTTCGAAAGATACCCCGACTCTAAAACCGCAGAGCGAGCTGATGTTCAAACAATGGCTGATTTAATCGCTCCTCTAGGGTTTAAAAATAGAAGAACTAATACCATCAAAAAATTTTCCCGCGAGTGGACGCGGAAACAATGGACTGAACCAATAGAATTGTATGGAATTGGAAAATATGGACAAGATAGCTGGGAAATATTCCAAAGGGGAAACTTAGACGTTAAACCTACTGATGGGGCTCTAGTACAATATTTAAATAGAAAACTAAATAAAGATGAAAGAAGTAATTGAAAAGATTCAAAGGATGTTGCTTACCGAAAGCGATCCAATTGCCAAAGATTTTTTAGAATCTACCTTGCTTAACGCTTACGAAACCTTTAACACCAAAGAGAAATGAAAACAGCAATATTAGCAATAGGAGTAATTGTACTATCATCATGTAGCTCCTCTAAAGATTTAATCCATAGGTCTGATATTGCAATGACCACCAGAGACGAAAAGGTTCTTTATCTTAAAGACAATCAAATGGGTAGACATATATACGATACTTGGATGTCTGGTGTATATGGAACAGAAACACAAGTGTATCTAGTGAGCGAGTCTGATTTTGAAAAAATGTCAAAAAGATAAGAATGAAAATAGGAATTACATGCTCCTGTTTTGATATGTTCCACGCTGGACACGTCAAAATGTTACAGGAGGCAAAAGCACAATGTGACTACTTAATTGTAGCTCTTCAAACTGACCCAACGATCGATCGACCTACTAAAAACAAACCAATACAGTCTTTAGTTGAAAGATATATTCAAGTAAGTGGATGCAAGTACGTCGATGAAATTGTTCCCTATCAAACTGAACAAGAATTGGAACAGATATTTAGCTCATTTAATCTAAATATCAGGATCATTGGAGATGATTACCGCGGAAAAGAGTTTACCGCGAAAGACATTTGTGCATCCAGAGGAATCGACATTTATTATAACAAAAGAGACCACGGCTTTTCAAGCACCGAACTCAAGAAAAGAATTAAGAATGCAAGAATGGAAGGATAATACCAAGGCAACTGATGCCTGGCAAGTTTTGCGCATGCAGTCTGAGTTTACCCTTGGCTTTGAAACTCTTTCTGAGCTCGGCCCAAGCGTATGTGTCTTTGGATCAGCTAGAACCGCCGTTGGTACTAAATGGTATGAAGAAGCTAAGTTGTTTGGTAAGATGATGGCATGCGAAGGTTTCTCAATCATAACAGGTGGTGGGCCTGGAATTATGAAGGCAGTTAATCATGGCGCAAAAGATGTCGGAGCAAACTCTGTGGGGATTGGTATTGAATTACCATTTGAAGCAAAGATGAATCCATACGTAACTACTGGAATTGTGTGCAGATATTTCTTCACCAGAAAAGTAATGTTCTTAAAGTACTCTCAGGCTTTCGTTGCATTTCCAGGAGGTCTAGGTACTTTAGATGAGCTATTTGAAACATTGACCCTTGCTCAAACTGGGCATGCTCCAAAATTTCCTATAATTTTAGTTGGGAAAGAATATTGGGAAGGTCTACTTGACTGGCTTAAAGATACTGTGAGTGAAAACAGAAAAATGAGCAAAGCTGACTTTGATCTATTTAGATTAGTAGATAGTGCAGAAGAAGCAAGAGATAAGATCATGGAATTCCATGTAAAATATAGAAAAGAAAATCAAACAAACTTTTAAAATGAAACCAAGTCAAGAAGAAATAATAAAGAAAGATGCTAAAGGCATTGTTGATCTATTATACGAAACAGGAGCTCTTAGAAATGGCTTAACCAGAGATAACATGAATGCTTTGGAAGAATATATACGTGTTCTTCTAGATAGTAGAGTAAATTCTCATATTAGAATGGTCGACCTTAATAGGGAACTTATCAAAACCCGGTGATAATAAACAGTATTATATTAAATATAACAATTTATGGATAAGATAGGTATTATCGGTCAAGGATTCGTCGGATCATCAGTTAGAGAAAAGTTTAGAGAATCGTTCCTTGTTTACGCATATGATAAGTATAACCAGGACAGCTGCGCAATATTTAATAGAGAAACTGTAATCCAAGATGGAGAAAAGGTAAGTGTCTCTATGATTGTTAAAGAGTGCGATATTGTTTTCGTATGTGTCCCTACTCCAATGTATGAAAACGGAGAGTGTGACACTAGAATCGTGGAGTCAGTCATTAAGGATCTTGCAGAAGAAGCTGAGTTATATGAACGGGACATCACAGTGGTACTCAAGTCCACTGTTCCTCCTGGAACAACAATGAGCTTAAATGAAATAAGCAACCGAGTTGCAGTTAACTTTAGCCCAGAGTTTTTAACTGAAGCCAACGCCGTTGAGGACTTTAAGAATCAAAAGAGAATAGTTTTAGGTATTGATTGGGCAGAATCAATTAATCCAATCTCCGATATTTTTTCTACTGCTTTTCCAGACGCTGAATTGTACTTGATGAATTCTAATGAAGCTGAGATGGTAAAATACATGACTAATCTTTTCTTAGCAACTAAGGTAAGCTTCTTTAATGATATGTACCAGATCTGTCAAAAATCTGGCATCAACTATGATAATGTAATTGATGCGACAATGGCTGATCCCAGAATTGGAAAGTCTCACTATATGGTACCTGGACCCGATGGAGATCTGGGGTATGGTGGACATTGTTTTCCAAAGGATATGAATGCAATGTTATACTTTGCAGCAACAAAAGGAATTCCAGTTCCTACTTTAGCAGGTGCTCATACTACCAATCAAATCGTTAGAAACGACAGAGACTGGGAGAAAATGGAAGGCAGAGCAGTATCAAAGAGAGAAGAATTACAAGAACCGCAATAAAAATAAAGCAATGTATACTCAAGATGAACTTACAAAAATAGTTTTCTTTGACCTTGAAACCGCGGCCGGAGAAAAAACACTAGATGACTTAACTGCTAAGAATCCTAGAATGTCAGATCTTTGGTCTAGAAGATGTGATCACCTTAGATCTAAGTTTCCAGAAAACGAAGACAAGACAGATGAGGAACTTTATGAAAATATGTCTCCTCTGCAGCCTGAATTTAATCGAATCGTATGTGCTTCATTTGGTAGAATCACATTTAGCGGATCTACCCCAAATATGGTCATTAAAACTTTTTGTTCTGAGGTAGAAACTGAAATTCTCGAAGGGATATCAAAGGTATTCACTAAATTTTCAACGCTTAAGTTTTGTGGTCATAACATCAAGAAGTTCGACGTTCCCGTGATGTGCAAGAGGCTAATCATAAACGAAATGGAACTTCCAAAATATCTAAGAGTGCATGATATGAAGCCTTGGGAGATGCCATTTATCGACACTCAAGAAATGTGGTCATTTGGGTCATGGAAAGATGCATACACCTCTTTAGATTTACTAACCGCCGCGATCGGCATAGATTCTCCAAAGGATGATATCAAAGGAGAAGACGTAAGCTCAACTTTCTGGAAAGACCAAGATCTAGACAGAATCGCTAGATATTGCGAAAAAGATGTATACTCTTTAGGTCAAGCCCTCTTAAAAATGTCAGGTCAAAAGAGAATGCATGGATATGAAGGAACAATATAATAGATGATTGAAAAACTAGAATACTTTAAGGATCCTAATTTTAGATTCAGCGAAGAAACTCATAGCTACACCTATATAAACCCAGACACTGGATTGCCGACTCAAATATTCGAGTCGGTTTCTGGGTTTATAGACCAGTTTAAAAAACCGTTTGATATTAATATATCTAAATATGTTGCCAAATCTAGAGGGGTAACTCAACAGGAAATCTTGAACGAGTGGGCTGATCTTGCAAACGAAGGAAAAAGAGTTGGGACAATAGTTCACAAATGGATTGAGGACTATTATAACGGTCTTAATCCTGAATTAACTGGAGACAAAACCGCGGATCATCGTATCAACATGTTTCTACAGTTACATGAGGAGAAGTTGAATAAATTAACCCCAATTGAACAGGAATTTAGAGTCTTCTCAAAAGAGTGGGGCATAGCAGGCACAGTTGATATTTTATTTGAACTCAACGGTAAATATTATGTAGGAGATTGGAAAACTAATCGAGATTTTAAAGACGATGACCATCCAAAGGGGAGAAGGGAGCGACTCTTGCACCCTTTTGAAGATTTGTGGAGTAACAATCTAACTGGGTATAGTCTCCAGATTAGCACATACCGGCTCATACTAGAAGAAGCAGGATTTGAGACTGATGGAGGATTCTTAATATCACTAAGTCAGTCTGGGTGTAAGCTGTATAAGACCCTAGACCTCAGGGATAAATTGAGAGATCACCTGATCAAAAATAACTTTAGCTTCTAAAACTAAAGATAAACCAACTGTATAATAAACAAAAAGAAATAATAAGATATGGGTAATAATCCAAGGGACATCACCTTTAGTTCAAAATCAAGAACTCGCTTAAAAGACGGAGTTGATAAACTAGCAAACTCTGTTAAAGTAACACTGGGTCCTAAAGGTAGGAACGTAGTGTTAGCTAGACAAAATCAATACGCTATTACTAAAGATGGAGTATCTGTCGCAAGAGAAATCTTCTTAAGGGATCCAGTTGAAAATATTGGAGCTCAGATGGTAAAGCAAGTAGCCGCTAATGTAGCTAGAGATGCTGGTGACGGAACTACAACAGCAACGGTTCTATCTCAAGCAATTTTAACAAAAGGCATTAAGATGATCGAAGCTGGCTTTGATCCAATGGAAATCAAATCTGGTATTGATAAAACTCTAGTTCAAATTACCGACAATCTAGCGCAAAACGCAATCAAAGTAGACGGAGTAGACCAAATCAGACAGGTTGCAACTATTTCAGCAAATGGAGATGGTAACATTGGAGGAATCATAGCAGACGCAATGGCAGAAGTAGGATTCGATGGTGTCATCACAATTGATGATAGTAAAACGCATGAAACCTACTTAGAAGTAGTTAAGGGAATGCAGTTCAAAGCCGGATATCTTTCTCCCTACTTTGTAAACAATATTGCCAAGCTAGAGGCTAACTTGGAAAATCCTATGATTTTCATATATGATGGCAAGATTAGAGGCTTAAAGGGTCTAGTTCACATTCTAGAATCTTCTAACACTGCTAAGAGACCTCTATTATTGATTTCAAATAATATAGAAGGTGATGCACTACAGGCTCTCGTAATGAACAAGGCAAATGGTATCATCGATATTGCAGCTGTAAGTTCGCCAGGTCATGGCCAAATAAGAACAGAGCAGTTAAAAGATATCGCAGCAGTTGTTGGAGCAACAGTTTTATCAGAGGCAGAAGGTCATGATATTCAAAACCTAAACCCTGAGGTAATAGCCAACATCATTGGTAGCGCCGAAAGAGTAACCGTCACAGCTGATAGTACTACCATTATAAATGGTGGAGGAATAAAAGAAGCGGTTCAGTCCAGAATAGATGAGATGAAATCTCAAATGGAAAACCAGGATAACCAATCTGAAGTTCTAATCCTTAAAGAAAGGCTTTCTAAGCTTGAAGGAGGAGTGGCAATGATCAAGGTTGGTGGATATACTGACGTTGAAATCAAAGAAAAGAAAGATCGAGTAGAGGATGCTTTAGCAGCTACGTCTGCTGCCGTAGAAGAAGGAATTCTTCCTGGAGGTGGAATAGCATTATTTAGAGCCTCTAATAACATCACAACACCTGCTGATTTAACAGAAGGAGAAAAGATCGGCCAAGATATACTCCTATCCTCGTGTAAAGAACCATTCAATACTATAATGACAAACGCAGGAATTAACCCTGAGGTCATTGCAAAAGATCTTGACTCTAATTATAATTCTGGCTATAATCCTAAAACTGAATCGTATGTTGATATGATTGGCGAAGGAATTATTGACCCGGCTAAAGTAACTAGATGTGCAATAGAGAATGCTGCTTCTATTTGTGGTCTCATGATTACTACCGAATGTGTAGTGATCGAAGAGGCCCCGGAAGCGCAAAAAGAGGGATAATGCCCGATGATCCCGTTCCATTTCTTAAAGCCCTCTTCGGAGGGCTTTTTTACTTAATAAAGCAATCTAAGTTCACAAAATGGGACAAATAAATAAAAATAAAGATAAGCTAATTGTTAGATCGATTAATATCTGAGATCGCCAATCTCTTACAGATATCTGAAGACGAAGTCAGGGCGAACTTTACTCAAGAACAACTGGATCGCTTGCTCGAGGAATCTAAATGCGAGGACCCAGGAGTACTGCCTAGTTTTATAGATAGTCTAGATTCTCCATGTCAAGATTCAGGTACAAACTTCGATCCAGATGAAGAGCTCCCAGATTTTGAGTTTCCAGAAATCGAGCAGCCTTTTGATCCAACTGAATGTAAAGACGCGGCAGATCAATTAAATGAAGAAATAAAGGAGCAATTAGAAGAATACAATGACATAAATCTTCTTCTCAATAAACTCATTGAATTCCAAGATCACTTAAAGATTTTAGGATATTATTACGATGCTAGGGCATATAGAACTTCTGAAGTTTTAAAGGACTTTAGACCTCTCTTAGCAAAAAGAAAAGAGCTCCAAGCAAAATCTGCTAATTATTCGAGCAAAATTGACAAAATTAATGATGAGATATATGCAGCATATGCAGACTATCTAAGTACGGCAATAACATATACCCAGTATTACAGTATTTTAGGTGATCTTAATGACAGAAAGGATAATCTTAATGATCTTATAGATTCTACAGAAGACGAGATCGACGAAATAAACAACAGAATTGATCAAAAGTCAGATGCCTATTCGGTACTAAATGTTAATTACTCAAATGATATTACCGGATTAGATCCAAATTCTGGCCTCGCAGCTAGAACTGAGTTCATAGCAGCTGCTAGCAGATATATAACCTCATCTGATATAAACTCAGTTGAAAGTAAACTAAAGTCATACTCTGAGCATATAAAACTAACTAGAAATACTGAACTCTCATATGATAGTATACTAAAGAATCCAAGAGTAGAATTTAAGATAGACTTACAAGGTTTAGACTATATTCAAATACAAAAGGAAAACTTTAATAATGAAACTGGAGAAAGAACTTCGTACGACGCTATATTTAATGTAGCAACCAATCCTCTTCTTAGATATAATGGATTTAAGAATAGTATTCCAGGATACCGGGTAAAACACATCACTCCCAAAGAAGAATCTTCTGGGTCTCTATATACGATTTACTATAATAAACTGTCTGATCCTTTAGATAGAATGTTTACCCTGGAAGAAAGGGGATTAACTGACACTATAACTCAACTTGATCCTGTTTTATCTGATTCTGAAAATCAAACAAAGAGAGAATCAGGCAAGGACTATTATATTAAAGACTTGAATAGAATGAATTCCTTCTACGACAAGTTTGAACAAATTTTTGAAAAGAAGAAAGAACAACTTAGAAAACAAGTAGACCAATTCTCTCTAGAAAGCATAAAAACCGCCCTCACTGGCCTTGCTTACAAGGATGTAGACCTACTTTTAGCGACTGCCGGTTTTAATACTAACTTAATTGAAGACAACAGTGAACTCAAAACAGTGGTCGATTCAGTTAAAGGGGCAAACGAGAATTTTTCAAGAATGGTATCATCTCTAGATGATGAAATCGCACGCCTTGAACTAAGAGCTGAAGAATTAAAGCCAACTTCAGAAAAAGTAAAAGCAAGATTAGCTGAATTAAATTCAAAATGTTTTGACGATAAGTCTGAAGAGTCTAATGATGCAAGCTGCGCAGACGTCAAAGATAAGTTAGGATCCGATCCCTTTTACTTAGAAGGAACTGATGGAAGTCTTCCTAATTTTACTCAGCTCTGCTACTGGAAAGAATTTGCAAAAGTTGCAAACATAATGGGACTTGCTCCTATTCCAAATGGTCCAACACAGCTTAGATATTGGCCGGTAGGTCTTGTTATACCTACACCAGCTACTCTGGTAAAAATACCTCTTCCAATAATATGGATACCAATCATATGCATATCTAGTCCACTTGGGGTAATTGTAACATTCCTTACAATAAATGGTCTCTTTATTAGCCCAATAATATTCTTTATATCATCTTCTGGATATAAGCAACATATTCTAACAGTCAGAGGCCCAAGCGATCAGTTTGGCTCTGATAAGTACGATGATGTATTCAAGTCTACTATATCAATACCCGTTGGTATAACAGCTAAAGCTAAAGAAGAGATAAGAAAAGCAAAGCAGCTTGCTCCACCACAAGCAGATCTAGACAAAATAGAATCTACTAAACAAAAGATCTCTGAACTTGAAGAAGCTGGAAAAACAGACCTAGCTAGAAAAGCAAAAGAAACACTAGCAGAGCTAGAAAAGAAAAAGGAGGACCTAGGTAAGGAAAGAGCTGAAATAACCAAGGAATTTCTAGATAAGAAAGAGGATGCAAAATCAACAATTAGGCAAGTTAAGTCTGATATAATTAAAAAGATAAATGCAATTGGTCGACCTCAAACCAAGAAGATAGAAGATCTAAAGGAAAAAGCGACCAAGAGAAAGGAAAAACTTCAAAGTGATCTAATTAAGGCTTTAGAAAGAGGAGACACTGAAAAAGCTAAAGAAATTAGGGAGCTTCTTAAGGGAGATGGTTTAAATCAAGAGGATAAGATAAACGCTATAGTTGAAGATATCATGGAGTATTTTAACGACCTTGATTTACCTAAGATAACTATACCTAGGGAACAGGCAAAGGTTAATCCGATGCCGAGTGCTGGAGAAAGAAATAAAGCTGATATTGATGTAAAAAGATCCAAATTTCAAACTCGAACATTTTCAAAGAAAGACAAGAATGTGAAGAATATTTTGAAGATGGATCTAGCTAAATACAGAAAGGAAATAGATGCAAGTATAAACATACCAGGTGGATCGATTGACTTAAACCTGGAAAATGCAGGAAAGAAAGTATCAGATATAGTTGACGAGATTCTTAAAAAAGTTATAGAGTATAGCACCAAAGTGGAGAATAGACCAGCACTTGGATTTGATCCACTAGTAATAAGCCAATTATCATCCTTAAAGCTAGATCTAGATCCATTTGCTCCATGTTGCT
>Ga0099849_1001498_pt1 | contig 10913 bp, 18 predicted proteins | sample CB_VirMetaG_4_FD_78177 | JGI IMG/M metagenome (GOLD analysis project Ga0099849, IMG submission 78177) | Freshwater to marine saline gradient viral communities from Chesapeake Bay - CB_1508_1M Viral MetaG | ecosystem: Environmental > Aquatic > Marine > Coastal | place: USA: Chesapeake Bay... | reverse complement strand
CCTAACACGATTGCACAAATTACTGGTCAGTCTTTAAATACACAAATTGGAATAGTAGATCCTTCTCCAGATGCAATGGTGACTGGAATAGGTATTAATGCAAGTGTTGATGTAGGATCCGTTATTATAGGTACTGCTGATATTGATGTTACAGGTATTCAATTAACTGCTTCGTTAGGTAATCCTTTTGCATTTACTGATGTGGATGTAGTTGTTACAGGTAGTTCTTTAACTACATTTATTGGAAATGAAACTATTCAAGCAAATGCGAATGTTGTTCCAACAGGAATATCTTTACAAGGAAATTTAGGAAATATTGTCCCAATAAGCACTTATTCTGTGACAGGGATAGAGATAACAGCAAATACTGGTTCAGTAACCGTACAAGGTAATGCTAATGTAAATATCACAGGAATAAACTTGACTGCAGTTATTGGACAGCCTAGAATTACTGCATGGGCTGAAGTAGATACAGGAACCGATGTTGTATGGACACCTGTTGATCTAGCGGCTTAGAGAAGATATAATAAAAAAATGGCATCGACTTATTCAGAATTAGGTTTAGAATTAATGGTCACAGGGGAAAACGCTGGGACTTGGGGTGATAAAACTAATACCAATTTAAATTTAATCCAACAAGCGATTGCGGGATACCAAGAAGTATCTATTGCAGGCGGTGTGCAGACTACTCCCTTAGCTATGTCAGATGCAGCTCTATCTAATGCAAGAAATGCTGTAATAAAATTCACAGGAACTATTACAGGAAATCAAACAGTAACTATTCCTGATTCAATTGAAAAAACATATATAATTTTAAATAGTACTACAGGAGCTTTTACGGTTGAGTTTAAAACAGTTAGCGGAACAGGCGTTACGTTTTCAGCAACAGATAAAGGCGTAAAAATTGTTTTTAGCGATGGAACTAATATTGTTGACGTTTTAAACAATATAGCTACAGGTTCTATTATCGCTTCAGGTAATATTGAACCAGGTGCCAATGATACTTATGATTTAGGGGCTTCTGGAAACGTATGGAGAAACATATATACGGGGGATTTACATTTAAATAATGAACATAAAAAAGAAGGTAATATAGTAGATGGATCTAAGGGGAGCTGGACTTTACAGGAAGGTTCGAAAGATATATACTTAATCAATAATAGATCTAATGAAAAATTTAGATTAAAATTAGAAAAAATTTAAGGAGAGTTCATGGGTATTATTTCAAATGGAAATACAGTAATTGATAACGGTGCTATTGATGCTAATGAAGTAAGTACTACTCAAGTAGCAGCCAATGCAATTACTGAAGCTAAAATTTCAGCTAATCAAGTTACAACTGCAAAAATTGCAGATGATGCAGTTACAGCAGACAAACTTGCAGACACTGCTGTTACTCCAGGTGCTTACACAACTGCAAACATTACAGTAGACGCACAAGGTAGAATTACTGCAGCGGCTTCAGGAGTTGCAGGTGGCGGAGCAGCTGGTGTTGGATTAATCAGAGGTGGACCAAGTTCAGGAACTTATACAGCAAATCCAGGAACAACTGAAATTACAGCTTTCATGATGTCAGGATCTGGTAATGGTGGAAACGGTTTTCCTGGAGATGGAAAACCAGGAGGAGCAGGTGGAGCAAGTGGTTATGGAGTATATAATGCAACCATATCCGCTCCTTTCAGTGCACCTTATTCAGTAGGAGGAGCAGCTGGAGCAACGTCAATTACAAACGTAGGAACAGTGAATGCAGGAGCAAATGGAAATAATGCTTCTCAAGCAACCAACCCAGGAAACACTGGTGCCACAGGTAGTGCACCTGGAGCAAGTTTTGATTTAGCAAATAACCTCGCTACAGGCAAAACTATTGTGTTTACTAAGTCAGGAGGAGGTAGTGCTGATGGTGGAGCTGGTAATCCTGGTTTTATAATGGTTTACGAAAACAACTAAGGAATTAAACGATGGCAAAATATTTAGGATTTAACGGAACTCACGTTGGAGCAAATATTTGTTACTTAGCTGACAACGACATAGAAAAAAACTACATCCAGAATAAAATGAGTTGGGTTAATTTTGTAACAGCTACTGATGAAGAATACAACAATGCTATAAAAGATAAAACTCAATATTATTGGAATGGTACTGATAAACAAGCAGATACATATAGTGACGGAACTGCTTGGTCAGAGGAACATAAAAATGCAATTCCTAATTGGAAAGTAACTAAAGAGGAAGTCACTAATTTTATTAATGGAACCATTCAAAAAATAGATGATGTAAAACCTATGTATACCGACCTACCAAATGTAAGTGACTGGAATGCTACAAAAAATGCTATACAATCATTTGATATAGCTGGACAAACTTGGACAGATAATAAAAGCGACATTGTTGCTACAAATGCTTATGATTATCTCACTCAAAAAGGCCTGAATATTAAATCTCCTTTACAATTAATTTAAATTAAGGTATTTAAACCACATGTTCGATACATGTGAAATTACTTTTTCTGCTCGTGATTTTTTCTTAGAAGATGATCCTATAATAAGACCCATACCAGCAGTAAAACTGTTGCCTGATTGGTATAAGAATTTAGAACCTTATTTTGAGAAAAAAGAAAAAGCCCCTACAATTAAAAAGTGTATACCTTTTAGGGATGCTTTATGTGCAGGTTATCTTTTACGAGCACCTAAAGATTTATTTTTTTTAGCTAAACCATCTGAACATAACGAAAATGATTTGTGTTGGGTTGCTAGAAACGACAATACAATAGCATCTATGATGCATTTAAATGTAAATACATCAAATAAATCTCAAATGCATCCAAAAGAACAACTAGGTGGAGATAAATGTCCATTAGTACATAAAAATCAAAAAAGAAATTTTTTTAAAATAATAAACCCTTTTAATATACATACTCCAAAAGGATACTCTTGTTTATTCATGCCTCCTTTAAATAGATTTTCTGATAAATTTGAAATTATTCAAGGTATCGTAGATACGGATGAACAACATGTTGTAAATTTTCCTATAATTATTAAAAGTAAAGAGGAAGAGGTTATAATAAAAAAAGGAGATCCTTATGCTCAAGTGTTTCCTTTTAAAAGAGATAATTGGAAAATGAATATAAAACAACATACCATGCATGATGACATGAAATATGATTATTGGTACAGTACAAAAATACAAGATTGGTATAGAAAATTTAAACACAAGACAAAAAAATGGATTTAATAGAGGCGGTAAAGGTTTACGATGACTTTTTACCAAAGATAATAAACGATGATTTATTTGAGTGGTTAAAAATAACAAAAGAATTTGAAGATGCCTCTGTTATAGGAAGTGAAACAAATATAATAGCAAAAGAAATAAGACGTACAGAAACAATGAATTTTAATAAACTATCTAATAGTTTAACAAATGTAAAATTTTTTCATTTGTTAGGTCAGTATTTTCAAAAAATAACGCAAGTGTACAATCAAGAATTTAATAATGAGATAAGCATTAGAAGTATTACAGAAATTTCTGCTTTGCGCTATGGTGTGGGAGGACATTATAAATTTCATACTGACCACCATTTTAAAATTCCTAGAACTTTAAGTTTGATTTACATGGTTAACGATGAATATGAAGGAGGTGCTTTATGCTTTAAAGGACCTCGAACAATTGATACGGAAATTTTAAAAAAAATAGAGCCAAAGAAAAATAGACTTATTGTTTGGCCGAGTAGTCATTTATTTCCTCATGCAGTAGAGTCAGTTAAGAAAGGAGTGAGATATACTATCGTATGTTGGGCAGCTTAGATAAAAATTTTAAATTTAAAAAAATAAATAACTTTTTAAATGAAGAAGAAATTAAACTATTTTCACATTATTCAAAAATGAAACACAGATGGAGTTTTGGTGAAATTATTGAAGATAATATTTCTCCTTTTGAGAATTCATACTATGCTGATTTTTTCACAGAGTCCTTTTTGCTTACTAAAAGGGAAAGAATGGAAAAAGAATTAAACATTATTTTATTACCTACTTATAGTTATTACAGACTGTACGCATATGGTGCAGAACTTTTTCCTCACCAAGATAGACCGTCTTGTGAAATAAGCGTAACAGTAATGGTTGATTCTGATGGAACGCCGTGGCCATTTTATGCTGATGGACAAGAGTTTATATTAGAGAAAGGAGAAGCGGTGATTTACAAAGGCTGTGAGGTCACTCACTTTAGAAAAAAATTTAAAGGAGATTGGCATTCACAAATTTTTTTACATTATGTGGATGCTCATGGTCCTTATGCAGAATTTGCTGGAGATAAAAGAACAATGATAGGACAACAAAAATTAAAATGATATTTTTACAAAAAGAAAATGGTAAGATAGAATTAGTATTAACTTTTAAAGAAAGAGTTAAATTTTTTATTTTAGGAAAAATTATTTTAACCGATATCGGATCAAGACATTTCGGTAATCATTTAGTAAAAGCTGTTATTGAATGGCAGAAAAAATTTGATCCAGAAGTTGTTAATTTATCAACCAACGAAAATACACCTATTGATACGGAGTAATGAAGATATTTCATTTACCAAATATTTACGTTATAGGCAAATCAGAAAAACATTTAGAAATTAAAAAACAACTTTTAAATTTAATTGATACATCACCTTATGTATCCTTTAATGGAGTTTCAAAAACTGATTATAATGTGGATAGTAAAATTACTAGACCTTATGCAGATTTATTTTTTTTTGAAATATTAAAACCATTTATAGAACAGTTTTGTGTAACTTTTAATGGTCAAAGTTTTGAAGTATATAATTTTTGGTTTCAACAATATCATCAAGGATCAAGTATGAGATGGCATGTTCATCCAAAAAGTAATTATACAGGCGTTTATTATTTAGAATATCCTCACGATATAAAAACAGAAATTTTAGATTTAAAAACAAAAAAAATAATTCCACTTGAAACAATTACAGAGGGTGATTTTCTTATATTTCCTTCTAATCTTGTACACAGAGCTCCTACAAATACTGAAAAAGAAAGAAAAACAATTATATCATTTAATTTTGATATTTTAGAATATAATGAATTTACAAATATTAGATAATTTTTTAGATGAAAACAAATTTAAAGAAATACATCAGTTGTTTTTTTCAAATAAATTTAGTTGGTTTTTTATTGAAAATATGACAGAAAAAGATTCTTATTTTTTTACTCATAACTTTTATAGTAAGGAACAAATACATTCAGTACTTTTTAATGTTATTGTAATGCCATTCATTAAACAATTAAATATGGAGTTATTAATAAAAGCAAGAGCTAATCTAATGTTAAAAAAGAATTATAGATATGAATCTGAATTTCATACTGATTTAGATAAAGAAATGATAACAAACAAAACATACAAAACAGCTATTTTTTATTTAAATACTTGTGATGGATATACTCTTTTTGAAAAGAATGAAGAACAGGTAAAATGTATTGCAAATAGAATTGTTATATTTGATACTAATCTTAAACATAAAGCAGTAAGTCAGTTAGATACGGAAAGAAGAATAGTTATTAATTTTAATTATATATATGGATAAAACACCGAAATATTATTTTTATAAGGATAAATTTAAATTTGAAAAATTGTTTGATTTTAATGAACTTGTTAAAGTTATAGATTTGGTTGAACAAAGTAGCGAATTTAGTATGGCTAGAAAAGTAAATTCAAATTATATATTTGACTCTACTTTTGTAATGAGGGGTATAAGTAATACTAGTACATTTTTTAAAGATTTAAATACAATGTTAGATAAAGAATTTAATAAGAATAAAATTTATTCCGATACTCATTTATATATAAATTTTGTTACAGCAGGTAAAGCTGCAAAACATGTAGATCCCCATGATGTTATAATATTAGGTTTGTATGGTGAGACCATGTACATTCTAAATGAAAATGAAAAATTAATAGTTGGTCCTGGAGATCTTTTACATATTGAAGAAGGGGTATATCACAGAGCTATTGCACTTAGTCCTAGAATTATAGCTTCGTATTCTTTTAATGGAAAAGTAAATGCATAATTTTAAAATAACTAAAGATGTTTTTCTATTAGAAGGACAATATTCTAATCAAGAAATTATTAATAATTTAATTAAAAAAACAAAACATTATACTGAGACAAATCCTTTAAATATTGATCACTCTTTAAAAAACGCAGTGATGACTCATTGGGATGCTTTTGTTTGTGATGAAGATTTTCATACTTTTATAAAAGAAATTAAAGAATCTTTTTTACAATTAAATATAAAAAAATTTAATGTATTTGATGCTTGGGGTGGTTGGTACAGAAAAGGATCTGAAGCTTATTGTGAAAAACATGACCATCTTGGAGCAAATCTATGCTGCGGAGTTTTGTATCTATCTGACTACGGACCAGGAACACACTTTCCAGAAATAAATAAAACAGTTCAAGAAAAAGTAGGTAAGTTTGTACTGTTTCACCCTATTTTAGACCATGAAGTTAAAAAACATATATTCCAAGACGATAGATATATTATTGCCTTTAATATAAGAAAATTAAGAAAAGGTGAAGACTATTAGTCGTTAATTTTATCTAGTATAATGACTTTATGCCATTAAATTTAATTAATATACGGCCAGGATTTAATAAACAAATAACCGATACAGCAGCTGAGGGGCAATATGTAGACGGCGACTTTGTTAGGTTTCGTTCGGGATTACCTGAAAAAGTAGGAGGTTGGTCTAAGATTACCACAGATACCTTAGTAGGAGTTACTAGACAACAATTTCATTGGGTAGATTTAGATGGTCGTATTTATGCTGCTTTAGCTACTCATAGAGGATTATTCATTTATTATGAGGGAGCTTTTTATGATATTACCCCATTAGAAGCAGCTCAATCTGGAGGGACGTTTACTACTAATGGAACAACAACGGTCACCGTAACTTTACCTGGACACAGTATGAGTGCAGGGGATTTATTTACATTTACTTCTGTAACTCCTCCAACAGGAGCAGGGTACTCCGCTGGAGATTTTGAAGATGTTACTTATGAAGTCACTAACAGATTAAGTGGTAATCAATTTACAGTCACTATGGCAAGTGCTGCATCTAACAGCGGTACCAGTGGATCTTGTACAATTAATAGATATATTAAAGCTGGAGAAATTGGTCAAACGTATGGTTATGGTTTTGGAACTGGAGGATATGGCGGATCTACAGGAGTTACAACTTTACTGAATGGCGCTTTGTTAAACGATACAAATGGTACAGGAGGAGTTGGTACAACTATCGATGTTGATGATACAACAGGTTTTCCTTCAGCGGGAGTTATTAAAGTAGATAATGAACTTATTTCTTATACAGGTATTACTTCAACAACGCTTACTGGTATTACAAGAGGAGTAAATGGAACTTCTACTGCTGCTCATTCAGACAATACTTCTATCGAAGTATTTACAGGATGGGGAGAAGCTTCTTTATCTTCTTCAGTGGCATTAGATCCTGCAAACTGGTCTTTAGATAATTTTGGTCAAATATTAATTGCAACTATTTACAACGGCAGAACTTTTATTTGGCAGCCTATAAACAATACTCCTGCAGCGTTAACTACGAGAGCTACTATTATGTCAGGAGCACCAACAAAAACAATGATTACGATTACTTCTGACCAAGATCGACATTTATTTCATTTAGGCACTGAAACTACAATTGGATCTACAACCACTCAAGATAAAATGTTTATTAGATTTTCTGATCAAGAAGATTATTCAATTTATGCACCTACGTCAGTGAACACTGCTGGAACATTTAGATTAGATGATGGAACAGAAATTAGAGCTGCTGTACAAGCAAAAGATTATATTTTAGTAATTACAGATACTGCAGCATATACGATGCAGTTCGTAGGAGCTCCGTTTACATTTAGTATTAGAAAAGTAGGATCTAACTGTGGGTGTATTGGTCCGAACGCAGCTGTGTTCAAAGATGGTCTTGTTTATTGGATGGACGATTCTGGTGGTTTTAATTATTTTGATGGCACAGTTAAAACTTTAGATTGTTCTGTAGAGGACTTTGTATTTACTCAAAACAATCCAGGAGATCTTGGATTAAACTATAATGCAGGTAAACTTGTATATGCGTCTGGGGATTGTTTATATGGAGAAGTAACATGGTTTTATCCTTCCGCAACTTCTTCGGTAGTGAATAGATCAGTCATATTTAACAGACAAGAAAATTGTTGGTTTACAAGTTCTGTTGCTAGAACAACTGCACAAGATGCTCATTTATTTGATTTACCTTATAAGACATCTTACAATCCAACAGGAACTTATACGTTTCCTATTGCGCAAGGAGCATCTAATATAAATGGATCTAGCACTTTTTGGGAACACGAAACAGGAACTGATCAAAATGAAAATGGAACTATTACTCCTGTGTTAGCTTATGTAGAATCAGGAGATTTTATGTTGCATCAAGGTGGAGACGGAGAAGTTTTTACTAAAGTTAGAAGATTCATACCTGATTTTAAAAGACTTACTGGTAATGCACAAATTACTATTAATTTAAAAGATTATCCTTCTGATACAGCTACTTCATCCTCTTTAGGACCTTTTTCCATTAATAGTTCTACACAAAAAGTAGATACCAGAGCTAGAGGAAGAGCTGCAAGTTTAAAAATCGCAAATACATCTTCGGGAGAAACTTGGAGATATGGAACTTTTAGAGCAGATGTACAACCAGACGGTAGACGATAATGGCAAAAATAACTGTAACAATACCTGATCCTACACCTGTTTACGATTCTACAAATCAACAACAGCAATTGCAGGCATTGGATCAATTAAAAAATCAACTTAACTATACGTTTCAAGAAGAACTTAAACAGGAAGTAGAAAGAGTAACTTGGTTTGTAATGACGAATAATTAATATGGCAAATATATATAGAAACGCATTTTATAATTTAACTACAACGGATAAGACAGATGTTTTTACCTGTCCTGCTGGTTCAAGAGCAATTATTCAAAACATTCAATTAACAAATGAATCAGGAACAACTCAAGTCCAAATTTATATTTATGATAATTCTGCAACAACGGAATATGAAATAGCTCATGATAGTGTTAGTGCAAATGAAACTTTAAATATGGCTAAAGGCCCTGTAATATTAGAAGAAAATGATGTTTTAAGAATTGAAGCTAACGCTGCAAACGTAGTATCAGGGATGGTATCTATATTAGAAATAAATAGATCGGATCAAAATGGCTAAAAAAGTAAAAGGTTTTGGAGTTAATAATTTTGTTAAAAGTAAAAGAAAGAAAAGACCGGGTAGACATTCGAAGAAACATAAAGGAAGAAAAAAGGGTGGACGAGGACAGGGTTTTCCGATATAGGATAATCTAAATGGATAACCTTTCTTATTACATTAGAAAATATAATCTTATACCAAAAGAAGTTTGTACTTCTTCTATTGAGAAATTAAAAAAAGAAGAGTGGCAACCGCATGGTTGGCTTGATTATGAACAACAAAAACATGTCAATTTAAAAAATGATCTTTCTGTTTTATTTAATAGTGAAGTAGTGAATGATTTAAATCATTTTATTGATTTAGCTTTATCTTTATATCAACAAGAATTTAAAAATTTAATATTCGAAAGAAGTAATATTCGTTTTAATAAATATGGCGTAGAAGAAAAAATGAATAGACACTATGATCATATTAGAGATTTATTTGATGGAAATAAAAAAGGAATACCAGTTTTATCTATTTTAGGATTACTAAATGATGATTACAAGGGAGGAGAGTTTTATATTGTAGATAGAAAAATAGAACCTATTGCGGGAGATATATTAATTTTTCCTAGTTGTTTTTTGTATCCACACGAAGTTAAAAAAGTAATTGAAGGAACAAGATATTCATTTATAAGTTGGGGTTACTAATGGAAATATTAGGAATATTTTCTCATCCCGTAGTTGTATTTAACTATCCAAAATTAGAATCTTCTATTCATGATTTATTTATTAAAGAAGAAATAAATTATGTAGACAATGTTAATAATAAAACGTCTGAAAATGACATTGTTTTAGATAACATAATATGTGATCCTCTTAAACAAAGATTTTTAAATAGCTTAAATGAATTTAAAAATAAAATACTTTCTTCTGATGTTGATTTATATATAACCGAATCTTGGTTAAATTTTACTAATCAGGGTGGCTCTCATCACGCTCATTATCATCCTAATTCTATTATTTCTGGAGTGTATTATTACAATGTTTCTAGTACTGATTCTATTTCTTTTCAAAATCCATTTAAATCTCAGTACGATTTTGTTCCAAAAAACTACAATATATTTAATTCTCCAGAGTGGACAGTTGAAGTAAAACAAGATAGTTTAGTATTGTTTATGTCTTCTTTATCTCATTATGTTAAAGAAACAGTAGACATTAATACAAGAAAAAGTTTAGCCTTTAACACTTTCTTTAAAGGAGAACTTGGTGTAAAAAGAAACAGAACTTACATTAGGAGAAATAATGGAAATAATTAAAATACCAGCAATTGCAAAAGAAATTGTTAAAAATAAAAGAACTCAAAAAGTGTATAAAGATAAAGCTGAGTTTGATGCAGATGTAGCTAATCCAAATACAGATACTACTGCAGAAGATTTTCAACAAGATTTACAAATAACAGTTGCTTCAGTTACTACAAAACCAGCAGCCAATTAATTTATGCAACCTATCGGCGGTACGGAGTTACAGTACAATCAATTGTATAAATACGTAGATAATAATTTACTAAATAAATGTCAGATCACAACCTCTGTCCCTGAAAAAGAACCATTATCCAAAGATAAAATTAATATTCTTTGGGTACAAAATTCATACGACCAACCTAATGTTGCACCTTG
>Ga0099849_1001497_pt1 | contig 10913 bp, 5 predicted proteins | sample CB_VirMetaG_4_FD_78177 | JGI IMG/M metagenome (GOLD analysis project Ga0099849, IMG submission 78177) | Freshwater to marine saline gradient viral communities from Chesapeake Bay - CB_1508_1M Viral MetaG | ecosystem: Environmental > Aquatic > Marine > Coastal | place: USA: Chesapeake Bay... | reverse complement strand
CTTCGATGCAGAAAAATCTGTTGAATATTTATGTAATACTTCGCCAGTGTTTAAGTCAGTTGGGTCAGAAAAAGAAAAGGAGAAAGAAATGTTATTAGCTCCAGAGTCGATATCATAACTAAACGAAGCTGGTTTCTTAAAAATATCTCCATAAAGTAGTTCTTCATAGCTAGTCTTACTTCTCTTGGCGGAATTTCTAGCGAAAGAGGCCGCTTGATCTGGCGAGAACAACCCCGTATGGGTCTCGTTAATAACCCCTGTTATTCCAGCTTTAATCGTCCCATTAACAGAAGCCGTCAAAGGCCCATCTGAAAATGAAATGGAACAAACTGGCCTTACTATGTAATTGCCACTATCATAACCTAGTAGAGATTCACTCAATGAGTATTGTTCAACTAAACTGTAGGAATTATTGACCCTATCTATACTTTCAGAAGTAGAATTTTTAATAACGGAATCCCCGCTAAAAAACAAGGATTTATTTTCAAAAGAATTCGCCCTTTGATTAACAAAGTTCTTGGCGGCAGTTAAAGAATCTATATCAGATGTTTTTAAACCCCTCGCTGAAACTGTATGAGTCGCAGAAACCGTCCTACCGTCTTGTTCTTGATAACTCCACCTATCCACTGGACTTTCAATTCCATAAAATTGAGAAAAATCCTTTTCATGAAAAGCTTCAAAAGAAACAGTGTAAGGTAAGGATTTAGAGGTAAATTCTCCAAATTCAATACCTACAGGCTTGGCGAAATTATAACCAGTGCTTCCTATGGTTAAATTTTGAAATCCGCTAGACAAAGAGTGCTCCAAAGTCTGCCTCTGGTCATATAAGGATTTGAAGTCGCAACCAGTTAATTGACCAACTAAAGTAATAGACAAAGCAGAGTGATCGAGTTGACCACTTAAAAAAACCTCATTTTCCTGCAACCCAACAAAAGGAAGGGGATAGGGAAAAGAATAACCACCATATGAAATATCAACCATTAGTCAAAGAATATAAATGTTAGATTAGCAGAGGCTCGCCTATCGATAGGATTTAAAGAAGAGTCTTTTTGGCTCATATAATAATAATTATATTCTGGTAATTCGCCGCTGGCAATTAAAAGAGCTTCATTTTCTGGATTTTGAATTCCAGAGTCAGAATAAACAAGATCAACAGAAACTGATTTAGAACCAATTTGTTGCGCTTCTGCATTTTCAATAGCTAATTCTCTAAAACCATATATAGGCAAAATTGTTTGCCTATTGACTTGTTTTTTTTCGGAAACCCTTACAGATCTTTTTAGAATACCATCAGAATTATCCTTATATTCAGGATCAGTTGTATACTCTATTCCAACAGAAGCACTTCTATTAAATGGGTCGAAGGAATTGGTTCTAGATATTTCGTTCAGATCAGAAGTAGAAACTTCTGGAAATAATGAAGAAACTTTATCAACGCCGATATTAGGATTATTAATTAAAAAATCTTTAGAAGAATTAAAAGAGCTAATTCTATTAGGACCTTTGGATGAGACATCTAAAGAGAAGGAGTAGTTACTAAAACTATTAGAACCTCTACTCCTATTAACATTATAAGATATCGTCGTAAGCTGATTTTTTCTTGGATCGCTGGAGAATGAAACTGAAAAATTACCAAGGCCACCATCTGAATTCACACTTCTTTCAATCATGGTGGGATACCCAAATTCGCCACTATTTGCACTAATTATTTCATCCAAAGAAATCGCTATTCCAGAATTCAAAGTCGTTTCTAGTGGGTCTTCTAAAGCAGATATATCAACTTGGTATCTCCTCTCAGTATACCCTTCTTGAGTAACCGCTTTGTTTAGTGTCTCGCTTCTTGAAAACTTGTATCCATTAGAATCTATGATATTAGCAGTAGAAAGAGTCTCAGTAAAAGACATTTGCTTATTAATTTCATCATATTCTTCTGAAACTAAAGGCCGTAAGCCATCGTTTAATTTTCCGTTTTCTGAAATCCCGTCTACTAAGTATCCCAAGGAAGGTCTGTTGCCTAAAAAGATATTCTTTATAAATAGTTTACTTTTCTCTAAGAAAGTGGACGAAGTGTCCTGAGCGTATTTAAAAGAAAGCGATCTATTGTATCCGTAAGAACCCTCGCCTCTATCGAAAGAAAGAGATTCTGAGAAATTTTCCACATCTTGAGGGGAAGGTATATTATGGAATAAGTCAGATAAAACGTCGTCGTCTTCGACTTTTACAGTCTCCTCTATTGAAATAGAGGCTGTTGTTGATCTGGCTCGATCAGATTCAGGAAAAGAAAGAGAAGTTACCCTTCCATTTCTAAAAAAATCAAATCCAATTTTTGCTGAAATATTTCTATTGGCATAGGCCTTTTGTAAGGCATCTATTCCGGTCAACAGAGTGTCAGAATCTTCTTCATACCTAGTATCTAAAATAGAAAAGGTATAATTAGATGAAATCTTTTTGCCCCAAACGTGTTCTGAATTTAAATACACAAAACTAACAGAACTGGAGGCTTGTGTGATTTTAGTTACATATAGCATATTGTATTAATCCTTGGGATTGCCCTCATTTCTGTCTAATATTTGACCAAGCCTCGTAATGGACTCCGAAAAACTTGTTCCAATTCCTCTAAACACCTCCTTGATTGAGGATGTGTCTTCCTCTGGTATTTCGATTTTTATATCTGCAAGCGATTCGGTAAAGCCTTTTAAATTTGCAACAGACGCGTTTAAATCGCTGGATACAGATAGATCTCCTTCCCCTCTTGATTTAAGATCATCAGATAACGATGTGAATTCCTTGGTCAAACCGTCGAAAACACCTTTAAAAGCGCCCTCTACATCTAATTCCCTCATCTTCTCAAGCTCCTCTTGAAGAGCCTTTAATTGATCTTGCTTCGCTTTAATCAATTGGTCATCTATCTCAGTAAGAAAGTCCGTCTTCGAATCTTTTTTGCCAGTTATTTCATCGCCTCTGCTAGTATTATCAGGAGCGCCTCCTACGTTAGCCTCGGCAGCGGCATTATTCGCCTGTTGCTCTTTGTTTTTGGCAGCACCAAACGATTCCGCTGAATCCGCTGCGTCAGAAAATTGACTCATACCTCCTTGAACAACTTTGCTTAATTCAAGAAGACCTGCTATAAGTTCGTTCTGTGCAGCTTTCCCTCTCTCGGATGTCGGGTCTACACTGGATACAGCGTCTATCTCGTTAGCTATTCTCGTTTGCACAGCAGCAGCCTCTTTTATATTAGTAGCCTTACTCGCTTCATCAGTGAGGGTATTTATTCTTAAACGGCTATTGTTGTCAAGAATACCTCCTTCCTGCGCTCCGGCACTCAATGTCTCAATCCCTGCTGATTTCTCAGCAATTTGTTTAAAAATTTCTTGCTGATCATCCGAAAAAGTTTTAGTTGAAGCTCCACTTGCATTAGTTTTAGTTAAAAAATCCGCAGTTTGTTGTCTCTGTGCATCAGAAATTACACGAAGAGCGGCTGTTTTGTCACCTGCTTGAAAAGCGGTAGACGCTGCTCTTCCTTGGGACTTGTCTAAGCCGAATTCAGACGTAGCAGTTTTTAGAAACGTGCTCGCATCACCATCTGATATTTGAGAGGCAAGCCCAGTAAATCCGAATCCTTCATTCTGAAAATCGACAAAACTTGTAATGTCTTTTTCTAAAGAACCATTAAGATCTGCAATAAATTTATCATTTGCCGCAATTTCAGCTTTAAGTTTGTTATTAAAAGCCGTAACTTGATTTTTAATAAAATCTTCCAAAGTTTTTTTGTTTCCTGCGTTAAAGTCTGTAAAATTCTTTTTTAAAGATTCGATCTCTTCCTCACTAAAAATATCCAGTTGTTCTAATTTTTCAATCTCTTTGAAAGCATCGTCTACTATAAGTTTTTGGTTACTCGCTGGAGCAGTTTCCAGTTTTTGGGCTAACTCCTTAATGTTATTAGCTGATTCAACGGCATCTTTCTGCCTTTGTTCGGCTAAAGCTTCTGCTTTTCCACCATCAGTGAGACCACCGGATTTATCTAATTCTGTTTTGGTTGAAAAATTAGCTTTAGCAAAGAGCCTTTGAAGCGAAGTATCAAATTTTTGAAAATTTTCAGCTTGCTGACTTTCCTTCTTCAAATTCGCCCTTGTCATATCTTCTGCGAAGATATCGCTGGGCTTAGTAGATTTTGATCTGAACACAGGGTCAGCGCTATTAATAAAATCAGCAATCGCTCTTTTAGAAGATTGTCCTCCAAATCCACTTTCATTAAATCTAAGATCCGATTCAGAAGTAGTATTAAAAGAAAAATTAGTTGTCTTAATTTTTCGAGCAGCGTCCTCAATAAAATCACTTATATCTCCAATGCCTTCTGTAAGCTCCTTTATTTTTTCAGCTAGTTCTATTTTTCTTAGCCTTGCCGCTTCCTTGTCGTAATCGGTTCCCATGACCTCTAGCGTTTTGAAAAAAGTCTCGATTCGACCAATACTTACTTGATGGAGTAGATTGGTTCCCGCAGAAAGAGCCTCAGCAAAAGAAGCTTGGCCTGTGAAGAAATCCTTTAGAGTCCCCAACCTATCATTTGTGAATCTTCCTTCACCCTGCATAGATACCGCAGCTCTTTCAGAGGCAGATAGATCTCCACCTTTTTCTAGTTCTGCTATTCTTGCATCAATAGTCTTGGAATTTCTATCTTCGGCGGCTCCAGAAAAAACAGCACCACCTATCGCTCCTACAGCAGCACCCACTGGACCAAGCATCATCCCCATTGAGGCTCCACTAGCTACTCCACCCAATAAATTACTAGCGCCCTTTTGAGCTTCAAGGTCCTTAGTAAGGTCCTGAACAATTTTACTTTGTTTTTCATATTCTTCACTCCCCTTGCCACTTTGGGCTTCTATTTCCATTAGTAGCTCTTGAGATTTTTCAAGCTCCTCATTAATTTCTGAGAACTTGCCGCCAGAAAGGAAATCGTTAAATTTATCGCTGCCAGTGGTAAGTGCTCCTGATATCTGACTAAGTGCCATCATACCCATAACCCCCCGCCCTCCGTCCATCATGCCTCCAGTTTTAGGAGGTTTCTCTCCGTCCATCATGCCTCCAGTTTTAGGAGGTTTCCCAGTTTTAGGAAGCTTAGGAGGTTTCTTTGCTTTTGCTGCCTTACTCGCTGCGAATAACGCACGGAGTCCATATCCAGCGATAAAATTAGGAACATAACCAGAGGCAGCTAAAACGTCGCTAATGCCATTAGGTTCGTCTCTAGTATTAGTTACAGCTAATCCAGCAGGGTTAGAAGAAGCGGCGAAAGCCTTATCTTGACCGACTCTGACTTGAGAAGGAGAAATCCCCGTTCCTTTTGTTTCTCTTTTAATTGCGTCATTAAGACCCAAATTGAAAAAATTAGGAACATAGCCAGAAGCTTTAAAAATAGACTTTAATCTCGGCTTTTTGTTTCTAACAGATTTATCATTTAAAGCTTTTCTAATAATGCTATTAGCAGCCTTGTAATCAGCGGTTCTTTTTGCATCTGCTTTTAAAAGGGGGGAATTAAACTGAAATGCCTCGGCTAGAGAAGCTAAAGCATTACTATTTTCTTCAAAATCAAATGGTTTCTGTTCACTAGCGCCTCCTTCAAATTTCTTAATAGCATTTGAGGCTCCAGTGGCGGCAATTCTAGCTGCCGATTCAAATAACTGCCCTTGCACTCCTGTAGTGAATAAATCACTAGGTTGCGAATCTAATTTGTCAATAGCGGCCTTGATGTTATAATCTTGCTTACTTATTTTTAAAGTGTCACCAATTTGTTTTGCGAATTTCTCTAAGGGGTCTGCAAAAATTCTATCAATGTTTTGTGAAACCGATTTGGGGGCAAAATCTTCTTTATTTATCTCCCCTAATGACCGGACTTGTATTCCAGTCATTGAAATTGTATCATTAAGAGCTTTTGGCTTGATTAAGGACCTTTTTTTTATTTTAGCATAGTCAGAAACTTTCAAAGTGCCATTGAGAGTGCCAGATTTAGCCTCGCTGAATAAAGAAACAACTCCAAGGTCACTCCCGCTAACTTCTATTATTCTCTTTGGGTCTTTTTTACCCAGAGCGGCCTGAGCCTTGGGATATGTTTTAGCATAACTCCTAAGTTGTCCGTCCGGCAGTTTCGCAAAGTCCGCTTCACTAGCTGTTCTTGGGTCGAATTTGGGTTTTGTGGTTCTTGGCCTTACACGAAAATTAGGAACATATCCATCAGCAGCAAAACCATTAGGAGGAATAACAAAAGTCCCCTTCTTTCCTCCCATAGTAACATCTGTGACACTTTCAGCATCATTGTAAATCCCAGCAAAGCTTCCGCCTTGCCCATCAAACATTCTCCTTTTCTTTACCTTCCCAGCTTTGTATCCATGAGAAGAAGCCAAAGATTGTTCCATCAAAGACTCTCCAAAAGAAGGGACAAAGCCAGAGGCGAAGTTTTTTCCCTTTTTCCCAGAAAATCCTCCTCCAGCACTAAAACCACCAACACCCCTAGCAGCCGCCGCTTTAGCTAGAGCCGTGACTATTCTTTGCTGCTCTCTAAGTAAGTTATTCTCCTGACGAATCGCCTTAATTAACAGTTCCTCCTTTTGGGCTTGACTAAGAGAAGCGTTGGCTAATTGCTCTCTAAGCCCCTTATCTTGAACAAGGAGTTGAATAATTCCTTGCTCTATATTCTTAATCTTTTCAGAACCTTTCCCTAATTTGGTTAATTCCTTAAATCCATCTAAAGCGAATTTACTAACAAGTTTGAAAATATTTAAGAAAGCTCCGGTTATCAAGATAAGTCCCGGTCCTTTAATAAAAGCCCCGATACCAGCGAAAAAGGATTTAACAAAAGCATTTCCATTTTCTTCACTAAGCGCATCATTAAAGAAGTCTGTAATATTATTAGCTATATTGATTAGATCTCCTAAAATTGGACTCAAGGTAATTGAACCTATTTTTTCACCTAAGTTAGTTAAACCTGCAACTAGCGAGTTAATCTGAGCACTCAGGGTTTGGTTCAGATCTTTGTTTTTTTGAAATGCCTCATTTGTAGCACCCGCCGCTTTTGCCGCTGCTCCAGCAAAAATAGAACTTTCATTAGATAAATCTTTTAATGCAGCAGAAACGACGTTAATTTGGAAAACACCACCAGCAAGCTCTTTAATTTGAGAAGCGACCGTTGGGTCAGAAACATTTTCCAAGGCGGCTGATAAGGCTTTTAATTTTTCAATACCTCCTTGGTTTGCGTCAATTTGAACACCCAATTCTTGCAATTCAGAAATAGTTGTGCTTCGACTCAATCTTGTAAAAATAGATTTTAAAGCGTTACCAATAACAGCGCCTCCTCTAGAAGTTGTTTGTTGGACCGCCGTGATAATACCAAGAAGCTCATCGAAAGAAACTCCAGCGTCTTCCGCCGTAGATCCTGCTCGTTGGAATCCATCAGCCAAATCTTTAGCAGATACAGCGAAAGCGGTATCTACTGCAACAAGCTTGTTAACGATTGTAGTCGCGTCTAAAGAGGCAGAGGTAAAACCGTTAATAGCAGCAGTAAGAGCATTAACAGAAGAAACGGAATCCAATCCAGATACCCTAGTAAGAACCAAAGCCGCATTTAATCTTTTTGCTGTCTCTTCTGCGCTTAAACCCTGTCTCGCTAATTCCGCAGCGCCCTCCGCAACGACATCAAAAGCTTGTCCAGTGTTTTTCGCAACTTGAAAAATTGATTCTCTAAATCTAGAAAATGTTTGTTCTGATGCTCCAAAAATTGTGTTAATCTCAACAAGTCTCTTTTCTACTTCAATTGTTGTAGAAACAAGCGCCTTAAATGATTGATTAATAGACTGTATAACAGCAGCCGTCGCTCCGAAAGCAAACACACGGGCTGTAGCCGCCTCCATCGACTTTTGGAACTCGCTGGCATTTCCAGTAATACGGCCAAGAGCGCCACCAAACTTATCCAAAGAGTTGGGATTGATGTTGACACTGTTTAAAGCACTCTGGACCTGTTTAGAAGCTTTTTTTACGCTTGCTTGGTTTAGGCTCAGGTTGGCATTGATAGTGACGCTCATACACTAAATTACACAGAAACTAGGTAATTTTGTCTTGCGGCTTCATATTTTTTACCCCACCCTTGCTTTGAACGTGTTTTCTAATGTTCATTTCCTCACCTTCCTGCCTCTTATTGGGAGTCCAAGAGTATAACTTGATTGGGTCTTTTCTTACTGTTGCAGGTATATTTTCCAAGTTCCTGACTTTAGAGTGTAAAAATTTCCCACAAGTCAAAAGATCTTTTTGAAAAATAGTCATTTGTTTCACAGTCTCTCCAAATAAGAAAGAAGGGTCTTCTGACAAATACAAAAGGTCAAAAAATTCAGACAAATAACAAGCTCTTAGAATGTTGTCTAAATTAATGAAAGTGTTATACTTTTCTGCATAAGCCTCAATATACTTGTTTAAATCATCTTCAGGTATATTCTCTTTAAAACAAGAGTCGATAAAACAATGTTTTCTTAAAGAGGCCCGAAAAGTCCTTGAAGCAACGTATCTCTCTAGGGAATTGGTAAGAAAGGAGGATTTTATCAACTTGATTTGGTTTAACCTATCCTCGTCCTTTTTTATAGACTCCTCATTCGATTTAAGTAGGTTAACATCAGAGAATGTCGAAGTTAATTTCTTCTTTTTTTCAATAACCCATTCTAAATCCTTTTCTTCATCAACAAGTTCTTGTTCGTATCTTCCTGATTTTACTAAGTTATCAATAATTTCAGATTCGCTTTCTAAAGAGAGGTTTCGACCCCTAGATTCAAATTCCTCCTCTAAGAACGCCGCTTCAAGATTCTCTACAATAGTAGGGTGCTTGAAATAAAAAGAAGAGCCTTCCGCCTTTAAGACGGAAGACCCCTGCAAAATTTCAAAAAGATTTACTTTATGTTTCAATCCTTCTTATTTTTAGTTTTCTTTTTTGCAGCTTTCTTTTTAGGTGGTGGGCTTGGCTTATCTTCTTCAGCCTCTTCAGCCTCTTCAGCCTCATTCTCATCCTCTTCGACTTCATCTTGGTAGAATTTCTCGAAAGCCTCTTCTGTGCTTTCTTGGTCGTGACAAAGACCTTGATACCAAAGCGCAGCCACTCTTTGGAATGTAACCAAGGACTCTCTCGCTAATTTCTTTTTCTTTTTAGTTAGCGAGGAATCGTCCTCTTCTGGATCTTCTAGCAAGAGGTCTAATTGAGCTTGCTTTTCATTTGAATTAGATCCTTCAAAAATTGGAAACACTTGCTCCTCAAGCTGGTCTCCCTTTTTGATTTTTTCATAAAAGAAGGCTCCATTGAGAATATAATGCTTGATCATATGCTCTTCCGCTTTCGCGTCGGCGCTTTGGGAATACATTTGGTGGAGTTGCATATCCTTTTCAAGAATATCTTTCTCTACAGCTATGTAAACCTCTTTTGCTCTTTTAAGATCGACCTCTTGATCTTCTGTTAAATCTTCAGCGCCTTCAAAAAACTCAATAGTTCTTTTCGATTCAATTAACTTTAATAGATCTTCAGAAACATCCTGATTCCTTTTTTCTGAGAAAAGACCCCCAATGTCATCAAACTTTTTTGACATCATGGCCCTACTCATAAAGCCGTCATTTAGAAGTTTATTAAATTTCTGCGCATAAATATACTCTCCATCTTCAATATCACTATTGGAGGGTTTGGCGAAAAAGACTTTGACTTTTTCATCATTAACATCTACTTCGAAAGTATAAATAAATTTCATTGTATATAATTATATACAATTTTAATTTAAAAAACAATCACTTGCAGCTAAATAATAATCATCTTCACTTGGAAATGAGTAGTTTCCGTCCTTTGATTTTAAAACACAAGGCGAGCCAGTTGATATATCCAAACTTAAAGTTAGTATATTTTGATCGTTAGAAGAATTGAAATAAAGGGTATCATAAAAGCCTGTTTGACCACTGATATTATTTTTAATTAAATTCCCATTAACAAAATAAGAAAATCTGCCCTCCCCTGTCCCGTCAAAAACAACATTCCCTGTTGAATGAGACTCTCCGTAAAAATAGTTTCCAGATATGTTTATAGCTTGATTTTTTCTAAAGCCTCCAATTAAATCAGACTGTTGATCAAATAAATATCCACTTTGCCCAGAGAAAGAAACAATAGGGTCTTGTCCGCTTTGAGCTATTTCAAAAGAAAATCCGCTGGCGACATCAATAACCTGAACCTGAGCATTGAATACGAAATCTTGATTATAATATCCAAGGTCTATTGATTTCATATAAAATATTACACAAAAAGGGCGCGAATAATCGCGCCCTTCTCAGTGATTAGTGATTCAAATTAACTTTATTCCCCCACAAGGCCAGTAACCAAGGTAGGTGAAAGAGGACTTCCCAAAGAAGTGTCGTAAGCTCCCGTAAAGAAGACCCCTTCCGAAGTGGAAGTAGCTCCTCCGATTTGAGCAGAGAATTGAAGATCGACCGTCTCGTTTCCTTCAAGGTCTTGAGAGTTACTGCTAGAATCAAGAACAGCATTCTTAAGCAAATATCCAAATTTAAGAGTTTCGGACCCACATCTATCAAGAAGCTTAACAGATATGTCCCTTTTCTCTTGTCCAGCGCATCCCGTAAGAAGTGTAGCAATAGATCCAGCTGATTGATTAGAGGCGATTGCGCTAACAGCGACGGTCACATCAATTGGAAATGTGAGAGGCTTCGCATAAGCAAACTCTTTTCCAATCTCTTGCAGATTCTCTCTTCCAAGAGGGACGCTAAGAGAAACGCTTTGCGGGTGAATTGTAGCAAGATCGGCTCCTCCGACTCCAAGTGCAGTTTCAGATTGTAGATCAAGAACAACTTGTTCCGCTCTAACAACATCAACCGTGCTGTTTCCTGTTGAAGGG
>Ga0099849_1001495_pt1 | contig 10919 bp, 5 predicted proteins | sample CB_VirMetaG_4_FD_78177 | JGI IMG/M metagenome (GOLD analysis project Ga0099849, IMG submission 78177) | Freshwater to marine saline gradient viral communities from Chesapeake Bay - CB_1508_1M Viral MetaG | ecosystem: Environmental > Aquatic > Marine > Coastal | place: USA: Chesapeake Bay... | reverse complement strand
TAAAGCCTTACGTAATTCGCCAGGAAGTAAATTTGTTTGATTTGTCGTGCAAGGCTCGCCTTCTGTGATAGGACGATAAGTAGCAGATGGATTAACTGTTACATTGAATTGGTCTGCAGGTACTCTTACTAGTACTTCATTTTCATAAATCGTATGTGTACCCCTATACTGAACTGCCCATGATGCTGTTGTAGCTAAATGGTTATTGAAGAATGTATAAGGATATAGAAGTTCATTATACTTAGGTAATGGTGATGATATTACAAACTGCCCATTACGATAGAATACGTTTCCTGCAACATTTGTTTGCATGAATGACCCGGACAAGTAATGTCTATTTGCTAATGAATCAATATTTGCTTGAGTTAATGCATAATCATACATACGTATTTCAGCTAACTCTTGTTCATAACCAGATAAGCCAATCCCATATGTTTTGCCATCTGCAGATCCTAATATTACATCTGCCTTATTTGATACAATACCTTCCGGCAAAGTACCCGTTTCTCGTGATACTCCATTGACAAATATTTCGCATATCGAAGCTGAGTTACGAATTGATACATGATTCCAAGAGCCTGTATCAGTATTAATCTGGCCACTATCTAGTGTTAATGAGTCAGTACCATTAGATGAGTGGAAGTAGAACCTAGTACGTTCTCCGTCACGTGACGCGCCTATCGCGAATGGCGTTACTGTATTATTAAACGCTCGTGATGAAGTTGCCCAACGTATCTTATCATATACAACATCTCTCGTATCTATTACTCCAGACTGGCCGATTTCGTATGTAATCTTATTAATAGCATATTTTGAAATTACATCTTTATATGTAGTCTGATTAGAAGTAGATGAATGCCAAAATGATATTGTCCAGTCATCACACTTATTAAACCTATCAAATGTTTCGTGATGCGGTATACGAATATATTCATCATCAGTTAACTGTATACTTAGTCCTGCGCTAGATGAATTACTAGTAGCAATTCCAGATACATCGATCCCAGGATTAACTAGAATAGGAGCATTTCCGAGATCTGCATACCGTTCTGAATTATTTAGTTCGTAACGAATCCTGCCCGAATATTCTCCAATCGAATCATAATCTCGGAATCCATGGAATAAATCATTGAATGACATGTAGAATACATTTCTACTAGATGAAGCCATACTAGAAGTACTAATTACAGCATCTCTCAAGTTGCCATAATTATCATCAGTTAACGTAATGTTAGTGATAATACCATTTGGTCGTGATGAAGTAATAGTACATGAGCCGGCCTTAATTCTTTCACCTACTTGGCCATATGGAGCTGTAAATATAGATGCTGAATACCACAAGTTTCTTTCTTGTAATTCAATATCAATAAAGTCATGTGAAAATGCTGGACCATAGTTTCTATAATAACGATGGTCTATAGCATTCCAGGCAACGTGTTCATTTGTATTATCATCTGGGTTAACTGCAAATGTAAGACTATCGACCCCGAGTCCAGAGTCAGCTAAAATATGCGGCGTATCTCTTCGATATATAGCATCATAACGTAAATAGCCGGAGCCAGTAGTAAAACCTGCCGATCCTACATTATATGTCTTAAATGCTTTGAAAGGGCGGGATTGGACATCATTAGACCTTACTGGCTGAAATACTGATGGTATTATCGGCATGAATTGTCATTTCTGTTTTTAGAGGTCTTGTATCTCTGCCTCGATATTTTTTACAATCTTATCGCACTTCTTTTTAAGTGCATCGACATGAGTCTCAAATTCTTTAGATGCTTTATACTTTTCAATATTAGCATTAACTGTATTCATGCGGTCTCCGTACATATCTCTTTCTTTAGGAGATAATCCGGATTCTCCGTATGCAAGCTCTTGGTCTCGCTTGATTTGATCTAATGCAGATAATTCTTGGTCGATTGCCCATTGTACTGAATTATCATATCCGATTTCATCTTTTGCTAAATCAAATGCATCTTCCAATAATCCAGATTTTTTTCTTTGGATTAGTTGAATAATCTTCGACTTCCAGAATTCTAAATATTCTTCAGTTTCTACAAAATCTGGATCATTTAAATTCCTTTTCAGATCAGGAATGATGATATCTTCATATATCAGTACTTCGATAAATGTACACGTTACATCTTGTAACGTATCACCGGATGAAGCATTACGCTCTAATCTGTTAGCTCGTGCTTGTAATGTTCTATAATATTCAGATAGGTCTATAAAAATATCTTTATCTTCCATGATCGACTTATTCGTTAGTTTGATTATAAATTGATGTTGCTAAATCTAAAATAATTTTTGCTTCTCTATCACTGAATTGGGTCTTTTCAGCCAACTTGATAGATCTTTTAACAATATCTAGTAGGTCTTCCAAATCATCATATATATCAAAATCTGCCCCGCTACTATTTTCATTGACTACTAACTTCTTTAAAGAAATTTTTCCTGATTCGTTAACAGGCTCGTTTAATGAATACTTTCCGGGATCAGATTGAATACGATCAGTGAATTTCTTCACCATATCTTTGAGGTTATCGTCATAGCCTAAAGTACTTCCATTTAGAAATACTTCATATCCGCCGGTAGCAGCCTTTTTAAGTCCAAATTTGAAATCTGACTGTTTTAGATTATAACCCGAATCTTTTAATGCGCGCTGTACAGCATGTTTAATCAATCCTCTATTTTCATTGACTACCAACTTCTTTAAAGAAATTTTACCGGATTCGTTAACAGATTCATTAAATCTCCTACCGTCATCGAAAGAAGCGATCGTCTCGTCACTATCATACCAATCACTTAGTTCATAGTTCTTACCGTCAAAGTTTAAATGGACTGTAGATCCCTCCTTTTCGCTCTCCTCTTTAGCTTTCTCCATCCACTTACGTTTCTCATTCATATCAACACTTTCATGCTGACGCTTAGCGTAATCAGTTTCTTGAGTCTGGTTATCCCATCCCATTTCGCGCTCTGCTGCAGCCTCATCTTCTCTAAGAGCTGCTCCAGCACCCGCTCCTACATCCTTAAGCCATGCATCTATTTTTTTACGAAATGGACTGCTTTTCTTATACAGCTTTTCAATGACCTTAATCAGTTCATTTTGGTTTGATATCGAAGGGCCTCCTGACCACTCTTTCATATTTTTCTTTTTCATGGATTATCCTTTAGAAATCTAATTTTATCATGATGTTTGCTTCACGCGTGTAATTCTTAAGCAACGGCTGTGATAATTTAGCTACAGCTAACAATTCACGTCTATCATTATAAAGACCAATACCTGTAATGTATACTTGCGGTTCTTGTATAAATGAATTATAATACAATTCTCCTAATGAGCCGGTTACAAATGAAGGGTTGTTGGAATAGTTATATTCACTGTTCTTTACTCTTACAAAATAGTAAGTAGATTTAACTTGCTCGGATGATCTAGATTGCACACCTCCATTACGTCCTGCAGGTGTCATATCATTTGAAGATGAAATACTAGTAAACATTTTCATTGCATTATCACCTTGGACCCCGGATCCTGTTACTGTCATGAAGTTCAATCCTCCCGACGAATAATCTAGATCTAATTTATTAGCATTCAATACAGCTACACCATACTGTGGATATAGTAATCCATAATAAACAGGCGAAGATGAATTAAATACTTCAGTTCCATTATCAATTGAACCGGATAGTAAGTTATACACTAACTTACCATCATCAATAGTTCCTCCAGCGACAATAGATGAATCGTCAATGATTTGGAAATAAGAATTATCTCCAGCTACTCGTACATTTGATCCTGTATGTGCACTATTTGCAAATGCTGTACCTATTGAACCTGATAGACGCGCCAATGTAAGTTCAAAGTTCCCTGGATCAATTTTTTCGCGGATACGTGCACGATTAAAGTTTAGTATATAAACTGAATCAGAATCTGTTCCATTAAATGTGAACTTTGCGTCATCTGGAGGTAATAATAACTGTGCCCATTGTCTGTAAATAGCACGTGAAGGCGTATCATTATTAAGGTTACCTGTTGTATCTACAGATCCAGATCCATTATAATGTCCATATGCTATCGAAAATTCTACGTTAGCATTATCTTCAACATTAGGATCGCCTGTCGAATAAATTTCTTGCCAATATGATTTTTGCGTTGCAGTTAATAAGGAAGAAGTAAACATTGTAGTTAAACTTCCAGTGTTACCAAAGAACTGGCCTCTAGTTACTGTCTCAATGTTATTTGGTAGTATATCATCTACTGGGTCGAATGTAGTATATACACGTCCCATTCTCATTCTCTCACGAGCCTGATCCCTTTCACGTAAAAGTTCATCTGCTAACTGCCTAGCCATTCTTTCTACTTCAGCGGTAGCGCCTGGACGGCTCGGCTGAGTGAATGGTGCAGTTGTAGTTGATGTTACATTTCTATTAAGTGTTGCCATAATTAATTATCCTTATCGACTTCCGCCTCCTACAGTTGCAATATCAACTCTTCTCACTGTCAATGTTAATGTAGCTCTTCCTCCAGTCTCATTACCAATAAACAGTACTGTTATTGTCCTGTTAGAGTTATAAAGTTCTTTTGCAGTTATCTCAAATGCAGTGCCAGTAACAGTGATTGATTGAGCGGCTTCCGAATCGCCTATATATTGAGGAACTGAAGCTGCGCTATTTCTAGCGCCGGCTGTCGCGACTATGTTAGCTGCATCCGAATCGGAAAGTACTGCTGTATATCCATAACTTGAATTTCCTCCACTGAAGTTAACTGTATTTGGTTGGATGATAACACTTTCATTAGCATTAAGTGTAATTGCATCTTGAGGAATTCTTACAACTGGAATACGTGCCGATCCTCGAGGCAATGTAACCAGTTTATATTTCATCATCTGAGTTTCATCTGGAAGTGCTTCTATGATAGGCATATTTTCGATAGCCGCGCCGTAAAAAGCAGTACCTAATGGATGGTCTGGATTGTATAAGCTGTAATCAACTTCATCATCGGCTAGAGCGAATTGAGTGATTCTAAATTCATCACGCCCACGAGCTAATAACTCACGACCTTTCTTAGTAAGAATCGCATCGACCGTGACAGTGGCATTATTTAAGTATCCCATGAATAATTCCTATTATTTTAAATAAATATGTAGTTTATACGTTTATTCGACTTCTAGACGGCCGGGGTTGTCTACGTTTCTGTCTGGATTAAATATCAATGTATTTGGATTTGCTTGGAAGACTTCAACTACCGGCCGGAATCCAATCGCGGCTATATCAGATGCGATATTCACGCCAGGACCTATAATCCTACATCCTTCAAATCTTAAGTTCTCTTCTGCCTGGAAGAAGTCATCTCGATATGATGTATCTGCAAGGCTTCTAGAATAGTTCCAGCTCGAATTTAATCCTTCTCCAGATGACCTACTAACTTCGCGCTGCCAATTTCTAAGACGACGAGAGGCAGAAACGCTCCCGGAATAATGTAGCACATCTAACCGATAGATATCACTAATTCTTTGATTACGTATAACGCCTTGATTCACTGACCCCGTATAGGTTCCGGAAGCAATTGGCATTTGATATACTGCACGATAATTACCTGTATCTGCATAACCAGATGACCCGACATGATAAACTTGGCTAGAACTAACTAAGCTCGGCCCTGCCAATATACTTCCAGTGTACTGTTCATATAAACCTGTAACTGCTTGAAGCGATTGAGTCAGTATACCTTCATATGTATTATTCTGTACTACAGGACGCTTAGCTACTCGAGCCTTAACTCTCTCAAGTGCATGCGGCTCTATTAGTAGACCCATTACTTCATCTACACGTTCTGGTAATAGTTGCTTAATTTGGTTGAATAATGAAAAGTCAAACTGACTAAAAATACGAATGTATGCATTTAAGTCATTACGGTCCGTATACTTTTTCCAATATTCTTTAGAGAAGTGTAATAGGTCTGGATATTCATACTCTTCAGCATCATCCGGGTCTCCTATGTAATCATCTAATGCTACATCTCCGATATGATTGAAAATGTCTTTATTGATTTGATCTGCAACAGAATAGAATAATCCTAAACGGTTAGTATCTAATGGAGCACGGTCAAATCTAGAACGTTCTGCAGTAGTTACTGGAGATAATCGTCCTACTAATGTATTTGTATCAAACCTGATCTTTTCTGAACGAGGCAGGCTCGTACCTAATGATACACCTTGTACATAATAAGTCTCTTCTACAGGGACAAAGTTACCGCGCTCAGCGTTATTTGGTGTAGGGAAGTTCGATGCAGTTGCATACGTATCTAACCCTAAACCATCTGGTTGTGTAAAGTCTTTTATTGTATTTGCAGGATGGCTCGATGTTACATATTTATCAACTCCAGAAATATCTACTGCATTTAAATCAGTTCCTAGAGGGTAATGTCTTATCAGTGTATCAAACGAACTAGTAGGAGATAATCCGGAAACATATGATGACGGGTTCGTAGTGTGTAAGTCAAATGTTGTTTGATTGAAAGGTTCAAGCCATTCTCTATATTCTTGCATTGAGCCGCTAAATCCTGCAGGAACGCTGGTTGTAATTGCTGATAACTCTGCATTAACGCCTAATGTGTCTGAGCTTCCAGATCTTCCTCCTAAGTACGAATAAATTGCACCTGGAGAGGAATTTGACCATCCTAGATAGTGATCTCCGAATGTAGGAGTAATACTGGCAGTAGCCGAATGAAGTACCTTATTAATAATATAGTCAGATGCATGTTGTACATGTACTGTATACGTTGTATCTGTATTCGATCCTGTATTATAATGGACTCCATCAGTACGATAGTCATATGCTACATTCCAGAAGTTTCCATCATATAATGGAAGCCAATCTGTTACAGAACTGGTCGGTGTCGTGCCGCCACTAAATCTAGATTGTACTAGTACTATACGTCCATACTCATCACTACCAGAGTAAGAGCTTGTATATTGTAACGCGATATGGGCAGAGGGCGTACTATCTGTTCCTACTGAATACAGTAGCATATTACGCTTTTCTGATGGCCTGAATCTAAATTGACGTTGTTGTGGAGCAATAACTCCTCGGTCAATACCAAATCCGATAATACTGGAAGATACATGACTTGCATTCGATTTAAGATATGCATTTGAAACGTTGTAGTTTAAGGCATAACTAAATCTATCTTCTATAAGTAATGGAGCATCTTCATTTACTTTCGGTCCTCCGTACTCACGAATACTTAGTAATGTCTGCGGAATACCATATGTATTCATCAGAGCTTTAATAGAACGAGCAGTGCCTTTCGTCTTCAGTAAGAATGGTAGGTTATTAACAATACGACGCCATACTTCTGTAGTAATTTCTTCATTTGCTTTTGAGAACAGAGAACCTGTTGTCTGGAATGCTCCAGTGCCGGAATTGACTCCTAATTTATATTTCCATAAAGCTGTTGCTTGGTTTCCATTTTGTAGTGACCAACCTAAAGATTTAGCTATTTGGTATAGCGTATCTTTATTCTGTCCTAGTTTCGGATGTTCTTCTGGTTTGTATACTCTAGTTAAATTATCAATATATGTATATAGAATATCAAAATGATGACCTATCATATTAACAAACAATTCATACTGGTCATTATTTTCATCTAACCGTATATGTTCTGGAATTGTATTAACTAACCGGTCCTTATTCTCTGTATCATACAATGATGCAGTACTAGAAAATCCTTGATACCATGTAGTTGCTATACTACTAGTAGTGTGATGTAAGTAATATCGACTACCTGATAAGAACTTTGGCCATGGCTCTAATCTATACTCTTGAGCTCCAATAAATCCGCCGTCAGCTCTATATACGCCATCACGGTTATTATTATTACTGTATACAGCATGGTCTGTAAAAATACTTTGCGTTGGTTCGTTGTACAGCCATCTTTCAAATCCATCGAATGATCCGATAACGTTATTACGGCGTTGACGATTTAGTTGGACATTACCTTGTAACGAGCCAGAATCCGAGCCGCTAGCGTTTGCTAAGATTGTTAACCTAGTATCATAATACTCTATTAACTCAAGTTTGTATTTGAAATTCTGTAGGCGTTCAGCTGCTGATGAGAAATGTACAAAGTTTTGGAATCCGGAGTAGTCTAAGTTTAAATCAGAGCCAATCGACCCAGAAAATACTCTGTCAACTATTTGTTGTGATGTAGAAAGGTTTGCGTCTAATAACTGATTCCAATTCGCGAAATCTGTTTCTGTTACAGTTCCTCCCGTCGTATCAATATCAAAATTCGGTCCACGTAATTGACGGCTATCATCGTCAGCTAGCGCGCCAGTACCTGTAAGACTTATATTATCAACATATGAGTCTGATAACTGCTCTACTACCCACAGAGGATCAGATAAGTCAATGCCAACCGGCAATGGCTGGTATAGTCGTACTACAAACTCATCTCTGCCCGCCCAATCTTTTTGGTTGATAATCTTTGACAATCGATTGTCGCCAAAGTTTAAATAAATGTCATCTGATAACGGACGTTCAATGAAGTCGTTAATTAAAGGCTGGCCTGTCTCGTCTAATTCTATTTCTCCGTTCTGATCGTATGAGTATATAGGATCTAGATAATTTCCTTGTCCAAATGCACCTAAATATGCGTTAAGGTTTAAATCAGAATTAGGAACTCCCTTTATTAATACCTCTCTTCTATCATCAGATACTTCTTTAACATACAATAACGGATTGTTATAAGAACCTAATAGGTTTTTATGTATGTTAATAACAACTTCGAACTGTCCGCGTTCAATTCCTAAAGAACGGCATGCAGCTGCATAATTGATTAGTAACTTATCATTCTCAAGTCTGAAGGCATTGATTATACCTCCTGTAACATAATTGTTAGATTGTCCAATAGTATATAACTGTAACTCTACGACCGGACGGTCTTCTGGAGTAACTGAAATGACATCTAACTGTAATAACCGGGCATCGGCGGTAGTATACACTACACCACGAACTTTCCCGTCAGTTTCTTGTATCTCAGAAATATTTGAAAATCGGTCTAATGCCATTTAAAATAAATATCTACTTAGGCCGAGTATTGGCTGTATGATAAACCAGGGATGTATTGACTAATCCGCTCAATAACAACATTTGGCCAACGGATTCCGAATGCAACATTATCACTGCCAGCACCCGGGCCTTCATTGAAGACTTGTTCACGTACAAATTGAATTGCATGATATTGTCTCAAAATCTGATCACGAGTGAATAATTCAATTTCAGTCCTTGTAGCAGCAATTTGGTCTAGAATTCCATTATTATTGAAATTATCAACCATTAGCCTTAATGACAAGATATAGTTCAAAATCGCTTGCAGCCCTTCTACGGAACGATTAGCTTCTGCTACTGCAAATGCTTGGTTAATATTCTGTAACTGACTAGCAAATTCAGCAACTGCATTACGAATATAGTCTAAAGATGCATCTGCCGTGTCAGCTGCCTGCTTAAACCCTTCTACCTGGTCGATTATATTATTCGCAATACAAGCATATAAATAGTCGTTTCTTCGATTCCATGTCCCGGCTAATAATAACCATCCAGGGTGTATATATTGATCATCCGGAGTAGCATTTAGGTCATTAAATATAGCACTATTTGAATATGACCCGAAGCCCGCGAAAGTATTTATATTAGGTACTACGTTTATTTCTCCTATGTCAGCTCCGAATGTAGGTCCTTGAGTAGAAATAGCGACGCCATTTAATCCTGGCACGCTGTTACCGAATTCAATTACAGAAACTATCGAATCTAGTGTACTATCTAACGAGTTTAGCATTGACTGATGACGTAATGCGCCTGGTCCGGATGGAATGCCGGAAATTCCATTAAATGCCCATTCTTCCATTTTTGCAGCACTCACTGACTTCATCCATTGGTAGTCAGCAATTGTCTGTAAATCATCGTCATCTAGAGTTTCATTAATCCATGCATTTTCTTTGATCAGTTCTGGCAAACTTGTGTTTTGAGAAAGTAATGTAACTGGAGACGAGCCAACTCTTCTTTCCCATCTATAGCCTCCAATCGTTCCAAATACTTCATTTGTAGTCCAGATACTATATACAGGACCAGTCGGGCCTAATAGATCTGATAAATATTCGCCCATTGTAGCATATACCGATCCTAATTGAGTATTCAACAACTGAACTTCAGATACGATATCTGGCATCAATTCTAATATCTCATCACGTATGGCTGCTAATGCACTTTCGTCGAACTCATCTTGTGCTAGTGCTTGTTGTACCAAAGATGCATACTGCGCCCTAGGATAGTATTTAATAGACCCGGGCGGCTCGTATGGCTGCAACTCTTCTTTCGACCATATATCGTTACTATTCGAGAAGTGGTCTAAATATTCTCTATATTCGTCAACATCTAATGTGACAATGCCGTCATCATCGACATTGACTATATGCGGGAATGCATTCCATAACGGGTCACGACCAATACTTAAGTCAGAATTGCCTACTTGGGCATCATTAATAGGCTGATTGAAATTACCTGTTAATGAATTTAAGTTAGATTGTATCAAGTCTATCCCGCCAGCGTTAATTAATAGCTGGATTAAACCTCTTCGTCCATATGTCGCGTCTGGATATGGCTCCGCTACATACCTACTAATATCATATCCATTAATATATGCATACAGCTTGATAGTATCTTTTCTTGTAACAATCTTCCAATGGCCGTTAATCATCATACGTAAATTGAACACAGCATCATCTGGATCAAAGTTCGGAGTGTTAAGTATACGTTCTCTTGTAAAATCTTCTTCGGCAGGCCAGTCAGCGATGACCATCTTACCTTCATATTCAGTACGTAGTTTTTCTCTATGTGTCTGTGTCTGGAAGACTAGATCG
>Ga0099849_1001494_pt1 | contig 10920 bp, 10 predicted proteins | sample CB_VirMetaG_4_FD_78177 | JGI IMG/M metagenome (GOLD analysis project Ga0099849, IMG submission 78177) | Freshwater to marine saline gradient viral communities from Chesapeake Bay - CB_1508_1M Viral MetaG | ecosystem: Environmental > Aquatic > Marine > Coastal | place: USA: Chesapeake Bay... | reverse complement strand
TTCATTTCTGAATAGTGGAGTTAATTCCAAAAATTGCATTGTAATCGCAGTTGCAACTGGATGTGAATCCTCATATGCAGACCATCCAATGTTATCTGGTGTATGATCAATACCAAAGTCAGTCAAGGCGCATATTTTGGGTTGAGGTAATGATTTAATTCTTGAGTTTCCATTCATGTAGCGAATGAAAAACACATTTGGAGAATTTATTAAGTTTGCATTTTGTGAGAGTTCAGGCAAACTTTGTACTTTCAAGAATTTGATGATTTGTCTCAACCTTTTTGCTTCTTCGGGTGATCTTGATACAAATTTCCAACCAAGATCAAATACTCTCATATTGGGACCACGGAAAAGGAGTTCCATGTTGGGATTTGCCGCTTTTCCACTGACTCGTGCTAAAATATCACTAGGTTCTAATCCTGCACCTAAATTTATGGTTTTTAACAGTGCTGTTGATAATGATGCTGCTGCTATTTGGTTGAATCCAAAGGTATCTTCTCCAGTTCCTCCAGCACCAAAAATTCCACCTATGCTTTCAAGAACTGTACGGAAAGCAGTTCCTAATGCGCCAATATCACCACCAGCAGCTTTTATTGCTGGTTCTGCAACTATTCCAACACCAGCAGCAGTAATAGGACTTAGTTTACTCATTGCCCAACTAGCAGACGCTCTATCTCTTACTGCTGTTGGTATTGGGAGAATAACTTCCCCTTGATAATCATAATTTCCAGGAGGTAGATCTGCATTAGCAGATTTTAGACCTTTTTGAACAACAGATTTAAAATTTGCACCAGTTATAGGATCGCTTCCAGTATTACCCTGAGGTGGTTTATATTTTAATGCTCGGATTCGAATATGATCTTGAGATCCTTCTCCAGAAATCTGCATATCAACAGGAACCATGAATACCTTTCCAGATACGTTAGTTCCTGCCTTATTTGAAAAACTTGCTGGTGGAGCATCAACTGTATTTTGTGGAACTCCTGTGGCAGTTCCCTGTCCACTCTGATTATAAGCCTCCTCGTCTATAACACCATCAAACTTTTCTACGCCTGGAAACGCTTTCAGGGTATTTTCTATTTTAGTTTTGTTATATGTATCTTCAGCAGCAGTTTTAGCAGAGGTATAATTTAATTTTTCACCTTCTGCAGTTGTAACAGATATAACTTTTCCTATATCAGAACCTTCTTTTGAGACCTTCGCGTTAAGTCCAATATTGCCAGCACTATCTTTCAAACCAGTAACGGTTACTACTTTGTTTTTTTGTTCGGTTTGACTTGCCATTACCTGCCACTTCCTGTCCAGACTTTACTATCGGAGACATATCTACCTTTAGGGTTTCTGAAGTCCTGAACTGGTAGTTTTGATAATCCTTTCCACTCCCTTGCTGGAACTCTGTAAAAAGTGCCACAATTTGCAATAAAATAAGTATGCAAACAAATTTCGGGCACAATGCCACGCCATTCTCCTGCTTTATTTATCAAACTTCCAGCAACTCCTTCTCTAATGGTTGGTGAGAGATAATGTAGGTTCGCTCCAAACATCTTTCCATTCTTTGCATCTATGTTTATGATGTAAGTCATGGGATATCTGTCATAATATGGGTAGTTATATGGATACTCTGCACTGTAGGAGTAAAAGTATATATTGCCATATGGATTTAATCCTGCAGTGTCAATGTCATCATCTTCACTCTTCCAGTCAATTTTACTCAACTTAGACTCTATTTGTTGTCTGTACCAACTCTTTGATTGTTTTTTTCCACCTGCTTCTTTTTCTATTTCGTTAAAGAGTTTCATATTCCTAGATCATCCTCTGTGAGTATTTTGAATTCCAATAATCTATCCGCACAATATTCTTTTGCCGCTTTCCACTTTGCCTGATTTTTTGCATATTCATGAACTTCATTAATCCAGTTTTTAGTTCTTCTTTTTGGATTTTGTGGCGGACCTAGGACTTGTTTCTTTGGTTTAATTTCAATAAGATACTTTTTTATTTGCCCAGATTTATCACGAACTTTGATGTAGAAGTCTGGAAAATATCTATGCACTTTTCCGTCAAGTGGAGACATGTATGGGACTACAATTTCTTCACTACCAAATTCTAATATGTTTTCATTATCGTCACAATACTTTAAAAATTTCAATTCCCAAGAAGATCTGTAAATTACATTGGTTGGATCACCTTTGTATTTTTGATAGTTCTTTACTTTATATCTTCCTTGGTAATACTGGCGCATATCTCTTATACATATTATAGATGCAGTAACTATTTATTTTTAGATGCCGTTCCATACACAAGAAGATCCAAGGAAGTTGACGCGCTCCATTGGTAGTGTGATCAATACTTTCTCAAAGGTATCTACAACAACATTCTTTAAAGTTACTTTTCCAATTAACGGTGGATTAAAAAGTTGGTTGAATAATACTGGTATTTACGACTTTACCGAAACTGATGGTCTTGATGGGATGGAGAAGATAGAATTGCTGTGTTCAGAAGCAATTCTCCCAGGACCTTCATTTAAGAAAACTGAGGTACTTGGTAATAGGCAGGGTATGAGAGAAAGTTATCCTGTCTTAAGAGCATTCCCTGAAGTGCAGTTGACTTTTTATGTGGATAAGCAACATGCAGTAATTAGATTCTTTGAGGAGTGGTGTAATTATATTAATCCTTTGTATGATAATAATAGAGTAATACAGTCTAGCAGACGCGGACAAAATGACAGTGGTGCATTCAATAAAAATGCTACCTACAAAATGAAATATCCAGATTCATACTGTCAGAATTTTCTAATCACAAAGTTTGAGAAAGATTTAACTAATGTATATGGTGGATCTATTGCAAACTCTGCATATTATACTTACGAATTTTTAAGAGCATATCCATCTAGTGTTCTTGCAGCACCAGTTTCATATCAAGGATCTCAAGTCTTAAAATACACAGTTGTGTTTGATTATATGAGATATATTACAAGAAGAACTCCTCAAGGAGCGACGGCATTTTCATTTCCGATTGGTGCTACAAGCACTCCTCAAAATACTGAAACACAATCTTCTCCTCTTGGAACTCCTGGTGGCACCACTAATACTCAAAGACTTGTTCCTGTGAGGGGAAATAGTGGAGTTGTATTTTATGATGCAACAATAGATACTAGAACCAGCGCAGAAGTTAGTGGCAACTTCTTCAATTCTCAAGGATTACCAGTAATCAACTAAATAAAAATAACTGAATTAATTGTATGCCTTTACCAACAGTTGCTACGCCAACTTATGATTTGGTTCTACCATCAAATAATAAAAAAATCAAATACAGACCCTTTCTTGTAAAAGAGGAAAAGATTCTAATTATTGCGATGGAATCTAAAGATCCTCAGCAGATTACCAATGCAGTAAAGCAGGTTATTTCTAACTGTATTCAAACCAAGGGAATCAAGGTTGAGGAACTTCCAATTTTTGATATTGAATATGTATTCTTGAATATCAGAGCAAAGGCTATTGGAGAAGCAATTGAATTAATTATAACCTGTGGTGATGATGGGGAAACAAAGGTTCCCGTTACAGTATATGTTGATGAGATTAAAGTTGAAAAACCAAAAGGTCATACAAATAAAGTATCTATTGATGGTGGATATAATATTCAATTGAAGTATCCATCCTTGGAACAATTTATAGGAAATAATTTTGACATCTCGAATAAATCTTCTGAGAATCTTGAGAAGTCTGCAAAATTAGTTTCCATGTGTATTGATATGGTGTATAATGATGAGGATTGTTGGGCAGCATCTGATTGCACTGAAAAAGAAATAATGCAGTGGGTTGATTCTTTGAGTCCTAAAGACTACAAGAAAATTGAAAAGTTCTTTAAGACTATGCCTAAACTATCACATACCATCAAGGTTGTAAATCCAAACACGGAAGTTGAGAATACTATCGTTTTGGAGGGTTTATCCGATTTTTTCGCATAGCCCTGGCAAAGGAGGATTTGGAGACATTCTTCAGAATCAACTTTGCCTTGATGCATCATCATAAATACTCTTTGACTGAAATTGAAAATATGATTCCTTGGGAAAGAGAGATCTACCTTGAATTGTTGAAACAGCACATAGAGGAATTAGAAGAGAAGAACAGAAATGTCGGATGATCAGCAAAAACCAAACATAATAGATATCCGCAAGTTCTTTGGGGGTAAATCTTTATCGTCTGCTGATGTCAAGGTAAATAAAACTCAGGTATTAAAAACCGAACCATCTTTTATTGCTGCTCCAGAATTAGCATCATTATTGGATGTTGTTGCTACTAGTGTAGAAGATAAGAATAATTACGCAGAAAAAATAAAATCTGATGAAAGACTTAGAGTAACAGAAATTGCTCGCCAAGATCAGTCTGATAGCAGATTTCAATCAATCCTAAACTCTTTAACTCAAGATGTAAAGGGACTTAGAACTTCTTATGATAATATCATAGAGACATTAAACAAGGATAGACAGTTAAGAGAGAAGGAAGCGAGAGAGCGAGAGGATTATATAAAAAGACAGAGTGCAGAATTAAGTAAAGAAAGGGTTGGTGAATCTTTACTTATGCCTTCAAAAGTACAACCAGGGCAGTCTTTTACCGAAGATGTTGATGTGTCTGAAGACACTGGGGAAGTTGGAATAGGTAAACTTTTGGGTGCTGCCAGCGGACTTGGATTGATAAGCATGTCTCAAATATTTGGAGGATCTCCAGAAGATTATGGTGAGGAACCTGAAAGTGATGGAAAAACCTATTCTGCTGGAAATTACGATGCAACTAAATTAACACAACTGGCAAGAAGTGTTGGAATGCCTGAGAATAAAATTCCAACCATGGTTGCTATTGCTCTGGCGGAGTCTGGTGGAGATTCTGGATCACATAATCCAAATGCAAAAACTAGAGACAATTCCTATGGATTGTGGCAAATTAATATGTTGGGGGATTTGGGTCCAGATAGAAGACAGAAATTTGGAATAGAATCTAATGAAGAACTTTTTGATCCAGTAACAAATGCAAAGGCAGCAAAATATGTTTTGGAGAAAGGTGGTGGATTGACTGCTTGGTCAACTTATAAAGGTGAGGGTAAAGGTAGATATGCAGAGTTTTTGGAATCTGCAAATAAAGCATATCAAACCACAAAGGCAGAACCTGCAAAACCAAAACCAGCAGCAACAACTTCTTCAACAAATACTAAAGGGTCTCCAGAGACTCAATCTAGTGTTGAACCACAAGAACCTACTATTCCACCTACGGAACCTTCTCAAGAAGTTTCAGAGACTAGTGCAAAATCTAATGAAACTCAAGTTGCAGTAAAGGAGAGGGAAATGGAACCAAAGGTATTGCAGGCAAATAATACCTCAGCAACACCTCCAGTTATTGTAATCCCAGGTCAACAAGGAACTCGAACCGCAGCATCTCAACCATCGAGACAATTGAGTGAGGATCTTGCATTCTTCTCATCTACAAATCCAGAAAATTTATACATGTTCTCTAACCTAAGAGAATTAAATTTAGTATAATATGACAAAAACACTAGTAGAAGTCAATACTGATACTGCAATTGATTTGTCAGAGGAGATAAAAAGTATCACCTCTAGAATGAACTCGTTTTTAAATTATCTACAATCAACAGATAAACGATTTCACGTTAAGCAGTTAGAAAGAGATAGAAAGGTAATTGATGCTCAATTTTCAAATCAATTGAGTGAAAAACGTGAAGATGCTAAATTAAAGTATGAACAACCTAAAGTTGAAAAGAAGGATGATTTAAATCCACCTCAACCAAAACAAAGAGTGGTTGAGGATGATGGTGAAGGTCTATTTGAATCGATCTTAAACAGAACTACTCAAATGATACCTATGCCAACGGGACTTCCAATGCTCCCCCCAATGCTTCCTCCAATGATCTCCTATGAGCAATCTGCACCCACTGAGGACTTAGAACTTAGTGAAGTTGGAACAGTAGATTCTTCTGGAAGACCGATAAAATTTATTGGACCTGCTTCTGAGGCATTTAAAGAGATGGCACAGGATGCTGCAAAGCAAGGTCTAGACATTGGTAAAGGTATATCTAGTTCTTATAGAAGCGAAGAAGATCAGATACGAGTTTATAAGGAAAAATATGGTGCAAATTGGAAACAGTATTATGTTGGCAATTCCAACCACATGAGTGGAACTGCATTTGATATAAATTGGAACACCGCAGAGGGTGCTTGGATAAGAAAAAATGCTAGTAGATATGGATTTAAATATAATACGTACAGTGGAGATTCAACTCACTTTGACTATGTTGGTGGGCAAGTGGAAAGTAAGAAGAAAAAACCTTTGGAAACCAGTAGTTTGCAACCACCAGTCAAACCAATTTTTGTTGTACAAGAACCATCTACACAACAGGCATATCAAACTCAGGAAGTTGCAACTTCTTCTCGCAGAAAGTCGTTAAATAATACAGGGATACCATTAGAACAGATTTTATTTTCCATAGTATAATTAAATGGCAGAAAGTAAGTACGGGATAGATGAATTTTTAGTTCAACCATTATCTGGTAGTGGTGGTCCCATTGACCTGTCTTCTGCTATTATTGGATTAGAATACTTTGAGGATATTTTATCTCCAACAATTACCGCAAAGGTTTTGTTTTCTGCAACAGAAATTTCAACAAAAGATGGTTCAAAGGATGTTGAGATATTTGGAGGAGAGTCTGTAACTTTTGATATAAATGTTCCAGATTTCGAAAACTTGGACATGACTGAATATGGTATGGTTGTTAGAAAGGTATCCTCTGAGAAGAATGGTAGGCAGGGAATATATGTTTTGGAATTGGTTAGTAAAGAATCAATATCCAATGAGACTGCCAGGGTAACTAAAAGATACTCCAAACCAATAAGTGAAAGTGTAAAAGAAATTGTATCAGTTCTCAAGACCTCAAAGAGAGTAAAAGTAGATTCTACATCAAACAATTATAATTTTATTGGTAACACTAGAAGACCCTTTGATGTTGTAACTTGGTTGTGTCCTAAATCAGTTCCATCTGGTAATGGGACGCCAGGATTCTTTTTCTATGAAACTAGAGATGGATATAATTTTTTAAGTGCAAATAATTTATTGAAAGGTGGAGGTGGGCAATACCCAAATGTTTATGCTCAATCTGAGACTAGTGATAATCCTGGATCATCAAATAACAATTTTAAAATTTTAACTTCCAGAACTGCAAAAAATAATGATATCCTGACATCATTAAGACTTGGAATGTATTCTAATAATAGTGTATATTACAATCTTTATGAGAACAAATATGAAAATGTGAAATTTACACTAAAACAGCAGTATAATAGTAAATTGAAGACCTCTGCCGAATCAGCATCAGCACCCAAACTTGAAAATGGTTTGGAAGATTATCCTTCCAGACTTATCGTAAAAGCACTAGATGCTGGAAATCTGACAGCAGCGGGTAAATTAGAGAAACCTCAAAACTTACCTAAATATCAATCGATATCAACTGTTAGGTATAGTTTATTATACTCTCAAGTGTTAAATATAATTATACCATGTAACACTGAACTACGAGCAGGGCAATTGATTGAATGCGATATCCCTAAACCGACATCGAATTCAAATAAATCAATGGAATCAACTGCAAGTGGAAAATATGTAATTGCATCACTATGTCATCGATTTGATGAAAATAGAAAAGCATTTACTAGTTTATCATTAATCAAAGACTCTTACGAATACGTAACGGAATAGTATGGAAAACATCGAACAACACATTCAAAAAGATAAGGAGATTCTGGACAATCCTCAGACATCTCCTCAAGCACGTAGACATACGGAAGAAGAACTTGCTGCATTAGAGGCATACGCAGAAAACCATAAAGAACAAATCGAAGCAGGAGATCATCACGATCCAACAGCACTTGAGTTGTACTGTGATGCAAACCCAAGTGCTCCAGAATGTTTAGTATACGACGACTGATATGCTTTTAAACAACTCATCAACTGATTTAAGACTGCAACTTTCAAAATCCAACTTCATGGGGAAGGATGGATTTACGTGGTGGGTTGGACAAGTTGCTCCGCTACAAACTAGTGGAGCAACTGCTCTACAAATGCGTAGTAGAGAAAAAAAGCAGGAAAGTGATCTTTATTATGGAAGGGTAAAGGTAAGAATTATTGGTTACCACACTTCAAATTGTCAAGAGTTGCCTGATAAAGATTTGCCATGGGCACATATCATGGTTCCTCCAGGCAGAGCAAATGGCACATTAAATTCTGGTGAATCGCATGAATATAAAGGTGGAGAGACTGTATTAGGATTCTTCCTAGATGGTGATGATGGTCAACAACCAGTCATCATGGGATCACTTTATAAGAATACTTCGGCAAAACCTGAAGTTACTTTTACCGAAGTATTGACAAAAAACTGCTCTTCCTTTAAGGTATTTGAACCAAAGAGAGTTGGTAATGGTCAGTTACATAATAGTAAAATTCCCGACAATCTTGATGGTGGAAAAAATGTTCTGACTGGTGTTGAAAAGGCGATAAAAACTGGAGGTGGCACAACACCTGGATTATCTGAAGTTTCAAGGGTAAATCCAAAAGAGAGTGATAAGGCTGCTGCAGCTTTGGGTCAAAACTTAGATAATGAGACAAATTCTATTGTCTTGTGTCAAGAAGATCAAATTTCTAGAATTACAAAGGCATTAAATGATTTTACAAAAAGAATTCAAGGAATTCAAGGATTTTTAGATGCATTTGTTGCTCCTGTTGTTGGAAAACTTGCAAACCTTGGAGCAGAAATACGTCAAATAGGTCAACTAATTACTTCAATTATTACCGCTTTAATTAAAAAGGGTATGAAGAAGTTGATGGAGGAGATTAGTAGAAAGGCAGAGAAGGCAATAGGTTTACTTTTCTCTAAACCAAAGCAACCTGCAGCAGCACAGACGGTTAGGACAATTATGTCCACCATCTATTGCATTTTTAAGAAAATTATTAAGAGCCTACTGAAGTTTATTGTAGATTCTCTTCTTAGTTTCTTAGGACAGATTTTAAACGCAGCAGCGTGTTTCATCGATAATTTTGTAGGACAACTTTTAAAATCTATCTTTGATAAGATAGCGAGTTTGGTAGAAGGTCCTCTTCAACAACTAAGTTCTTTTCTTGGTGGTGCCTTAGGAAATGTTTCATCGTTCCTATCAAAGGCGATGGCAGTTGCTAATTTCATCAAAATGCTTTTAAATTGTGAAGAAAGAAACTGTCAGGAGAAATCTGAGACCTATGATATGAAGTATGGTCCAAAGCAAGCAGATGTTGATAGGTTTAATAAGATTCTAAACAAGGCAGGACTTGGTGGAGCACAAAGTCTTGCAAATGATCTTGCTAATGATTTAGACTTAGACTTGTCTGGTGGTGGTTATGATTTAGGTGCAGGTGGATGTAATCCAAACATTCTTCGTTGTGGTCCACCACAAATTCAAATTCTTGGTGGTGGCGGATTTGGTGCTATTGCCAAAGCAGTCGTTAATAATGCAGGTCAAGTCATTGGTGCAGACATGAGTGCCCTAGGTTTTGATTACACTGAACCTCCAATGGTTTCTATTATTGATGGTTGTAGAAAGGGTGAATTTGCTAGAGGAAGAGCAATTCTTGGTGGAGATGTTACTGATAGGGGTGGACAGCAAGTTATTGCTATCGTAATTGATGATCCTGGTGAGGGATACTTAAATAATATTACGGTTCAGGAGTATGGTGAAGATCCAGTTTCTGTTCCTAACGATCAGTTGGATGAAGACTCTAAGAGTGTTTATGCAACCCTAGATGATATTGACATCTCTCTTGGTGGAACTGGATATGAGACGGGAGATACGGTATCTACTGCAAATGGGTGCGAATATACAATCACTGCTGGTCCTGGTGGGACTATTATAAAACTAACTAAATCTAATGAGTGTGGTGGAGGATTCACTGAACTTCCAGATCTCACAATAAATACAGAAAATGGCGTCGGTGCTGTATTGAGACCTGTTCTTAAGTTTACCGAAGTTGATGCAGGAACTGGAAACAATCCAGATCAGAAGGGAATTATTCAAGTTATTGATTGTGTGCAGAGATGAACGAACCAAAGTTTACTATATTTGACTACTATAGAATAGATGCTGGCAACAAATTACCTGTTGTGGGTGAAGTCGAATATGCTGTAACTACTCATAGTGGTCAGGGATTCGGACTTGCTGCTTCAGGAAAACACTTCTTAGTTTGTAATGATATCTCTCATGAAGCGGTTGGATGTAATCTAAGAAAGAATAATGACGCTGATCAACCATTCACACCAGCAAAGTGGATTCTTGCAAAGAATGGCGACATTAAGATTGAAGCACCAAATGGAACTATTCATCTTGAGGCAAGAAATGTTAGAATAAAAGCCGCTGGAGCAGAAACTGACACTACTCAGGATGGAAATGTTGATATTCAGGCATCAAATGAAATTGTTTTAGATTCTTCTGATACGATTAAATTGTCATCTACAAACTTAAGAATGACCGCATCTTTTGATATGGTTATTGATTCAACTTATATGACAGTAGCGGCATCATTTGCTGGTGGTGGATCTTCTGTTGACTCAGCATTAGGTATACTAGATATACCAAGTACTTTTATTACCAATGTAAAAGGTTTAAATTTATTCTGATATGTATTTTCCTACATTAGGCGCAACAAAAAGTTTACATGTTGGATTAGCAGATCCAACTTTTGTTCCAGGAGCTTCTGCGTTAAACCTTCCTGGACTTGCAACAATCAATGGACCATTAATTGTCGGGGGTACAGCAGTTGATGGGGTCATGGGCCCTATCTTCCCCAAAACAGCAACAGTAAATATTATACCCACAATTAATGCGCCAGGAACAG
>Ga0099849_1001492_pt1 | contig 10928 bp, 9 predicted proteins | sample CB_VirMetaG_4_FD_78177 | JGI IMG/M metagenome (GOLD analysis project Ga0099849, IMG submission 78177) | Freshwater to marine saline gradient viral communities from Chesapeake Bay - CB_1508_1M Viral MetaG | ecosystem: Environmental > Aquatic > Marine > Coastal | place: USA: Chesapeake Bay... | reverse complement strand
TGCTCCAGTGCCAAACACCTCTGCCGCTACCTACTACAACGTTGTTTCTATTAACATGACCATACGGGTGTCTAGTGCAAAGCGATGGATAACTATCCCCATCTCTTGTAGGGTTTGAGCACAATGCGTAAGCTGTAACAGCACACCCGTCAACATAGTTTTCTCCAGTTTGACTATAAGTGTTTGAGTTGTGTATCGTAGATTCTGTATGGCTAGATCCAGTTAAGTTGGGATCATATCTACCGTTGTACCCAGCTATAGTAACTCCAGCTCTAAAATTAGTACTATCACCAGTGTTGTACCCTAAGTCTTTAAACCTAACGTATTTTATTTTACACCTTCTTGTGGGTGCGTTATACCAAGCGTTGCTAGTCCAATATTTTACATTAAAGAAAACTCTTGCTGTGTCTTGGTCACCTATAGCTATGTCGTTTCCGCTAGAGTCGCAGGCTTTTATAACTATATCTCTAGTCATTCTTACAACGTATTCACCAACTAAGCTGTCGTAGTTTATATCTCTGTCAACTGTTACTGTATTGCTATTTATAGCGCTTACAGTATAAAGAAGATTATGCCTCCATGTGCTGTTTTCGCTACCACTTGTGTATGTACGGGTTTCGTCTGAATTTGAAAGTATAACTATTTCATCGCCTACGTTTAAATCGCTAGCGTCGCCAACCACAACGTCTCTTAAGCCACCTGACCTTGTAGCAGGTGTTATGGCTGTTCTAACGCTTGTTGCTAGTCTTCTAACGTCTCTATTATCAGGGTGGTATCTTTCATTACCAGTTTGATACACTGTTTCATTGGTAACAGTTCCAGTTACAGACGCACTTAGAGTTATAACGTTTCCGTTTATACCTGTTACTTTGCTAACGTTCCTGTTGGACCCAGTTCCAAATATTAATTTATAGCCAACTCTAAATACTCCAGCGTTGTCTACGGTTATTGTAGAGCCGCTAGAAGAGCTTATTATAGCTGTAGGCGTTACGTATTGTCTAAAGTATATTCTGTTGTTAGAAACGTCCGTGTCGTGAACTATAAAACATTCGTCTACGATAGCTTCCCAATCAACTTCTCTTTCGTACAGAGATATTTTATCTCCTTGAGCAAAGTTTGCCGCGGAGTCCACAGTCATGTAATCTGAGCTATAATCTAGATTACCGTTTAATTTCGTAATCAGCGTTGGCTCACCGCCTGAAATGTCTACACCACACCATTTTCTTGCGTCAACCTGTATACCGTGCTGATCAGAGTTTGATCCTGATATTTTTATTTCAGTACCACCAACCATGCTAAGCAAAGAACCAGATGTAGATGTTCCTTCTACAAACTCGCCAGCAGTATTATTACTGTTGCTAGTATTCTTAACAGTCATGCGACCGTGTAAGTGCATTTTACCACCGCTAGCGAAGTGTAAGTTACCATTAATAGTAATATCACCAGTTCTAGTTGACTGTATGTTGGTGCTTAATGTAACTTTGTGACCATGGGCTATAACGACAAGATCATCGGCGGCTGGAACAGATCCACCTACCCAAGTGCTAGTTGAAGCCCAATCACCTGTTTGATTACTCGTTATTGTTGCCATCTATCTCGTCAAATTGGTTATTCCACTCTTCGAGATCTACGGCTATTTCAAAAGATAAGTTATCACTACCATCAACAATAGTAGCGTCGTTGATTACAGCGTTAACAAGATCTTCATCTTTAGTAAATGTTATCTCGCTAGTAGTTTTATTATAGTTAATTTTTATTATCACTACGCTTTTCTACAACTTCCAGGAGCACAAGGCTTAGTTCCAGGAACACGCTCGTAACCATCCCAGCAATTACATTTCTTCTTATTTGGCGAGCTATACTCTGCCGGCGACTTAGAAAATTGCTTAAAGTCTGATTGCTGCACGCCTGGTTTACCATCGTACATTGGATCTATAGCTTTTGTACAAGATCTTTTTTTTAACGCCGAACCCATGAAGGTCGGTCCACTCATTTTAAATGCCATTTTTATACGTATTTATGTTAACATCTCCATCTTTTCCTAGCAGCTTTACCTCTTTCGCCTGTCCAACCTTTTGATCTTGCACAAAATGATTTTCTACGCTTAGCGGCTTTACTACCAGGTTTTACTTTACCAGTTACAGCTGTTTTTAACTTACTGCCTGGGTTTTTCTTTTTATATTCAGCTACACCTTTAGCTGTCATACCAGCGCCTTCCTTAGTTGTTCTAAAGTTTCTACCTTTACCTTTAGTTGTTTTTCTAACGTCTGGTTTTTTCTTTTTCTTTTTTCTTTTTCTCTGAGGAAGTGGTGTTTCTAAAACTGTATCGCCAGGAAATTTATAGTTATTACCAGGCGTCATAACTTTAGTATTACCTAAATTATCAGTACCCTTAACAGGAAAATCAACACCCTCCATAGTTATATCGCCTGAAGGTATTAAGTTAGCCTTATTGTTTACGTATGGGCTATTTCTTTTATAACCCTCTTGGCTAAACATAACCGGTTTTTTTAATTTAAAAGCCATATCTATATTTTTTTGCCACCTATTTTGTCCCACATACTAGAAGACATTGCCTTCTTTTTCATTATCTCTTTTGTAGAGTTTCTAAACTCATCAGCTTCTTTGCTAGTTAAAGCTTTATAAGCGTTTACGGCAAGATCACCAACTTTCATAATTTTACCGGGAAGACCTATCAAGGGTGGTGTACCCATCTTAGGCTGCAACTCTTGCTCTGTAGCTGGCCTTAATGCGTAATCTTGCTTTAGGCAAGAACTTCTTTTTCTTCTTTTACCGTTTAATATTCTTCTAGCTTTTGGCATCGTAATCTATATATTCTATTGTTACCTCTTCGTTTCTTTCTATTGCTTTTGCAATGCGCGGATAAATTCTTTTATAGGCGTTACCACTCTTTCCAACAAAACCGTCTTTAATAATAGTGTTGTTTTCTTGGGAGTCGCCAACGAGAAGACAACCAGCAGTGTGTTCATCAGTGTTTCCAGTATGTATGAGAATATACTCAAACCCAGGCACATTAGTGATATGAAGCATACCAATATGAAAACCACTATATTTCTTAGTATATCTGGCATGAAATCCACCTTCTTTTCTTAGTTCAATTTTATATGTACCAGCTGGAACTCTAGTCTCACCTTTAACTTTTAAAACTCTAGCTTCATCTTCTAGTGTATAACATAAAAAGTGCTTGCCTAACTCGTTCACTTCAAATAGCAAACCAGACGTTGAATCAGTCTGGCTACTAAATCTTACAACTTGTAACTTCATTCTACAATTATTTTCGTAGTCGCGTTTAGATTTTCTTTTGAAATTTTAGCTATATAAAAACCTTCATCAAGATTTATTTGATTTGTGTTTTTAGCTTCTAACACTAGACTACCGATTAAGTTATAAATCTTTATATCTACATTAACGTTAAAGCTAATAGTGCCTTTTGACGGATTAGGATATGGTAGTATACCTGTTCTTTTAAACGTGTTAATGCCAACTGGCCCTGACCAACCATCTACGCAGTAAACATACAAGTCGTCACAAGCGTAATCCCACTGATCATCACAGCAATATGGATCTACTTCTATCACCCACTCAAAACAAGCATTAGGTGTATAATATACGTCACCACTAGCACAACCAGCAGAGTAATAACACGAGCTATCAGCGATGTTTGCCTCCGCGTTATAATTAACAGCGGTCGGATCAGTACAACCAGGCAGTGGATAAATACAAGAGCCATTATCAGTGTTTGCAATCGCGTTATAGTTTATTGCTGTACTATCAGTACAACCGTTAATAGTTGGTATACAACTTCCATTATCAGTATTGCATGTGTCGCAGTAGTTGAAAGCTGTAGGATCAATACACCCAAACACTACAGGTATACAACTACCGTCTTCTACATTCGCGTTAGGGTTATAGTTAAACGCATCGTCGTCCATACACCCTAGCACTACGTCTATGCAAGATCCTTCAAGCTCTACGTTAGCTTCAGGATTATAATTAAAGGCCGTAGAATCCATACAGCCTAGAACGATTAATGTTAAACAAGAACCGTCTTCAAAGTCAGCGTCTGCGTTATACTCGATGTAATTTGGATTCGTACACCCAGCAACGTAGTAGCAACTTCCGTCGTCTGTATTAACACTATCATTGTAATTTAAAGCTGTTTCATCTATACAGCCGTAAGTCTTTTCTACACAGTTATCCCCACAGTATGGCATACCGTACTGTATTTGAAATGGAGCTAGTGGATCAGCAAACCCACCCGGTTCATGTATTGTTATGTCTTCATCAGAATACAAGCTGTAACCACATTGTACCGCGGTAAAATCTGACTGTTGTGTTATATTAAACTTAATACCCACGGGCTCTGATATACTTAGCTCAAAAGTAAACGTAGTGTCAAAGCCGTCGTCTAAAGTAAATACACCTAAGAAGTTGTTACCTTGAAACACCTGTAAATATGAACCAGCCCAACCGTTGCCAGCTAAATCTGTTAGTGTTAAGCTGTATGTACAACTATCAACTAAAATATCTGTGTTAGCTAAAGTATCGTAGTTAAATGCTTCTACGTCTGTACAGCCAAATACTTTTTCTGTAAAACACATACCTGTGTCTACTGTTGCTATTGGCAAAAACTCTACAAAGTTTTCGTCCATACAACCATATATTGGTGGTGGCGGAGCACAGTCTTCAACTGTAAAACCGTGATATGCAGCAAAGCCAAAGTTAGCTGAATCTATCTCAACTATAGTATCATTACATCTTACCAAATAGTACGAACCATCTTGTCCACCCCATAAGCTACCTTGAACACCATCGCCGTACGAGTCAAATATATCAAAGTAGTATTCACCGTTAGGTACGCAAAGCTGAGTAACCTGTGGTGAGTAGTCTACTATATCAGTGTATGGTCCACCAGAGGCAACAGTGTCTAGATCTCCATTTAAGAGCACCCAAGACGTTTCCTGTGGATATTGATCCGGATTTATTATAATGTCCAGATATGTGCCGTTAGGACACTGAGCGAACGCTATGTTAGCGCATAGTAGTAGTGTAAATAAATATTTCATTAAAATTTACTTATTATAAGTTCTTCAATATATTCTTCAACTTCTTTTCTAGTTGCAACCATTTTGAAACTAAGGTCTGCTTGAAATCTTTTAACTTCTTCTCCATCGTCTAGTATTATTATTGTTGGTACTGATGCTATTTTATATTTAGCTTGATTATTGTCGTTTTCTATTAACAGCTCTGATATATCACAATCTTTCAACTTGCTAAACCACTCTACATCGTTTGCCTTGTTCCAGCCAGCGTTAACGTGCAAGGCCTCTATTTGGCTAAAAGCTAACAAACTTGTTAAGCTAAATAGCAATGCTATACACATTTTTTTCATTACTTATAAAGTTTATCCTCAATCTTTTCAAGAGTTACTTTAATCTCTTGAACATCTTCTTGAGTGTTCATAATAGTGTTACGTATCATTTGATCTTTCATGTCAAACTCCATGCGCGTAACCTCTGGGTCTGGTGCTAATGGTAGTTCTTTTGCTTCAGCTATTTCAGCTTGCAACGAAAACCACATACCTGTCCCCATTACTAATACCACCCCTAAAGATATGATAGTTTCTAAACTTAATTTTACTTTTGTGTCTTTACCTATTTCAGTTGCCATTGTTAGAATATAATGTAGTTTATACCTGCTTTAAAATCATACCACTCGCGATTCCAATATTTATTATACTTACCCTCAATAAAGCAACCTAGGTTTCTATTTAGTTTATAACCAAATATAAGACCACCAGAGTAGTCGTACCATTGCTCGCCATCATTAAAGTTGTGGTATGAAAACTCATTGCCATCGTCGTAGTGGTATGGCATTAAGTTACCCCAGCTGTGTAGCCAGAAGTTTTTGGTATAATGGTAAAAGTCAAAGCCAACAACTAATGAGTATTGCCACTGATTGTCAAGCTCGTTTCTTTTCTTTTTTACATAATCCTGTAAAACATTTGGCATAACTACTTCGTTCCAAACTTGTGGACTTGTAGCTACTATGTTACCATCAGGATCTCTATATTCCGATTCATACACGTCAACACTATAACCTTCTTCTATAGCTAAACATGTATAATGTATTCTGTTGTTGTCAAATGACCACTCTTCAAGTGGATCGTAACCATATGGCTCCGCAAGTCTTTGAACTGCACCTAGATTAAATGATAACTTTTTGTTACCAAGTAATCGTAGCCTTTGTGTGCTTTCAAAATATTCAATGTCTGCAAAACCATCTTTAATATATTCTACTTTAGCCAGCCATACTGGCTCAACATATCTTAAAAAATGATGTTGATCAAAGTATTCTATGCCTTCTTGTCTTTTATATTGTACTTGAAACAAATACTCAAAAGGCTCTAAGCCTATATTAGCAGCGTCTGAAAATGAAGACTCTGTACCATCTTTAAATGTAGTTCGATCTTCATAACCAAACCTTTTTATTTTACGTATACCCATTGCTAACGAATAGTCATATGGCGTAAATATAGTATCGTACACTAGTGTGCTACCATCTACAGAGTATATTTCTTGATCTGATATTGATGTACCACCATTCGCCGCAACATAAAACGTTGAAAACTTAAATGACTTACTAATCTGCGAGCAACACTTTTTAGGCGCTGCGCAAGAAAATAAAATAATTAGTAGTAAATATATGTATTTCATAGTAATAAATATTACACGTTAATCATGAAAGTGACACAACCCAGACTTGTTAGATGTCTTAACTTTACATCTAGACCCGTCAGTAGTTTTAGCTGCGCACCTTTTTTTAACAGGCTTATCTTTTTGTTTAGCTTTTTTCTTAGCTTCTTTTTCAGCCTTTTTACGTTCTTTTATTTTCTGTTTAGCCTCTTGAACTTCTTCTCTTTCAACGCCTACGTCCCAGCTGTTCCAACCAGAAAACAGCGCTACTCTTTGCCAGCCTTCATTTCTAGCATCTAAAGCTTCTTTTATGTTGTTAACTTTGTTTACAACTCTGTCAAGCGGTACGTTTGTTAAAGCAGATACAGTGTTACCAATAGAATACCACATTGGATTATTTATATCTAGCTTATCCATCTCTTTAATAACCTCTTTATTAAATTGATACCCTTTACCAGCTGATGTAAGTTTTCTTGCTTTAGATCCCACTGGTGGAGATAAGTTTAAAAACTCTAATGTTACTTTATCAAAATCTGCGTTCCAGCCTTTGTCGTTTTCTTCCATAAACCTTATAAGCATGTTTTTCAAAGTGCTTATAGCTGCTCCACCAATACCCATACCTCTTAACAAAGAATCTGACATAGAGTTTAATATGCTTAAACCCTCTTTTTCTAATCGTTTATTCTTAGCTTCGTCTTCTTCTTCATCATCTTCAAACATCTCGCTAAATAAAGCTTTTTGTAAAGAAGAAAATATAAGGTTTTGCACAGCACCGTAATATATTATTTTTGATATATTTGTTTTAGCATCACCTCTACCGTTAGCTAAATCTAAAACTGCTTTTTTAGTTAACCTAGCGTACTGCATAGGCGTGTTTTGAAAAGCTAGTACAAGTCTACCAAGAGGAGATGCTTGTTGCTGCGATATTAAGTCAGGTCTTGATGACTGCTGAGTTTCTTCTGCTATTTCTTGAAAGTCTACAAATGCCTTAGATTCAGCTTCAGCTTTAGACATACCTTGCTTTACATACGTTTTAACTCTGTTTCTATAAAACGTTGCACCACCTGAAGCGATAGCAAAACTATCCGCTATTTGTGTAGGTGTAAAACCTATTTTAAGTAAGTAAGCAAACGCTGCTTTAGCCTTGTTTTTAGATCCAGCAACAGCATTAGCAAGTTCAGCTTGGTTGACATCTGTTTTCAAGCCTCTACGTCTTTGCTTAAGCATGTCAGAATTAAACAGCATAGAAAAGTCTTTCCAGAACTGAGGCTGGTTAGCAAAGGCCATAGCAGCTTTAGCTGGATTGTTATCACTCCAATTTATAAAGTTGGCTGTAGATAACGTTTGTAGAACCGCGGATCTAGCGTTTAAGAACATGATAGCACCAACAGAGTTATTAACCCAGTTAGAGAAAGCGTTAACTAATCTACCAGAGCCAAACGTTCTGTTAGTTCCATTCTCCATACGCCATAACATATCTTCTAAGGCTTCTCTGAATCTAGTTCCATACAAAGCTTCAATCTTATTCATATTGTCGCTTATAAGTCTACCGTCTTTCCAGTCGCCAAATATTTCCTTTCTGTTTTCTATAAATTCGTCTAAGAATTTTTTACGACCAATTTTATTAGTAACATTATCTAAATCTGAAGCTATAGTTTCTGCAACCCAATTTTCGTCAGGCTGAACGTACCCGTCTTTTTGCTTAGACAATACACTTAACCCGTCTGCAAAAGCTACCATATCAGGCTCTGCTTTAACAGCTTTTAATATATTTTTTAGGTCAGTCTTAGATATACCAGGAATATCTATACCATGTTTGTTCCACAAGAAAACTCTTATACCCGTGTCGTATGTAAAGTCAGTTCCAGGCATAACTTTACCAAGTTTTTTCTTAACTTGTGGAAAGGCTTTTTTCAATGCTCTATAATCTTGAGATACAACTTGCTTTGCGGCATCTATTTCTCTAGAAGCTCTAGCAAAAGGTCTTAGTAACTTTTTATTGAAAAACTCTAGTTGCTGTTCTCCTTTTTTACCTTTACCCAAGAACGAATATAATAGTCCCTTGAAGTCTTCAGCTGAAGGTGGTATAAATATATTGTATTTACCTATATCTTTACCTCTACGTCTAGCTGTTGCTTCAGAAAACTTTTTGTACGCAGGAACACCTTTTGTAGATTCAAGTATAGCATTAAACGTAGCGCTAGGATTTTCACTTAACTTAGCTTGCTGAACTTTACGTTTAACGTCAAATTGATTTAACATATTATCAACAGCCTGAACGTTTTGCAAAGCGTCGTCAGCAAAGTAAAAGTCGTTATAACCCTCACCAACTTTTTCTGCTACCCAAAGAGCTTTTGCTTCAGATGTAGAGTTACCAAGTCCAGTTATGTTTTGCATGGGTATATTTAAACCGTTAGCTTTTAAGAACTGAAATATAGCTTTTTGAGCCTGTGGTGGTCTAGCCGTAAGAACAAACATATCTTTTGTTCCAAACTTCTCAGCTAGCTTAAGTGCCTTATTAAACAACGGAGCTGTTTTTCCTTCAACAACTTTGTTAAACTCTGAGAAGTCAAATACATATCCTTGATCTAGCAGGTCTGCACCTTGCTTAGCAAATTCTTCTGCGTTTAGTTTTCCTTTAGTACCATCTGGCGCTGTATATAAAACATTAGACTTAGTTGTAGCTAACGTATCGTCAAAGTCTAAAACACTTATGCCTTTAGCATTTTCAGATAATCTTCCTTTAGCTATCGCATCATCTAATATATTTGCTTTATCTATAGTCTCGTTATCATAAACTAAGTTTTCACTAAGTTTTTGCCTAGCCTGCACTGTTTCAGTTATAACCTCTACAGCTGGTTTACCTGATATGTGATACACGTTGTTTAGTATTTCTGCTGGTAAACCTTTGGTTAGTCTTAATAAACCTTCTTGGCTAGTTTTACCAAGCTTAGCATCTATAATGTCCATTATATATGTTGGTCCAAAAAACTGTGTATGATCTTCGGCAGCTTTTCTAACTGCGTTTTCATTAAACTTATCACCTATGTGAAGATCAGCCAGCTCAAACATTGTTACCGCGTTAGGCATTAAGTGCTCTCCCTTTATTGTTAGGTCACCATGAACCAAGTTATTTGCAGCTCTTTCTGCAGCAACACCACTTAGCTTTCTTTTTCCTTGTTGAACTTCTTTTAATCTAACATCAAACCTTTGCTGATAGTTGTTTACTGTCTTCAGCTTTTCTACAAAGTTTTTGTAAGGAGCGGATTCGTAAAACTCAGCGTCAGTCTGACCTTTTTTCTTAGACGGCTTATTAGGTACTAGCTGATTACCATCTTCTATATATATGTAGTCTAACGCGCTTAAAGATCTCATACCAAAAGCTAAGTTAGTTTGTGCTTGATGTATTTGATATATATAAGCGTCAGTTATCGGATTTTTTTTATTTTTATAAGCTTCGTTTAGCTTTTTTTGAAAATAAACCAAAGACGATATGTTAGCCTCGTTTGCAGCTTCTATTTCTCCTCTTAAGTTTTGTAGGTTTTCAAAAGCTTTTGCTTTACTTAGCTCAGCAAAAATATCATTATTAATTACTTTAAACCAAGAAGCATCTTTATTCATTGGTCTAACGTCGTCAGCATTAAAACCTAGATTTTCATCAAAATTTTCGTTAGCTTCTATAGCTTCTAATTGAGCTCTATATCTACCAGGCTGACCATCAGATTTTTGTTTAGCAGCGTCAAGAACTCTATAGTGAAACCCTAATATACTAGGATCTTTTAAAGATGATAAAAAGTTAGTATCAAGAGTTAATCCAAAAGATTCTGTTTGATCAGCGAAATTATCTGCTACATTTTCAATGTAAGCTTTTCCAGATCTGTAGTTATACTTTTTAGTTCTAACAGCATCTTTAAATTCTTTAGGAAGTGTTTCAGAAAGACTTATAAGTTTTATAAAACCATTATTACCACCATCTAAGTCTGCGTTTAATTCAAATATAGATTCAACAAGCTGCTTGATTTCTGGATCAACTTTTTCAGCCTCAAGTCTAAACGCATCAGAGTCTATTCCATTTTCGTTAGCTATAAAAGCTAAATCTAAAGCTCCAGACTCTATCTCTGGTGGATTTTCAGACATTCTACTGTCCTTACGTCTTAATTGATTTAAAGCGTCTTCTACGTAGCCCTCTGATAAAGCTCTATCAAACAACTC
>Ga0099849_1001491_pt1 | contig 10931 bp, 7 predicted proteins | sample CB_VirMetaG_4_FD_78177 | JGI IMG/M metagenome (GOLD analysis project Ga0099849, IMG submission 78177) | Freshwater to marine saline gradient viral communities from Chesapeake Bay - CB_1508_1M Viral MetaG | ecosystem: Environmental > Aquatic > Marine > Coastal | place: USA: Chesapeake Bay... | reverse complement strand
CAAGAGCTTGGCATTCCGTTTGAAGGTTTACTTGCTCAGTTTGAAACTAGGAAAATATTTTCGCAGATTAAAATCGAAAGTGAAAGAGCTTCCAGAGATCTTGCTGAGATTTACGGCGAGCCTTTGTGGTGTGCTAATACTGGTATGCGTAATACTCACCTTCGCGCTATTGCTCCCACTGTTTCTAATAGCAAGCTTTCGGGTAATGTATCTCCGGGTATTGAACCGTGGGCGGCAAACGTATTCACTGAGCAATCTGCTAAAGGAACGTTTATAAGAAAAAATCCTACATTATTAAAGTTATTAAGAAAACATAAAATAAACACAAATGAAATTTGGGATAAAATTCTCGCAGATGGTGGTAGTGTTCAAGATATACATGAGCTTGACGATATTACTGTGGGAACACATAATATACCAGCTAAAAACGTATTTAAAACGTTTAAAGAAATTAATCAATTAGAATTAGTAAATCAAGCTGGTATTCGTCAACAATACATAGATCAAGCAGTAAGTTTAAATCTAGCTTTTCCTAGTGTAGCAACACCTAAATGGATTAATCAGGTGCATATGCAGGCTTGGAAAAACGGTATTAAAACTTTGTATTACACGAGAACAGAATCAGTGCTTCGTGGAGATATAGCACAACAAGCAATGAGTGAAGACTGTTTAGCTTGTGATGGATAGTGCAACATAAAGCACTTTTATCAATATTTAATATAATTGTAAAGTATATTTTATATTATAGTGCAATATAATACACTAAATTAAAAAAGGGGATCTTAACGGATCCCCTTTCTTGGTTACAGGAACTTTTGGGTATGGTACGCCCATTTATTTTTGTTCCTTATTTTTTAACTGCTACTTCGTCAGATGTAGGTAAATTCATGAACTCAGGCGCTGGTGCTCCAGATCCAAAATGTCTAACTTTACTTTTGTTATGTAGCGATAGATTATAATCTTGCGGCCCATCAGAATAACCAAAAGTTGTTGGTTTTTCACGTTTTCTATTAGATTTTTCACTTTCTTTAGCTCCGTATTTTGAAAAGTCTTGCTGCGTTAAGTTGGATATTTTCCCTGCTTGCATAACATCACGACCAACTTTACGACGCAGCTCGCCATCATATCCATCATTAAAACTAGGTGTAGTAGACATTTCTTTAGGATTTCTAAAAGAAGGTCTATCAGAAACTCCAAAATTTGAAGCCATCAATTGTTTAGATGCTCTTGATTCTAATTTACTGCTTACAGAAGAATCTAACCTCGGATTATTTTGATTAAAAGGTGATTCTTTGGTTAAATACTGCATGCAGTGTTTTGATGTAAATGGTTTCATTATTTTTCTTTTTTAAACATTAATCTGTATAACAATGAGTTCCATTTACCTTTTAAGTATTCATTAAATGCAACTAACTTGTTACCTATTTTTATTAAAAACTTTCCCATAATTATTTTTTATAATTTGGATTTTTCATTCGCTGTAAAACTCCATCTTCTGGATCTACTTCTACTTTAAATTTTTTACTATAAATAACTTTACCAGCTTCCATAGCTTTTTTATGCAAACTATCTTTCTGTTTTTCAGTTAATTTAGCATAATTAGGATTTATAATAGTGCTTCTTTGATTAACCGCTACAGAAGGCGCTTCATTAGCGGTAAGTACTCCTTGGTTTAATGGAGATCCGTAATTAATTCCAGAATTACAGTGTTTTGACATAAATGTTCCCATATTTTTTTTTGTTTTTATTTATTAATATTTTCCTCTTACGTTTTTAGGACTTGATTTAGTTGATCCGCCTTCACCAGCCCATAAGTTTTTACAAGCCCAATATCTAGCAGTTAGTTTATCATTAGCTTCACTACACTTATGTCTAGCTCTAAATGATTTTCTAGCAGCTGCAGAATAGTTATGACCGTATCCTGTAGCGCCAAAATGAATAATTTTTTCTTTACCACCAGAGCAAGCTTTAACTACTTTTTTCTTACCTGCTTTTGGTGATTTTCTAGGCTTATTACAAGGCATGCTTTCCTTGTCTAGCTTGAACAGTGGAGTTGGTTGAATGTATGGCATTATTTTGTTGTTTTATTCCAGCGTGCGTTATAACCTCTAAAGTCAACATGTGTAAATGTATCATATCGACCAACACCGCCTTGTTTTAATCTTCCATTAACCATCTCGTGTTCAACTACATCTGCGACATCTGATGGCTTTAAATTTTTTACTTGAATATCTGCAGCTAAACCTTTTATATGCTGACTAGAAGGCACGCCACCTACTTTAGCGTTGTGCTCTGGACATCTATATGCATTTGTTAATTTTATAGGTTTGTCTATAGTGTTTCTAAGTTCTTGTAAATTACTAGCAACTATTTTTATATTATTAAAAACTTCATCTGGCATTTTACAACCGCATTTACATTCAAATTCGTGTAAACTAAAGTTTTCAGTTAACTTCATTGTTTAATTTTTTTATTGCTTTTTTAACTTCTTCTTCTGTAATTTTTAACTTAAGGTCGATACCAGCTTGCCATTGATGAACAGGTCTTCCGTTTTCCATTAATACTAAAGTTGGCACAGCTTTAACGCTTTTTTGTATTGACTCAGGTTGATCTTCAAGCCAAGCAAATCCTATTTTTATATCAGCGAGTTGTTTGTATGGCAAATTATTATGTGAATTCCACCTAGCGTTTATCTCGAGTAGCGTGTATTTCTGACAAAAAGATTTTAGCGATATTAATAATACAATTAGAGTTATAATTTTTTTCATGACTATTTCTTTTCAATTATTTCATAAAGCTTTTCATCTATTTTATCTAATTTCTTACTATTCTCTTCAACCTGATTCTGAGTATTCATAATTGTTTCTCGAATTAATTGATCTTTAAGATCATATTCGGTTCTTGTAATGGTAGGTTTTGGAAGTTCTTTAGCGAGTTCAATATCTTTCTGCAATGTAAAATATAAACCAACTAAAGATATGGCTCCAGCTACTACTATAGCTATTGTTTTAAGGTCTAGAGTTATCTCTGTATTCTCGCTAATCTTGTTTGCCATTATTTACTTTTTAAATAAACTTGTAATTATTTTTTTCTACAGCTTCCTTTACTATAAGGTTTTTTACCTGGAACTGGTTCATATCCAGTCCAACAACGGCTTTTGTTAAAAGGTGAAATAGGTGTTAACATTTTTTTATAAAGTGGTGATTCCATATTGGCAGGTGTTTCAAAATCAGATCCTTTGTCTTTTTTGCTCTTAGGAAGCTTAGGATATTTTTTATAAACTTCCCGCTGTTGATCGTATGTTAAAGTGTCAAACCCAAACTCGCCATATTGTTCTTGAGCTATTTTTTCTTTATTAGCTTTCATACCAGCTTCGTACATTGCTTTAGCTGTTCTAGGGTTTATTTTTGCCATCTTTCTTTTTATTTTGTAGTTTTATAATCTCTTGTACTCTTTGATCTTCTAGTTTTAAAGCTTTTATTTCTTTTTTAGTTAAACCTAAATCTAAAAGCATTTTAACTTGATCAGCTTTATTAAGTTCAAAAAGTTTTTGAGTTTGTATTTCAGTTTCTGTTAACACAGGTTTTTCTTCTGCTAATCCCCAGTATGGTAGATTGACGTCCCAAGTAGACCAGCCTAAAGTTAGCGCAACTTTTTGCCAAGCCTCTGTTGCTGGATTAAGAACATTACGCATGTTATTCATTTTCATTGCCGCTCTATCTAATGGTACATTAAATACAGCTGATATAACTTGCGCTCCAGCTAAATACGCTGGATTATCTAAATTAAATCCTTTTTCTTTTATTTCTTTTCTATTCCAAGAAACAGTTCTAGTCGCAGATCTTAATTTTCTAGTTTTAGAACCAATCGCTGGTATTATATTTTCTAGATCATCTATTGCCGCTTCAAATTCTGGCGATTTTTTATCAGCTTGTTCAGCTATAGTCATTAAAGCATTTTTAACGCCAGCAACTACTGCTCCACCGATACCTAATCCTTTTAATTGAGAATCAATAGCACCATTTAAAGTTCTAGATAATTTTTCATCATCTTCTTCATCATCAAATAATGCCCAAGCTAAACCACTTTGTAAAGCGTTAAACAATATGTTTTGTATTGCGCCGTAGTAAACTATTTTAGATATATTAGTTTTCCAATCACCTCTACCATTTACAAGATCTTGAACAGCTCTTTTCTGTATACGTACGTACTGTAACTGAGTATTACCAAAAGCTAAAACCATACGACCTATAGTAGATCTTTGCTGTTGACTAATTTTAGCAGGACTACTTGATTGCTGGTTTTCTTCAGCTATAGCTCTAAAGTCATTAAACGCTTGTTCTTCAGCGGCTTTTCTGTCCATACCCTGCTTAACCAAAGACTCAACTCTGTTTCTATAAAATGTAGCACCACCTGAAGCAATAGCGAAACTATCAGCATATCTAGTAAGTACAAATCCTTTATTTAACAAGAAAGATATAGCGGCTGTAACTTTATTTTCGCTACCTTGCACAGCGTCTGCAATTTCAGATTCAGTTATATTAATTTTTAAACCATCTCGTCTTTCAAGCAAATAATCAGAGTTCATTAATGTTAAGAAATCTGACCAATATTGTTTTTGGTTAGCAAAGGCTTTACCCGCCTTTAGTATATTATTATCACCCCAATTTATAAAGTTTACCGATGATATTGTCTGTAAAACTGCAGATCTTGTGTTTAAGAACATTATAGCTCCAATAGAGTTGTTAATCCAATCTAATATCTGATTAGAAACTCTATCACCACCTAAAGGTCTATTGCTGCCAGTTTTCATAGCAGATAAAGAGTTTTTCAACGCCTCAACATATCTAGGACCAAATGCAGCTTCAAGTTTGTTCATATTCTTTTCAGAGAATATAATGTCTACATTTTCTTGCCACTCTTGTAAATATTCCGCTCTATTAATTTTATTGATACCACCAATAACATCTGTAGTTATATTACCAGCTGTCCAATCTTTATTTGGACTTGGATATGGTTTACCTTTTTGTAAATTAACTAGTTGATCAGCAAATGCTTGTAGTTCTGGATCAGCTTTAATAAAATCTGTTAATTTTTTTTGATCACTTTTAGATAAACCTGGTATTTCAATACCTTGATAATCCCATATATAAGTTCTAATAGCATGCTGATAAGTAAACTTAGCAATACCAGTTTCTTTTTCTAAAGTTTTTGGTATGCTTTTAAATTGTTTTTTCAGCTCTTTGTAATCTCTACCAGCAGCAACTTTAGCTTGTGATATAGCTAACTCAGCTCTATTATAAGGATCAAGTAAATTTGTTTTAAAGAAAGCCATTTGAGCATCACCAATGCTACCTTTACCTAACATTTTGTATAATAAACCAGTAAAGTCTTCTGCAGAAGGTGGAATTAAGAAATCAAACTTACCTTTATTTGCTCCAACCGTTTTAGCTTTAGCTGCAGAAAACTGCTTGTAAGATTCAATACCTGTTTTAGATTCAATTATATCATTGAATACTTTATCAAAAGTTATACGTTTACTAGCTTTAGCTTGCTGGACTTTTGATTTGACATCAACTTGACTTAATACATCTTTAACGGCTTGAACATTTTTAATAGCATCATCAGCGAAATAAAAGTCATTATATCCTTCAGCAGCTTTACCAGCTATCCATCTACCTTTTGCGGCAGCAGTACCATCGCCTAAACCAACTATGTTTTCTAATTTAAGATCAACACCGTTAGCTTTCATAAAAGCTTGTATTGGACCAGCGGCATTGGCAGGTCTTGCCGTCAATATAAATATATCATCAGTACCTCTTGCTGCGGCTATTTTTTGAGCAACACTAAATAATGGTCCTTTTTTACCTTCAATAACTTTGCTAAATTCAGTAAAATCAAAAGTAGCGCCTTGAGCTTCTAAATCAGCTGCTTCTGAAGCAAATTCAGTAGCGTTTATTTTTCTACTAGAACCATCAGGCATATTAACTATAACCATACTTTTGGACTTAGCTAATGTATCGTCAAAGTCAAATACTCTAATCTTTTTAATAGGTGCGTCTGGTTGTCTGGCTTTATTTAAAGCATTATCTAAAACTCCTAAGTTTTCAATTGATTTTTCAACAGGTACAAATCCTTCTTGAAGGGAATTTGGTTGCGTGTCAGAGTTTCTTTTAGAAGCTTTAGCTTTATTTTCCGATAAAGGTACTAGCAAATCTATAGCTTTTTTTACGTTGTAATTTTCGTCTAAAGCACCTTTTTTTATTTGCTCATTTTGTATTGCTGAAGCTTGTGTTTTAGCATCTAAGCTTAAGCTATTGTAGATTTTATTATTTATTCCTACTCCATTTTCTTCAGCTATATTTTTACCGTTTAATGGGTTTATTACATTTTGTAAGTTAATGTTAGCCCCAGCCAGTCTACTTATTGGATTGTCAAATATAGTTTGACCATTAAAAGTTTTTGAAGCCAATCCAGCTTTGTCTATTCTAGTATCATCAGACTTTGAAAGCTGTGTCTGGTAATAGTTTTTTCTAATAGCACTCATGACGGGTTTAGCGGCGTTATTTTGTATAGCTAATATAATACTCGCTCCAACTACAGAAGCTGGTGGATTATGTTCTTCTCTATATTTTTTACCAGTTTTATCACTTGCTTTACCGTCTTTAGCATATTCAAATTTTCTAGAAACATACTTAAAAGGTGCTGATATTTTTATTAAACCACTGGTGGCTTGATATCCTTGTGTTACTATGGTTGCTGCTATGTCTATTGGCATACCAGCCGCTACAGCGTCTGATAATTGATTAACGACAGAGTCTAAAACATCCATATTCATTTTAGACTGAGCGGCTTTTTTGTTTATAAATTCTTTAGTTATTTTAGTGTCTAAACCTTTAGGTAAATTTATTTTTGCAGCTTTAAACTTGTTATCTTTAGTATTTTTTTCCGCTGCTTTATATGCTTTAATGTAAGCAGGATCACTAGTTCCATAATATAATCTACCTCTAGATGCTGCTAAAGTAACTCCTTCACCAAACTTTTTTCTTATATCATTTAAGGTTGGTTGATTAAATATTTTTTTACCTTTAGCGTTCTTTTTTATATTACCATTTTTATCAAGAACAGGTATTCCTAATATTTTTTCGCCATTAGATAAGTTATAGTAAACGTCTCCATTACTAGACCTAAATCTAACTGCTCCAGAACCAGCGAAAGAACCTGATAAAAAAGTATTTAAATCAAGTTTATATTTTTCTATAGCTTCTTGAAGGTTTTTTTGCCTTTCAAATCTATTAGCGTTTGTAATGCTAATTGGTTTAATATTTAATATACTTAAAGCTTCGTTTATATCTCTAGCTTGAGATACTTCTGTAAATAGTTTTTTTAGTTTAGGAGATATTTCAGTTTCAGTGTTTATTCTTTTACTAAACTTAACATCACTTAAGCTTACGCCTGATTCTTTTAATCTTTCATCTGTTATATAATCAGCAAATCTAGCTGCGTTTTCTTTAGCAGAAATATTTGGATCTAATATGTTTTTTAAGTAAGATTTATCAAATAAATTATCAGCATTTTCTAAATTTAAAAAGAAAGGCATTTGAAACCTTCTGGGTGGAGCTGTTTGATCAAACCCATATTGACCTTTTTTCTCATCTAAAACAATTAATCTATCTAAATCTACAGCATATTGTTCAACTTGTCTATAATCATCTATAGTTTGACCTAATATAGTTGGTTTTTTACCAGCTATAAAATCTTCACCCATCCAATCAGGATCAAGAGTTCTAACATCTAGACTGTCACCACCTATAAATTCATTTGTTATAGAATCTGGTCCTTCATATACTAAGATATCTCCATCAATAACGTAGTCAATACCTAGTTCATCTAACAAACTTAAGCGAGTTGCATAGCTTTTTTGGTTTCTTTTACTAAATTTAGCACCAGCTTGTATTCTTTTACCTTGCTCTGGAACTAAAGTTTCTAACGCTCGGTTTTTAACATGAAAATCCCAAGCGGTTTTTAAGTTTTGCTGTAAATCACTTCTAGATATATCTTTTACAGGCTTATTAAACTCTATAGGTTGACCTTTTTGATTACCATTTTGTACGGTAAGAGTAATATTTTTGCCTCGCATAATATCTATATACTGCTTAGCTGTACCAACTTTTACACCGTTATCATTGTACATTATTTTGCCTAGTTTAGTTTGCTTTATACCTGTGGCTTTACCAATGTCACTAATGGTTTTAGGTAATCTATTGTAGTCAGATAGAGAGTTTTCTATTAAAAACTTTTGTAAGTTTCTAATACCGTCTCTGTCTCGTGGATAAAAGTTTTGCGCTTTTTTAGTTAAACCGTCAACTGTTTTTATTCCAAACATGTCAGCGTAAAGTTGAGCTACAGATCTAGGTATTGGAAATTTAGGTGATCCTAAGTCTTTAAATCCTGTTATGTCTCTACCTTCGTAAGCTTCAGTTATTGTTTTAGTTATTTTGTTTTCAATAGCTTCTTTACTAGTACCGTTCTCTTGCTTAAACTCTGTTGTTAACAGATTTTCATTAAATCTAGTTGTTTCAGTTGGTTTTTTAGCTAAATCATCGGTTTCTACAGCTTTTTCAGTTTTTTCTTCAACAATTATTTGTTTTGTAGTATCATCTATACTTTTTGTTATACCTTCTTCAACAGAAGCAATACCCAGTCTTTTTGCCAAGCTGTTAGCTCTTAAATAACCTCTACTTGTAATAAATTTCTCTAAAGGCTGTTTTGCTTCAAACTCTCCAATAACCATAGCCTCTATATCAGACTTCATAGATTCTAAGAATTGCCTTCTAGTAACATTTTCTTTATTACTAGAGGGTATAGGGTCATAAAGCGCTTTTGTTCTGCTTTCAACAAAACTATCAATAGTAGCTTTAATATCACCACTAAAAAGTTCTTTTTCTAATCTTTGTTGCTTAGCTCCTTTAATAAAAGGCTTATTATATTTTTCAGCTAAAGCCTCACTTTCTTTTTGTAACTCTTGTATTTCTTTAACTTTACCTTGAGCTTGCTTATTTTGTTCTGGCGTTAGTTTTCTTTTACTTTCTTTGGCTACGTCTTGAGCTGTTTCATCTTTCATATCACCTTCAAAAGCTTCTACAAATTCAGCTCCTAAACCTTCTATATCTAACTCACCTTCAATTAATTTACCTTTAGCTCCTTTTTTAGCAACTTCTAATTGCTGCTCAGTTAATCCTTTTCCAGCTTCTATAGTTTCATTATAACCTCTAATAAAATCAAATACATCTTTACCAGTGTTGAATTCTAGATTCAAAGGCTTTTTATTACCTTTTAAGAAGTTTGTAATTTTAGTGCCTAAATTTTTCCACCAAGCTTCTTTCTTTGGATTATATTGTATGTCTCCGTTGCTAAGTGCTTCGCTTACAAGTGGTATAACCTCTTCCCATGTGTTTTGAGCTGAGTACTTTTCATCAGTAAGATATTCTTGAAACCTTGACATAAACTGAAAACCTCCTGTTATGTCTTTGTTATTAACTATTTCAGCTATAAGTGCTTTACCTAAAGTTATAGCGGCTTCTGGATTTGCTTTTAAAGCAGCTTCCCAAAAAGGATGTAATACCTCATGTTGGTCTGTTGTGTAAGTATTATCTTCACCAGCGGCTTGATCATTAATGAGTATTATTTTTTGATCACCTTTAGTCAAAGCCATACCATAACCTGTAGAATCTTGAACGTTCCAGCCATCTTCTCTTAAACTTTCAGCGGCAGAATCCATATCTTGTTGAGTAGAAAAATTTTCAAAACCAGATCCTAATTGTTCAGCTGCTATTTTAGCACCTTTTCTAGTTGCAGATTTTTCTATTTCAGGTTTTACTATTTCAGCTAATTTTTCTTTCTTTTTATTTATCAGCGAGTCTATAGATTCGTGATAAGCTTTGTCAGTTCTGCTTTTCTTTTCTTGAAGATCAGCTATTTCTTGCTGCAACTTTGCAGACTCCAATTTAGTTTCATCACTAACAAAGTTGGGTATTTTGTTGACTTGGTTGTGCACGGCTCTAACATCAGAAAGAACCTGAGACATTTGCTCTGTAGTTATATCACCACTAACAACCATGTCATTCATTATTTTTCTTGCTGAAGGTAAATCTTGACCTATTTGATAAAGACTTTGAAGTTGCTGGCCAGCATTTCTAGGTCCAATTCCTCTTAAATTTAAATTAGCAAAAACAGATCCAGAGCCAAAAGACGTCATCCATAAATTAGCAAAATCTTGACCAGTCATATTTTCTTGCAATATATCTCTACCAGCTAGTTTATTTAAATAAGGATTTAAACCGTATATCTCTAAACCTTGCTGAAGAGTTTCTTGACCAACCTCAAAAACTCCATCTGAAACAGTAGATACAACTCCTTGTTTTGTTGGTACAATTCTTTTTAAGCGCTCAAAAATGCTTACTCCAGCTCCAGATATTCCTCTTTTTCTATAACCATTCACGGCATCTCTTATAAGTCTACTAGTCAATGACGTTCCAAAAAGATTTGTATTTAAATTATCAACATATTTACTGTTTGGTGCTATAGCACTAGTAAAAGCATACAAAGCGCCTCCATATCTTGCGGCTATATCTGACATTTCATCCGCATCATCTTCATTTATACCAGCTTTAATAAATTGATTATACGTGTTTTGTTTAGTTCCAAGATAACCACTAGCTCCATAGTAACCCATAGCACCAACTGTTGCCTCTGGTATACTTAAAGATTTTGCTAGTTTTGTTACGCCTAAAGATTTAAAAGCTCCACTAGTCAATGATGTTCCTATTATATCATAAGCCATTCTTCCTCCTACTGCAGCGAACTCTTGCAATGAGCCCATTCCACTAAAAGAAGATCCGGTTTCTTTAGAGTTGTCTAGAGCATCGTTT
>Ga0099849_1001490_pt1 | contig 10941 bp, 7 predicted proteins | sample CB_VirMetaG_4_FD_78177 | JGI IMG/M metagenome (GOLD analysis project Ga0099849, IMG submission 78177) | Freshwater to marine saline gradient viral communities from Chesapeake Bay - CB_1508_1M Viral MetaG | ecosystem: Environmental > Aquatic > Marine > Coastal | place: USA: Chesapeake Bay... | reverse complement strand
TATCTCCAGGAACCTGGAAGTAGAAGTAGGTGGCGAAAAAGTAATGGGATATGATCTTGATTACGAAGTAGTCGGAGCTGTTATCCTAGCCTCAGAGTCTTAAACTCTTTTTTTCCTAGCAGTCTTAGTCCTAGCAAAAGATCTGTTTGAACTTTTTGACATAGATCTTAAATTACCATTTTTATTATTTAACGGATTGCCGTCTCGGTGGTGTATATCTTTGCCATCACCCTTTTTTGCTTTGCCATTAGCAACAGCAAATCGCCTGGCTTTATTTCTTGAAGATCTTTTTTTTATTTGTTCTGGTCGAGAATGATAATTAGCATACTCTTTTGCGTAGTCCCTGGCCATTAACCTAAGCTGCCAATACCGCCCATGTCGCGCATAGCTATTTCTCTGTCTTTTTCATTGGGCAAAATAGATGGTGACATTACAATTTCTGGATCACTTACCTGTGGTGATTCAAAAGAAACTATTTGATCTGCTAATTGAACGTCTGGTAACAGTTTGCCAGAAATCTCTGCATTTGAAACCTCTCTAAACGCTTGTTCATTTGGAGCTGGCGTAGTCACTGGAGGCACGTTGGCCGCATTTCTGTCCTCAATTGGCTCAATGGTTTCAAACTGCATGCCATCAATAACAGCTCTGACTTCGTCTCTAATCTCTGGATTTACCTCGTAAATTTGGTATAGCCTTCTTACATGTTGTCCAAAACTACTCGGATCATAGGCTGCTTTTTCTAATCCTTCGGATAGCCAACCAACAAAGTTTTTGTTAGTCATTAATTTTGCACTTGCAAAAGGCGCAACCAAAGCACCCAACCCAAAATCAAAACTTGTAGCGGCACCACCCAAGCCTCCTAAAAATAAAGCAGAAGTATTTAACACTCTTGCTGTACCACTTGGATTTGCCATTTGCTGTGCTGCTACACCAATCTTATCAATAGTAAACACCAGGTTATCTAGCTCTGGTATTAACTCTTCGTATTCTGTACCTTTAAATAATGCTTCCTTAGCTTCTTTACTTAAAGAGTTCCAATTGGTCATAAACCTTTTTGGAGAAAAGCCTTGCTCTGCTATATATTCTGCGCCCTCTTTAGCTACACCTTCTGCTCCTAGCTCTACACCCTGGCCTAAGCCTGGAGTCGGCATACCCATTCTGCCTAACATGTAACCAGAAATAGCATCAAATTCTTCTGGTTTTAACATAGACTTAAGTTTTATAAGATCTTCACCACCATCTTTAGCTCCAGTTAAAACATATTTAAGGGCCTTGTTTGCTGTCACATCACCCTTAGCAAGAACATTATCAATAAATGTTATACCGCCTTGTTTGTTTGTATTTTTATATACAAATTTATTGGCATCTTCAAATAATTTTTTAGCGTTTTCGTCGCCTGCGGTTTCAACAAGATCATGTAAGTCTTTAGTTATATAACCATAAAGCTCTTTCATTTTTGTTCCAGTAGCATCAAGTTTACCACCAGCTGCTGTAGCCGAGGACAAATTTTCTCTAAGGTAGGATCTAAAGTTTTTTAACGTGTTGTAGTTTAAAACTCCAGCGTCTGCATCCGCCATTAACTTGGCTGCCATTTCCATGACAGGTTTTAGTGTTTCTTCACCAGTAGCAGTTTTTGAGTCTACTAAATATTTTTTTATAAATTCTTGTGTGTGTTTGCCTTGTGAAGATACATCTGGTGATATGTACTGATTAACCTTGTTATACATTGCAGAAACATCATTGGTATATCTTGTTCTAGCAGCTCTTGCAGAGTTCATAAGCGATAGGCCAGCTTCATCTGTAGTTCTTACACCACCATATTTTTTTGCTAATTCTTTTGCAAAAGTATCTATTTCAAAAATAGTTTGAGCTGCATTTTGGTGCATAATTTTTGTTGATGTCGGCATTGCGGATAAACTTGACTCAATTAAATTTAGTGTCGGATTACTTGTAATTTGCCCTGCTGTTGGATTTGTAATACCAACCGAATCAAAGGCCTCTTTTGTTTGTTGAGCAGCAGGCGAAGCACCCCCTGTCATATATCTTATTGGTTGGCCACCTACATATTTAATACCTTGCCAGGTCTTACTTAATATTGGTCCGCCAGCAGCATTAAAAGTAGCTGTTTGTGTAAAGTCCAGAGAGCGATCACCAAGATTTCTGGTATCAACCGTTTCACCAAATACATCTGCAATACCTATGTAAAGCTCTCTCATTGTTGCGCTGCCAAGTCCTTCTCCAGCAATAAATCCAGCAGTACCACCAGCAACAGTACCAACGCCAGGCATAGCAAGAGAACCAGCACCTGCGCCAGCAACACCGCCTGCAATACCTCCACCAATAGCACCGACTGTTTCTGCTACCTCTGGGCCAGCATCTAAAAAGTCTCTGCCAGTAGGAACTGGCACGCCTAAAAACTTAGGATTAAATTCATCATACAAAGTTAATATATTGGTTTGTGGATCTGTAAATACAAAATTACCATGGCCCATTTGCATAGCACCATTTTGTGGATCAAAGTCTTCAATACGCATAGCATCTGGATAATATTGACGCAAAGTAGCCAGCTTGTCTTCTGGACTTTGAGCAGCACCTACACTAAAACGAACTTCGCTTGGTGCTCCAGTTTTTTTATCTATTGATTGTAATAATCTTTCTTGAGCAATCTTTTCAATTAACATGTCCTCATAAGAATCTTCACTGCCTATAACACTTGAGGCTGTTGCCATTTCTAACAGAACGCTATCTTCTAAATCTTGTAAGCCGTTTTTACTATCACTCATTGATCAAACCCTTTTCAATTAATTTTGCTTTTAACGCTGGATTACTTTGTGCTCTTTTTTTTAATTCATCCATAGCCTGTTCTGACTCAAAACCATATTCATTATCTTTTAATCCAGCCTTGGTTCTGTCGTAGGCCTTACCAGCCTGTCCAATCATAGCTGCTAAAGCTGCCCTTCTCGCTTCTCTTTTGTTTAAAAGAGTTTGTTGATCATCACCAAACTGTGGAAAATAGGTTTTGTCAATCCAAACAATTTCACTTTCATTAATAACAGCACCAGTTTCTTGCCTTAATTGTGCTGTTGAAAAATCAATCTTTGCCCTTTGATATTGTTTGTATTCTGGACTGCTTAAATAGTTTTCTACTGCATTTGGTACAAAAGGAAGATTATTAACCAAAGTGTCTTTTATATTTACTGGGTTAAAGTCTGCATTTTCTAATCTTTCAAGTTCTTCTAACGCTCTTTCCATACGCACAGCAAAACCACCTTGTCTTTTTGCGCCTTCTGTAAAAGGATCTTTTGATACTTCTGTTCCAGGAATTACTTGCGGCCTATCTTCAACCTTTATAACAGGATCGCTTAACACATAATTTTGTTGCATTATGGACCTGCCTTAATAACTTGTTCTTTAGTTCCGTCTGAGTAGATCGGCTGATTATTACCGTCTCTTCTGCCAGTAAAAGTCCAAGTAGTGTTACCTATTTGTATTTGACTTTCTGGAGCTACAGATCTTGGCCCTAGAATACTAGGTATGTCTATACCAGGCTGCTCAACCATTATTGTTCCCTCTTCTGTTTGTCTTGGAACCATTTTACTTTTTCCTGCAACAGCAATAGCAATTTTATATTCTGGTGTATCCTTTAATTCTGGGTTTGCTTCGGCTGCTAAAATATAATTAAGAGCAGCTGATTCAGTTGAAGTGCCTTTAAACATTCCACCCTGGCCTTCCAACGCAGCTTCAAATTGCATTTCCAAAATCTCTTTGGATGTTTCTGCTTGTTCTGCTCTCCTTGCTTCAACTTGTTTGTAAGCCAATAAAGAAAGCTCTTGTCTAATTTTATCTTTTTCTGATTTTATTTTTTTTGCTCTTTCATTAAATGATTGAAAACCAGCAGTAAGACCTGCTCCAAATCCTCTAGGATCAGATGCAGATGCAACTAGGCCAGCGCCAATATCAGATGCTAAATCATAAATATTTTGTTTTCTCGGTTGTGCAAAAAGACCAGCCATTTGTTCCGCTTGTGCTGTAATATCCTCAGCAGTTGTTGGCGCACTCTGTTGCGCTCCATACAAAGCAAGAATATCTGCTGGAGTTAGTGACGATGTGACATCACCACCTTCATTAAAAACATCAATTTGTTCTGGTATTTGCGCTCGTGTTATCGCCATTATTTATTACCGTATAAATTACCTAATGCTCCAAAAGCTGATAGGCCTGTACCAATTCCAGTTTGCATAGCGCTAGGCTTAGGTGCAAATTGTGTGGTTGTTTGGAACTGTCCTGCTGGTGCCATGCCTACAAATGGTGCCAGAGCTTGATATTGTAGCAACGGTGTCATTTGTCTTTGTTGCATGTTTCTACGTTGTGCATCTAACATTTGTTGTGCTTGTCCTTGTTGTTGTGAACCCATGCCATATAAAGAAGCTATATCAGAAGCGGATGCTCCTGCTGCTTGAGCTCCTAAACCTTGTAAGCTAGATCCTAAACCAAATTGACCGCTATATCTTTGCTGACCTATTTGCTGTTCGGTTCCACCAAGTCCAGTTAATGCTCCAGCTAATGCTTGAGATCCACCAAAGCCTTGGCCAGCTAATCCTGCCAAACCAGTGCTTGCAGCTCTCTCTGCGGCCTTTTGTCTAGCAAACTCACCCAAACCTGTTTGTTGAGCTTCTCTAAAGCCTTGTGAGCGTATTCCGCTTACCGCCTCAGCCAAACCTCTACCTAGAGCTTCTTGACGTTCTCCAGCACCCAAACGAGCTCTTGATCCAAAAGCTGATTCACCGCCTCTTGCTATATCTCCAGCTCGCGCACCAATGTCTGATTTAGCGCCTTGTTCCATAATATCTTTTACGGTTTGTTGAACAACTCTGTCTTCGTATGGATCATAAAAACGCTCGGTCATACTCGGATCGTAACCACCGACTGTGCCTCTCAATATATCAGCTGACTCGCCTAAACCTCTTTGTAACGATCCAACACCTCTTCGTGTTGCACCTAAAGCTCCTATCGCGGCTGTCCTACCTCTTTGTAAACCTTCTTCTAATGCTTGCGTACCAGAACCATAGGCTCCAGCTGCTCCTTGTAAATATGGATCTTGCATGCCAAGGGATTGTCTTTGCATTTGCATAGCTGCAAGTTGATCTGGACTGAATCCTGCAACTTGTTCATCTATCACGACTGGTTGGCCCTGGTCGTCATAAAAAACCTTCTCAGCGGCTCTCATGGCTCCAGGTATAAATCCACCCTGGCCACCAAGACCGAATAATAATTGCTCGGTTAATGGATCTAAACCAGACTGTATCTGTGTCACACCTGCTGCGTACGGAGTTCCTCCAGGAACTTGTGGTGCAGCTGTTGTTTGTGTAGGACTTGGTTCTACCACAGGTGCAGGATCTGTAACTGGTGCTTCTGTAGGTTGATTAGCTGCAACGGTTGTAGATGCAGGTGGCGTTACTGGCGCTGGTGGTGTCACTGGCGCAGGTGTTGTAACAGGATCAACTACTGGATCCGAAATAGGTGGTGGAGGTGTTGTACCGTAGCCAGGTATTGTAGTATTGAATCCAGGACTCTGTATTCCACTTGCAACTTCTATTCTTTGACCATCTGGACCGTAGGCATATACATTACCCATAGATGGCATGACCGCAGAATATATCCCATCACCTCTATCATAAGAAAAACCCTCTGGTAAATTAGCTGGATCGTATTTTTTACCTTCACCGTAAATATCTGTTCTCTCAGATAATGGAGTTCGAGCTGGTTGTTGTGGTGGTACGAAAGCTCCAGGTCTTGCTCCAGGCGGAGTTACACCTGCTGGACCAATAATTCTTCCATCTGGTCCACGAGTCTCTGTTGGTCTTATACCTGGGCCAAAGCCAAAGTCTTGTGGAGGTATTGGTTCTCTTCTTCCACCTCTTCCACCACCAGCAGCTCTTAGAGAAGCCTCTGCTTCTTCCATTGATACTTCTGGTCCAAGATCTACTGTAGGCATAAAAGGAGTTAGTGATGGCTCACCAACTCTTTGACCAGGTGAAAAGCCACCGCCAGCACCACCGATTGATGGACGTGGAATTGGTCTACCTAATTTATCTACTTGAGGTATAAGTTGTTGGCCGCCAATTGCATCTACTCTAGGCCTTAAAAAAGGATCATCGGTAGGTGGTTGCAAAGGTAATAACGGAGGTCCTTCGCCACCACCTATACCACCGATTGATGGTGGTAATATCTTTGGTGGTAATATCTTTTCTCTTATCGGCGGTGTAATAGGAAGCACGGGGTTTTGTGCTATTATTTCTTGTATTCGCTCTGGAGATAAAAGTGGTTCACCTGTAGCTAAACTTTGTTGCACTGCATCTTGAACTGCTGGTGATATATTTTGTAGCGCACTTAAATCTGGGATATTTAAACCAGGTATCGATGGCGGCATAATAGGAAGCATTGGATTTTGTTGTGGTTGTGGCCTTAATTGTTGATTTACATTACGAGCTACTCTTTTTAAAAAACCGCCGCCTCTTGGCTCAAGATCTGGCCTTGCCATTAAAGATCCAATACCAAAACCTGGATTACGTCTTTGCTCAAGAGCTTGTGGTACGCCCTCTTTTACTCTTTTTAATACGTTAGAAAATAGTCCCATATTAATTAACCTTAGCTTGTGAGGCGAAAGTATCCATCATCTTGTACATAAGATCCATACCACGCTCTCTGTTCTCTTCTAAAGACGGAACCAAGCTAATAATGCCACCAGGTTCAGACTTCATTTCATACGATCCTGCGCCTCTTACAGCTTGTCCTGTCATAACAAATTCACCGTCACTCAACATAGCTGGTATATCGTCACTGGTTTCTGTGCCTGGACCGTTTATATCACCGTCCATTTTAGGAAACATGCTCGGATCCATTTCACCACCTTCTTGCATTTGTACTGCTCCACCTTCGGCATAAGCCATAACAGGGCCGCCGTACATCATACCTCTAGCCATACCGCCTGTAAGATCTTCTACAGCTCCGCCGTACATCATCATTGGCATAGAACCAATGCCTTTACTTTTTGTCTTTTGTGCTGGCATTAAAGAATTAATTGCTTTTTGTCTTGCTTGGCGTTTTAAGGTTGTTACACTTTCATCATCGCCTAATTGTGGAAAGTAAGTTTTATCAATCCAATCAAGTTCACTGTCATTTATAACAGCACCAGTTTCATTTCGCAAAATGGCTGTTGAAAAATCTAATTTTGCACGATCGTATAGTTTTTTCTCTTCGGACATTAATAAATTTTCTATAGCAGTAGGATCGAAAGGCAAATTACTTGCCACAAGATCTCTCATATTATTTGGATTAAAAGTGCTCTCTAATTCTTCAATTGTGGCATTTGCTTGTTCTGCTCTCATACCTAAAGCACGCATTTTATTTTGTACTTCACCACCCTCTTGCATACCTGCTGGCTTACCACCAGATAGCTCTGGTAATGTCCCTTCGGGTAATAAACCGAACTCAACTGGATTCGGAGCTTGCTGTCCCATTCTTCTGGATATTTCAGCTTCTATGTTATATCTGCCTGTAGGACTCATGGTTGTTAATGGAGTCAAAGGTACGCCTGTTTGTTTTTTAGCATCTTCGTAAGCTAACTTACCCAAACCAGCAGCTAAAGCTCCTATGCCGCCCATCTTAAGTGCGTCACCGAAACCACCTCCTTCACCACCACCAAAAACATTACGTAATAATCCTGGATCTTCTGAAGTACCTAAAAATGTATCTCGTAAGTTAGGTCCAATCTGACCACCAAAAGGTCCTGTAGATGGTTGGTTCTGCAAATTTTGTAAGTATAATTGCTGATCTACGCTACTTAATTTATTAAATTCTGCTTCTGTCATAGCTGGAGCTTGTGGTTGACCTAATCCTGTTAGGCTGCCTAAACCTTTTCGTATTGACGGGCCTAACTTACCACCAAATATACCTTTATCACCAGTAGCTGGATTAAAGAATGTACTTGCTAAGTTGCCAGATTTTAAACCGCTACCTAAAGCTCTAAACTTATCTAATCCACCAAGGCTACTAAAATTACCTTGACCGACAAGTTTACCGCCAACTTTGCCTAGACTTCCAATACCGCTCATTAATTTACCAGCACCATAACCGCCGAGTGCTCCAGATAATGCGCCTTTGAGTCCTTTACCTGCTGCTACATTGGCACCAGCTCCGATTGCTCCAGCTAATACTGGTCCGACTCCTGGAATAAAGTTTGCTAATGGTCCAGCTATAGGTGCTATCTTCTTAACTACTTTTTTAAGGGCCTTACCAATTTTCTTAAAGAAAAATTGTTCTAAACCAGTAACTGGATTAAGGCTTGCTATACCCGAACCTACGATTGCTTGTTCTGGGTTTATATCAAATTCGTCAAACTTTTTAGCTAATGCTGATTCAAACTGTGCATCTTCTAAAAACTCTGGCGGTATAACCATTTCGCCAGGTCTTAAATGCGCTAATTCTGTATCTCCGCCTTCACCGTATTGTTTTAATTGTGCAACCTCAGCTGCAAGTGGTGACTCTTGTATTGCAAGACCGCGCTCAAGCATAGATTCAAGTATTTGTTTTTCCTCGTCGTTCATGTCCTTAGACACATCATCGACCATCATATCTATTTCTTGTTCAGATACAGCACCTCTTTGCATCATGTCTTGTGGTGGCATTTGCATACCTGGACGCATCATCATGTCTTGTGTGACACTACCGCCTTCTTGCAAGCCATATACTCTTTGTAAACTTTGATCTAATGTATTCATGGTGTACTTACTGTCACTGCTCCTATACTTGTTGTTGCAGAGAGTCCAGTCAAGTAAGTTTGATGTTCGTACAGGTTTCTAAACTCTGTACCATCAAAGGCTTGGTGAACCTCTGTCGTTGTGTTAAATATAATGGCTCCTGTAGCAAATTGCAATTCGCTAAGGTCTGTGGAGTTAAAAGATTTTATGGTATCTGGATCAACAGATCCTAGGTTAATTTCTAAAATCCTAACTAGGCGATTGAAAGTGTCAGCTGAAACGTTATCACCGACAGCAAAAGGTAGTTGTGTAGGTAATAATTTGCTCATTATCTACGTCCAGATGGTTGAATCTCTACTCTTGTACTACCAAGCCTCCACTTGTAATTTTTTTGATCAGCCTCAGTGTTATCATCGTCGGACTCAAAGCGCAGAACAAACTGTCTTGCTCTTGATCGTAAAGATGTAAAGGTTGAGCTTGTGGTAATTTGTGATGTCGAATCAGTTGATAAAGTTTGGTTGCTAAAGTCACGTCTTTTAACCACAACGTTTATAGCTGGGTTTTGACTGGTGCCTGTATCATTGAAAAATAATATATCTGGCAGGATTCTTTTTAAAAATACAAACCTGTCGCCGTCTCCTATATCAATGTCAGCAGATTCTACAAACACACCATCCATAGCGCTTTGATCATTATTAAATCCTTTCTCATGTTCGTAAATATATTTAGATCCGTTTTCACCACCTGCTAGCGGTTTGTCTAATACGCCTGCTGCAAGCCAAGAGTATCTTTCTAATGATCCAATACTCCAGGTACCCTCTTCATAATTGTAAATTGCATACCTAGATATTTCACTAGTGTCGTCTGTAAGCGAAGGGTAAAAAAACCAAACTTCTGAAAACTCTTCATTAAGTCCTGCAAAGCATTTAAACGCCTGGCCTTCATCAAGATCTGAAAATACATAATCTTGCACGCTACAAGGTATTTGTTGTACCGATCCGTTGTAATAGTAAAAACCTTTTTTAGACATGTAATAAACACCTTTGGGTGAATTACAAAAAGCCTTTGGGCCGATAAGACCAGCTCCTTCGTTAATTAAATTTACTGCAAAGGTTAAAGGAGGGCCAATAAAATTCATTGAATATAAAGATGTGTCTGTCCATATTAAAACTTCTTGCCTAGCTTTTACTCCGCCGACAATAGCTGAACCAGAAGATAATCGTAAAGATCCTGCTGTATTGGTTGCTAATGGTTCAAACTCTAATGGGTTCTCTTGATCACTAAAAGCTACAAGCATAGGATCCAATGTTCCTGTTCTTGAGCTTCCGCTTATGGGATCTGCGCCTAAAACCACTAAATGTCTGTCTGTTTCAGATGTAATGACTTGTAAGGCTTGCGTTGGAACTAAATTTGCGCCGCTAGTTGTAGCTAACTCAACTGCTCTTGTTGATAAACCGTCATTTTCTACCCAACGATAAATACCACCACCTCTTGGGTTTATAATTAAATCTTCGCCGTAATTATCGTGTGTCCATAATCGTAGTTGGTTTGCTGCTGAGAGAGCTGTTGATGAACCCCAACCACCAGCACCCCAAGTTCCTACACCCCAACCAGTAGACTGTACATAATTTTCGAGTCCAGAATTGATTTGATAAGCTGCATCGGTTGCAGATCCACCGTTACCAGTATCACTTGAGTTTGCTGTTACAGTTGATTCGCTTGTATCTTTTGCAGTAATTTCATAAGTATTTACACCTGTTACCAGGTTTATTTGATACTCTTGATTTAATACCACTGCCGTGATATTACCACCCAAACTAACCGCACTTGAAAATGTAACAAAATCACCGTTGACAGCTCCATGACCTGCATCAGTCACTGTTATAGTAGATGATCCATCGGTTGCAGCAAAAGTTGCTGCGTTAGTGGTATTTTTTCTTATAGGCGTAACATCATTATATGTTTCACCTTCTTCAATGTAATATTTATTAGTTGTGCCTATACCAAGATATTTTGATCCGCTCAAAGAAATCCAAGAGTGTAGAGCTCTAGCAGAACCAACTATTGTATTAGTAGAAAACTTCTCCCAACCACCAATTTTTTCAACTCGACCTTTTCTAAACCTAATTTTATCGGCATCAACCCAACCGCCTTCGTTTGCGTAATCGGTTTCTTCCTTATT
>Ga0099849_1001489_pt1 | contig 10945 bp, 16 predicted proteins | sample CB_VirMetaG_4_FD_78177 | JGI IMG/M metagenome (GOLD analysis project Ga0099849, IMG submission 78177) | Freshwater to marine saline gradient viral communities from Chesapeake Bay - CB_1508_1M Viral MetaG | ecosystem: Environmental > Aquatic > Marine > Coastal | place: USA: Chesapeake Bay... | reverse complement strand
TATAATTACCCTGGTCGTATCCTTGGGTTATTAAATCCTTCTCAGGATCAACTGTAACTGTAGATACTGAATTATTTTTACTATTATAATTTAAAGTAACTTGATAATTTGTATAATTGTAATTTATATATTCAATAACTCCTTGTTCATTATATATAGAAAATTCTATATTATCTGTAGAAGGAGTAAATTGAGAAACAGCTTCAAATGCTGGTATTAGGGAAAGATCTTTTTGGTTATATCCCTCTATTACATCTCCTGTTATTTTATTTACTACTACCTCAGCCATTATTTAAAGTTTGTAGACCAGCTTCTGCTTGGGCTTGTTGAATATCTGCTAGTTCTTTTTGGCTTTCAAGTAATTGTTCCCTTAGGGCAGAAACTTCAGCATAAAGAGCATCTAATTCTTCATTTACTTGTTCATTTCCTACATATTCGCTACTTTTCTGAATTAAAGTATTATGAGAATTCAACCCAGTTTTAGGGATTTCAAAAAATAAATTATTATAAGCTTCAAAAAATTGTTCTATATTAATTGTACTCTCCTCTTCGATTTGAGGGGGTGGAAGTAGTTCTTTAAATGAAGTATCTATAGTTTTAGGATATCTTAATTTATCGAATAAAGTTTTATTTAAATTTATTCTGTTACTCATCCATTTATAACTTTAAAATAGTAATTATCATCTAATATTAATACTTGATTATCTATAGGAACTTTTATTTCTATTTGATAATATCTTTCGGGTTCTAATCCTTTCATATACAAGTCAAAATAACTTGAAGTAGCATCAGCACTTATTCTAGTATAATTATCATCAAAATCAATAATATATTCATTACTATCTAAATCTTTTACAGCATAAGAAGAAGATACAGGAAGATAATGTTGAGGAAGATAAATTGATGATGTTTGATATAATCTTGGTGGGAATTTTTGTCGGCAATTAATTTTAAATCTGTGTATACTATCTCTCCTAAATTCACCTGGGTTGTTGTTTAAAGATGCCACCAACTCAGAATTGTTAATTATAGGGATGGATGATGAGGCTGTGTCGAATAAATAATCTTCCCATTTGAATTCTAACTCAGGGGGGTATATAGTATTAGTATCTACAGAATAAAATCTAAGATTAGCTTGTTTGTATAAACCTCCTGTTTCATCAGATTTACTTTGTTTAATTATAAACCCATCATTTGTAAATCCACCTAAACTATTTGAAGCACTATACCAAGTTTTTATAACATTAGTTACATCTACATTTAAATCTTTATTACTAGTATAATTATAAACTTGTGATTGGGTTACATCTAATCCTAAATCAGACCCAGTATACCAAGTTCCTCCTCCTTCAACATTTCCGTAGGAACCTGTAGAATAAGATTCAAATCCTGAAGTAGTCCAATCGTTAGAACCTGAGTATGATTTATACGCCCAGCTTACCCCGTTATCTGTTTCGGGGGAATCTGTAAATCTTCCAGTGCCCATATTCCAAGAACCAGATATAGGAAAAATTTCTAGAGTGGTATCAGTATTTAAATTTTTAATATCAGCTATAAAAGTTTTTAAATTTACTTTCATAGAAGCCGTACCTATTCTAGTATCAATTAAAGAATCAATTTCATCTTGGGAAAATTGAATAAGATACCTACTTAAATAAGCGTCAGTATCAGTACTAGTTTCTATAATAGAATCTAATCCTGTATTTCTAGCTGGGTATCTAGAATATATAGTAGCATCTTTAGTTGGGAATAGTTTATATACAGCCATTGTTAAAATGAGGTTGATTTACCCCTAATATCAGAATTTGGGAATTTAACTTCAAATATAGAAGGATCTATTGAGGGGTATATTATATTATTTAATGTTGCTCCTTTTATATCATACCCATATTGTGAATAATTTCCCCCTGTTTTATTAGTAATATCTACTTTATTTACGGTTTGTACTCCTTCTACTCTATCTAATAAAATAAATATTTCTTTTAATAAAATGGGTTGGTTTATTTGAATATTTTTAGTGTTAAAATAATTTTGAAGCTGAGTAATGCAATTAGATATGACTTGGTTATTATTGAAATTAGGAAGAATTATAATTTCAAAATCAACTGCTATATTAATTATAAATGCATCTCTTAATCTAAAAGAATCATTAAGAGTTCTATATTGAGATAAGTATGTTGTAAGATTTTGTTTTAAAGCTGTTGAAGCAGTTGTTAGTTGTTCTTGATTATTATAGGCTAATACAAATAAATCTAAAGTACGGGGTTGTTCTCCTATTTTAAGAGAAGATCTTTGTTGGGGTTGAATAAAAACTTTAGCAACAGTACCATACTTAGGAGGAAGGCTTAAAGCTCTAACTAAATAATCTTCTTGTGTAACTGCTCTTAATTGAGACCCAAAGGCGCCTAAAGAGTTATTTCTTAATTCTTCAATAGAATCCCCATCATCCCCCCCAGATGCTCCTATAGGATTATTAACTGCAAGTGAATCATATATATCTTGGGCTAGATTTGATGTATTATCTACGTTAGTTTGTTGGAATCCTATATTTCCTGTTATAGAATTTAATGAATTAGCGGGTACATTTGCTGCTACTCCTCCTCCCACAAGATACCTAACTGTTAAAGTTGTATTTTTTGGAGCAATACCATAAGTTCGAGTATATAAAAAATTAGCAGGATTATATGCTGTTCTAAGTTTTTCTTGTCCATCTGCTAACCCAATTCCAACATTTGAAGGAGAGGGAACTATAAGTGAATCTCCATCATCTTGATTTCCTGCACCAAATTGAATATCTAATTTAGTTTTAGATTTAAATCTAGAAACAAATCTTCTAGAAACCCTTTTTAATCTTAAAAGATACGGAACTTCACTTTGATCCCCATCTAGATTTTGATCAGGCCCAAAATCAGTAGTACCATTCCCAGCATTTTTAGCTGTTTCAAATACCATTTCTTGGGCTAGATATGGAACTTCTTCGTATACATTCCCATCACTGTCTGTAATATCTAAAATTCCAATAATATTTTCTCCATTTAAAGTTACAGTAGGAAATCTCTCAGAATCTCCAAAACTAAATGTTGTAGTGTTTATAGTAGCGGATATAGCTTTACCTGTTTTTTTAAGTAAAAATCTATCAGCATTCCCACCATCCGTAGTATAAACTGAAATTTCTGTTGGGTCTAAAGAAGAAGAAACTCTAAAATCTAGTGGGTTTTGTAATAAAAATTTAGTACTTTCTCCTAAGTTAGAAGAAATAACAGAATTTTCTCTTATTAAAAGAGCATAATCAAAATCAGGTACATAATTACCACCAACATTTTTAGCAGGGACTTGTTGATAAAAATCTATATCTACAGTAGAGGCCCCTGTAGCTCGAGGTTTATATCCCATCATATATGCCAAATCATACAAATTTGATTCTTGACGAGCATATTGGAGGAAAGTTTCTTGGACTTGGTTATCTATATAAAAAGAAAGTATATCCCCAACATACGAAGCCATTTCTATAAACATAGAGCCCGGAGAAGAGGGGGTAAAATCATTATAAGTGTTAGGAAAATAGGTTTTAGAAAATTCTATTAACCCACTTCGCAATGAATCAAAATCTCTATTTATATATTTTATATCTTTATTTGTGTTAGCCATCAAGCACTAAAATTTAATTCTAAAGTATCCTCATTATTAAATATAGTATACGACATAACTACTTTTAATTCATTATTTTCGATGTTTTCCAAAATATCTAAATTTTTTAAATTTACTTGTGGAAAATATAACTTAAGCCCATCAGTTATTTTTTTGTAAACTATATCATATGTTTTATCATTCAATTGCTCAAATAATACGTTTTTTAACCCTCCTCCATAATTAGGATTTAATGGTCTCTCTCCTTTGTTAGTAGTAAAAAATATAATCAGATCAGATTTTAACTGGTCATTAGTAGTATAATTTAGTTTAAAAGGACTTCCCGAACCAGAAACTGAGTATGAAGAAAAAGGGTAAGCAATACCAACACCTTTTCGAGGTTGTTTATCTAAGGGAAATATATTGGTTTGCTTAATTGCCATTATCTACTATTCATTAAACCCATTATTTGATCCATGTTAACTTCTCCTGCTGGGAGGTCTAATCCTGGGGCTCCTCCTTGGGGGTTAAAGGGTTTTGGGACATCTTGAGATGTGAATTGAGCTTGCATGTCGCCTAATATATTTTGATAAGCGGCTCTTTTTTCGTTTGAGCTCATTGAGGGTCCTTCAACTATTTTTTGGGGTTGGAGATTTTCTGTAACTGCTTGTTTAGGAGCTTTAACAGCTTCAAGAAGAATCTCTTTAAGTTCTTCCTGAATAGCTTCTTTAACTGCTTGTTTTATTAATGATTTTAACGTGTTTTGTTTCATTATTCATAAATATTTAATTATTCTGCTTTTAAATTATCTCTATCTATTACAAATTTTAATTCTTCTATTAAAATAGAAGGATTTTGAGTAAAAGATAACTCAGATTGGAGTAATACTATACCATCTGAATTTAAAGCATTGGCTCTTTTTCTATTTACTGTAGGGGAAAATGGAACTTCTTCTATTTCAAAAATAAATCCTCTATAAGTAGTTTCGATTACACTTTCTTGATTTTCAGTTAAAGTTGTTTCTACAAAAGAAATTATAGTAGGATCAACTGGAGTTAGTTGTATATTTTTTATTCCTGTTTTAGTAGCACATTCTAAAATTTGGGGATCAAGGGCTTCTAATTTACAAATTAAATCTTTTAAAGCATTTGCAAATAATTGAATAGCTATATTAGCTGCTATTATACCATTTACAGTAGGAACTAATTTAGTATCACCATCTGTTTTATATCTAACTTTATCAATTATACTTTGAGCCAATTCAGTAGCAGCATTAATTTTTACAAGTGCAGGATTTGGTATAATAGGAGTTATTATTTGGGCTAAACCTAAAGCATTAATAGCTGTTTGTGCTACTTTAACTATAGTTAATATAATAGTTATAAATCCACTCACACCTGCAATATTATCTGCTATCCTATTAACAGATACATATAATTTTGTAAGTTGTTCTACAGCTGTATTACGTACTAATATAATTCTTTGGATCTCATCAGGAGTAGGACAACCTAAACTAAATTGTGAAATGTATTCTTCAACCTTAGCAATATATTGAGCCTTAACTTCATTTATTTTTTGCAAAATAACATTTACTAACCTTTGTATACTAGGTAAAGTAGGTAATAAACTTACAATTTGTTTAGTATCATCCTTTGAAGGTAAATTACAAAAGTCACTAGCCATTATACAGTAAAATTATTTTTAGATTTAGCCTGGGATTGGAGTATAGACTTTACAGAGTTTAAGACAGGAATAAGGTTAGCAGAAGCTAGTGGGGTTGATGCTATTTTGGCATTAGGAGGTTCACTAGAATATAAAGTAAAAAATTGAATTAAAGCATCAATCATAGTACTTAATTGAGTAATAGTTATATTCCCTCTTAATAAAGGTTCAGTCGCATTTTTATCCCCCAGATGTATATTCCCTCCAGCAACCGTGAATTGAGAACTGTCTATATTAACTGAAGAAGGGGAATTTAGACTAATAGAATTGTTTGAAGATAATAAAATATTATCTCTTTTAGCATTAAATATTAATCTATCAGAGTTAAGTATGATTTGATTTCCAACATATTCGCTAGCTTTAGTAGGACCCTGGGAGTAACTATCATAAGTTTCGCTAGCCATTTCTATAGGGAGTTTTTGGCCTTGAGTTAAATATAAAGATGATTGATCTTTATTAATATTTTCTGTAGTAGGAATCCAACTATCTTGATCGAGATCTGTGGGTTGCCCATTTCTTATAATTAATATAGGATCTCCATTTTCTCCTATAGAAGACCATTCATTTGGTTTATTTTTAATAGTACTTCCAAATCTAATTGAATTCCCCCACCTTCCCTCTAATAAATAATCCCCTATAAAAGATTGAAGGGGATAAGTATTAATTTGTTCATTAAACCCCTCTCCTAAATCTATCTCAGTAGAATTATCATTTACTCTTCTTACATCTTGAGATAACCCCCCAGAAGATTGTTCATAATCTTGTTGTGAATTAGGATTAGGTTCTTGTGTAGGATCTGGGAGAGCATTGTGGTGTTGGCTGTTCCATACGTTTATTGAGGGGAGATAATAAGCTGTAACTATATTTGTATTATTTTGGGTACCAGTAGAAGCTAAAAATACTATAGAAACTAATTCATTAATTAACGGGTAAAATTTTTGATTAGAAAATAAAGGTTGAGCTGTGTTAGCCACCTCAGAAGCAAAAGGAAAATCTACAGCATCATAAAAAATAGTCCCAATCCCATTCCATTCACCATAATTTTCAAATTGAGGGTGAGTATCATCTAATATAATATCCTTTACCCTAACAGATATTATACTAGGGGGGTTACTAGACGACTTTCCTTTTCCATTCTCAGTTGTTCTAGTAAGAGAAGATATACCATAAAATTGTTGAGGCATTATTTTTTATTTTTATCTTCCCCGAATTTTTTTACTTCATTTAATAACTGTTGTTTTTCCTCTTCTGTCATACCAAAATTTCCATCATCCTGCCCTTCATTTTGAACAGCACGTTGGATAATAGTAGCCATTTTAATGAGTTGCTCATCATTTTTAACAGAAATTTCCAAATATTCTTTTAAAAGTGGTACAACCAAAGTAGCATCCCCAATATCTTGAATCAAAGGTTTTAATTCAGATATTAAAGTAGAAATTTGCTCTTCTTTTTTCTTTTGATTTAAATAAATCTCTTCTAAAATATCAGAGAATTTTTTCTTACCAAATATATTTTTATCTAATTGTCCCATGACAATAAATATAAATATTACTCAAAGTTTGTATACCCGTATTCGTTATAAAAAGTAAAACTCTTTTTAAAAATATCCCCTAATTGATCTGCAATTCTAGTAATATGAGGGGTTTTGACATCTACCATTTCTCTAACATAAAGATAAATAGCTTTTTTATTAAATAAATCTATACTTTCCCTTTTTCTAAACACTTCTAATATAGCATCGGCTACTTTAGCATCCTTTTCTTTAGGAAAAAGAATATAAATATTTTCTGTACAATACTCTAAGTATTCATCTAAAAAATCTGATAGGTCGTCCTTTTCTGTAGGATTATAATCCATATCATACGAGTAATCTAAATTATGATATAACTCATCAACTGGAGCTTTGTCTACTCGTTTTTTGTAGTTTTGGGTATTTTGTATAATTAAATATCGTTTAGCAATTGTCCCAAAGTATGAGAATGCTTTTGCTCCACGTGTTTGATCATATAAATGAATTTTATCTAACAAAAATGTAATTACCTCATGTTGGAGATGTTCAATTTCATCTACTTCTGTGTAATAAAACTTAAAAGTATGAATTATATTTTCGGTTAGTTTAAAAAAAGCGTAATGGATCTCCTTACGATAGATCTCACTACGCTCTTCGGGGTCAGTACAATTATTATATCTTACTATAGCATTTTCTGTTGCTTGTGTAAAATATTGATTTTTTGTCTTCTTTTTTCTTTTTCTTTTTACTGGCTCGCTCATAATTTATCTATCCTAAAATTGGATAGAATTCTCTGAAGTTCTTTGATTTGTTCGTACATAAATCCTATTTCGTCATCGCTTTTAAAGATTCCACGCTCATCTATTTTCTTGAGCTTTTCATCAGAGAGTTCTATAATTCGACTTAATTGATCCAAGTAGGTAATATACTCTGCGAGTATATCCTCTTGTTTTTCATTTTTACGTAAGAGGTTAAAGGTTGTAAATCCTAAGACTACAACCAAAACCCCTAATATACTGATGACGACTATTTCTATCATAATTTATCAAATAAATCCATAAGACCTTTACTTTCAAGTTGTGAAAGTGCTTTGTCTTTTGTTGATTTTTTTGTTTCTTTCGACAATGTAAAATTCTCTTCCTGGGTAGGCACGGGATTTTTAAATTTGGGTAACCATTCTCTTTCAAACTCAATTCTTGCTGCCATCAAATCTGCTTGGTGGAGGATGAATGGAAGTGAAGTACGTGGTTTTTGCTCTGGCATAAATGCGAAGAGGTATTTTTTATTTCCCTCATCGTACAAACCATCGTGGGTTTGGATTGCTAACATCTCATTAAATGTGTACTGAATACCGTGAGACTGGAGCATAAACAAACCTCGATCAGGAACTGAGGCAAATGGAACTGCCTTATTGAACATATAATCCTCCCCTAGTTTTTCTTTTCTCCACTTATCAGTTTGAGGAATATATGATTCATGTTCTTCACTACCCATTTTACCCAAATCGTGATTAATAGCAGAAAACACTAATTCCTCCTCAGTAAAAGTAGACATATCAGCCCCTTCATCACTCCATAATTCGGCTTGTTTACGAGCACAACGAACAACTCGATTTACGTGTTCAACATAACCACCTGGGAAGGCATTATGGTATTCTTTTTTATGGGCAGCGGGCATCATCATGATGCGATCCTCATACTTTTTATAGAATTCAAGGAGTTTTTCCTTACGAGGTGAAGAAATATAGGTTTCAATATTCTCACAGAACTCACCCCAATTGGTTTGGATTTGCTCGGCTGTTAGCTTCATACCCTGTTTTGTTCGTTAGGAGTCATAGGTTCACGCTCGATAGTAGCTTTAATTTCTTCTACTAGATCTTCGCATGCTTCTTTAGCTTCGTTTACCTCTTGAGTATTTCCTCTTCCATTATGGAATTCAATATGCTTTAATTTTGCTTCGAGGTTCTCGAGCTTGCGTTGGATGTGTTGTCTAAAATACATAGTTTTTATTGTTTGTAACTGAAGTTACGATGAAAAATTTAAGAAATCAAGGTATTTTTTAAGTATTGCACACTTTTCATATTCTTCTTCACTTTCAAAATAAGATAATGATTGATTTAATGCTTTTTCTAATTTAGAATTTGCTTCTTGGAACATGATTTTTATATGGTATTCATCTTGGATGTCTATTTTGGTTATATAATTATATGCTCTATTATATAACATGCTTTCTCCTGCCCGTTTTATATTACCCGCATCTAATTCGGGATCAGCACTTGCAAAAAAATCTATAATCTTATCACTATACCCAGTATAACTTAAAATCATTTTAGTGAACATTTTTATAAAATATCTTGGGTGGTTTTCATCAGTGTTAGATAAGGGTTTGGGGTTGTAATAATTTATTCCCCCATACCCATCATCCTTAGAAGATGAATTGAAAGCCCCAAATATTTTATTGATGTCCAAAGTGTTGTTCTATTGTTTCTAGTACGTCTTCCGCTTCTCCAAGTTTATGAATAGCTTTTTTAGCCTCTGCTAAAAAATGTCCTGATGTATGTTCACCTATTCCTGCAGGGGAATCAATAAGAGTTTCTAATGTAAGTAATGCTTCCTCCCTGTCGGCTTCCGCCTGTTTTTTCAAAGCCTTTATTAATCTGTGTTGCATACTTATAAATATAGTTAACCTCTAGATTGTTGTAAGTTGTTGTATATGTCCAATATTTCATCTGCAATGATAATCTGCGGCTCGCGTAGCGATTTGTTTATTTGGTTTTATATTAACCTTATAACCATAAGATTTTGCCCAACCACTCGCAGCCGATACTAATTTATTACTCATATAATATTCGTCATCGTTGTAATCCATGTCAATTTCAAAACGAATTCCTGGAAGGTTATCTGATAGAAGTTCTGCAATTTGCATTGAGCGTTCTGTTTCTAACCACAACCTACTCCAGTCATCCTTAATTGGGGGGAATGTTTTTTTACAATAAATATAATGAACCCCACGCAGGGGATAACGATACGCAATTACTGTAACATAATTAATATCAGAACCAACTCTTTGAGAGTCAGTTCCAATATGAGTTTCTACAAAAGGATTTTCCTGTATAATTTTAGCTGTATAATTAACAGGATTTACCTTTTGGTTATTTACTTTTCTAAAATTCATTTGTACCGGTGGAGGGACTCGAACCCCCAATAACTTGATCCTAAGTCAAGCGCGTATGCCAATTCCGCCACACCGGCATAAACAGCTTAGAGTATATCCCACTCTTGTGCTGCCATCAAATATGCTGAACCTGTATTAAGGGTAGGATTTTCACGTACAATAGCCATTGCTGTTGCTCTAACTTCACTTCGCAAACCATAAATGTCTGCTTGTTCTAAAATTGCTTCGACTGATTGATTCATTAGATTTAAATTTTAATGTTATTGGGGGGAGCATAACTCCCCCCTCAAACAACATGGCATTGCTCTTATGCTGCGAATTCTTTCGCTACCTCAAAGAGCTTTTGGTTTACATCTAAATCTTGCTTAAAGTTCTTAATCTCACGAGCTTTACGCGTTTTAACACCGGAAACATAATCAAAATCTCCTGTAACTACACGCTCTTGTACGAGATTAAACACACTCCACAAATCATTTCCTTCATCCTCTTTACGAACTGGGGTAAGGAACGCATCCAAGTCAATCTTATAAACCTGATCAACTTTCTGGTTTTCTTGAATCTTAAATCGAGTTTCAAGGGCTTTACGAGCCAAATCATACTTTTGATTTTGCGTCAATTCTGTATTTTTGAATCGATTCATGCTCTCAACTGTTAATGGTAATTTCTCAACCATTTCATTAATTGTTTCACGCAATGTTTCAAAATCATAACCCATATGGCGGATTTTCATTGAACCAAATTCCTCATCAGCAATTACCAATCCATTTGAACAAACAAATCGATACATTCCTGCTTGGAACGTGAATGAATTTTTACCATCATGAGAATTAGTCATGATGATTTGAGGCCAAACATTATCACCATCTTTTCCTTCAACCATCAAATCTGGGTGGCGGAAAACAAGCATGTGCT
>Ga0099849_1001488_pt1 | contig 10950 bp, 9 predicted proteins | sample CB_VirMetaG_4_FD_78177 | JGI IMG/M metagenome (GOLD analysis project Ga0099849, IMG submission 78177) | Freshwater to marine saline gradient viral communities from Chesapeake Bay - CB_1508_1M Viral MetaG | ecosystem: Environmental > Aquatic > Marine > Coastal | place: USA: Chesapeake Bay... | reverse complement strand
CAGAAGGCCGAAGAAGTGAGGAAGAAAGCATTGGGGGCCGCTGAAGCCATTCGCGCCATGGAGAGCGCGGAAGTCGTTCAACAAGAAAGGAGAACTAAAGAAGCCATCGGAGTTTTGGAGTCTATTAGAGGGCGACAAGCTCCTTACGAGGCTCAGTCTGGAGAGGAAGTGCCTGTTTCGGTTAGCAAAGAAGAAATCAGGGTTTTGGAAGCTGCGGGAATTTCAGTGAAAAGAGCTGGCTTTGCTGGAGGTGGAGTCATGGCCAAGTCCTCGGTGGAAGGGTACGTGCAGCAACAGCAAGGTATTCTTGCCGAGGCGCGATACAGGAAAGAAGTTATCAAGTTTGAGGAAAATGAGTCCAGAAACGCAAGAGCGCAAATTGAAAAAGTGACTCTTGGAGAGGGAGAGGGAAGGGGTAAGGGTGAAAAAGATAAGCTGAAAGATTACGACCGCGATCTGAAGAATTTTTATACAAACATAGCAAGAAGGGAATCCGAAGCGATTAAGCAGCGAATGGATATGACAGCCAGAGAGAAAGAAATTGCTCTCGCGGTGATCGATTTCAATCTCAAAGAGACACTCGCGAAGGAGCAATATCAGCGAGATATTGCAAAAGTTAACGAACTAGTTGCTGCTGATAGAGCTCAATACTTGGCTGACAAAAAAGCAGATTTAGATGAAGAGCTTAAATTGGCCCAACAGGAGTTTGGCACAATCGTCATGTCTCCTTTCACGAAACGTGCAGAGGAAGAGGTGAAAGCTCAGGACGAGTTAAGGAAAAGCATTGCCGCGTTAAAGTCTGGCAGAGAGGAGTTGTCGGCGGTTGAAGAAGCAGAGGTTTTCATACAAAACGAATTGAAAGGAGTCACTAAAGAGTATGCCGACAACTTGACTCCAGTTATTGAAAATATAAAACAGCTCACGAAGGAAACACGCAATCTTACAGGGGAACGAAACGCCCTTCGTGATCAACTTAACGCTCAAAGACGGTTGCGGCTGGCTAACATTTTTGATCCTGCGGCTGAATTGCGAGAGCGCATTCGACAGAGACTTGGAGAAGCCGCTACCCCAGAACGAGTAGAAGAGATTGCAGGGCTTGAGGAGTCTGCGGCGATGATGGAAGATCTTAAAGGTGCCGTACAAGGCGTAAGAGATGAATTTGCGGGATTGTTCAGCACGATGATTACCGGCTCTGGGTCAGCGCAAGAAGCTTTAGCGCAATCTTTTGCCAACATTGGCAAATCTTTTGCCGACATGGCTGGCAAGATGATTGCTCAATGGTTATTCATGAAGGCAATTGGTCTTATTGGCAACTTGTTTGGCGGAAGCGCTGGAAACATGGGTGGGGAGAATTATTACGACCCGAGTACCGGCCTCGGCGTTGCTGGCCCTAATTTCGGACTTGCCAATGGCGGCATCATTAAGGGACACTTCGCTCCTATCACGCCATTCGCGACTGGCGGTGTTATCACTGGCCCCACGCTTGGCCTTGTGGGAGAGGGCCGTTACAACGAAGCCGTTGTGCCATTGCCTGATGGTAAATCAATCCCTGTTGAACTTGGTGGCGATGCAAAGAACATCGTCAGCAACATTACAGTAAACGTAAACAACGGTCAGGCTCGTTCTGAAGGCAATGGAGGGGCAAATGATTTAGGACGTAAACTTGAAGGGGCAGTAAAACAGGTTATCATTGAAGAACTGCGTCCTGGTGGCGTATTGGCAGGTAAGCGCTGATGACACAACCAACTTTTGCAATTCCATGTCAATATGGACTTACTGTAGAAAGAGGCACGAGGACTAAACGTGTCCAGTTTGGCGATGGATATGAACAGGTTAGTCCTGAAGAGTTAAATGATGACATTAGGTCTTATTCCATTGAAACTGTTCCAATTTCAGATCAATTAGCAAATTCACTTGATGATCAACTTGCATCCTTGAAGGGAGATTTTTTCTATAGCCAATTTTTTATGGACGATCAAAAATATAAATACAGACTTGAGCCAAATAGATGGCAACGAAGGGCTATAGGGCCTGATAGTAATATTTTTTCTTTTGTTGTAAGGAGGATTTATGACCCTTCAGTCTGATGTACAAAAGGGCTGGCATGATGCCATCGTCGAGATGTTTGATCTTGACCTATCGCTAATTACTGGCGACTCTAATGACAAGTTTTATTTTACAAATCAATTAAAACCTAACGACTCAAAAATTCAATGGAAAGGCAATACTTACGAGCCTTTGCCTATTTTGGCTACTGGTTATGAGAAGAATACAACTGGTCAAATTGCTCAGCCGTCCTTAACGGTGGCCAACGTATTGGGTACGTTCGCTTCAATCATTGATCCGTTAGATGATCTTGTGGGGGCCAAAGTTACAAGGCGCCGCACGTTAGGTAAATATCTTGACGGAGAACCCGGTGCTGATTCCACGCAGGAATTTCCCATTGATATTTACTATATCGAACGTAAAACATCAGAGAATGCATTGAGCATTACATGGCAACTGGCGAGCATTTTTGATTTAGAAGGATTAAAGCTTCCTCGTCGTGTTATCACTCAAAATTATTGTCAATGGCGATATAGAAGCAGTGAATGCGGCTATACAGGAGCGCCTGTTTATGATGTGAATGATAATTTAATCTCCACATCGGGGCAATCGGCTGAAGCAATTGCAGTTATCAATGCACATGGTTTAGTATTGCAGCGGAGGGATGAGCTTAAAAATGCTATTGCAGAAAGAGACGCTGCAGCGGCCATAAAGCAAAGCAAATGCGGAGATACTGTAGACAATTACACATTGAATCAAAGTCAATACGAGCGAGAGTCTAGTCCCAAATACTATGTTGAATTTGAATATGAAAGCGAATACGATTCAGATCCTTCCTCGGTTACAGCAATATGGAACAACTCTGTCGTTGATCTTGGTAAAGTTTACAGAGAAGGCACAATAGAAGAAACTGTTAATGGTCCAAATGAGGAGTATACAAGGTATCACAGGATTGAAGAGTGGGTATTTGATGCCGCTGCATGCTCTACTGCTACAAGTGATCTTGCCGCGAAGGAGGCAGTCGTATCAACAGCGCAAAGCAATTTAAGTGCTGCTGAAAGCGCCTTGAATGTGGCCGTGGGCAATCTTCCTGCCTCTGATCCTCTATGGAATAGTGATGTGTGCGGTAAGCGCACTGAAAGTTGTAGCTTAAGATTTCCTGATAGCATTAATCCACCATCGCGTACATCTTTGCCATTCGGCGGATTTCCAGGGGCAATCAATCCACAATGACAAACTGGCAGTTATTAAAAAACGATTTAATTGCTTACACGCAAGAATGCGCCCCTGAAGAAGCTTGCGGTTTAATTGCTGCTGGTCAATTTTGGCCATGTAAAAACATACATTCCGATCCATTGTCCAGTTTTGCTATTGATGCAGCATCTTATGCGCGAGTTGACGAACTTAACACTGGAGTTGAGGCAGTGTTTCATTCGCATCCGAGAGCGGATAATAAATTCAGCATGAATGACATCAAAGCCTGCAAAGAACTTGGCGTGCCATGGGTTATGTATTGCGCTGCTTTTAATCAATGGCATTATATGGATCCAATAAATGCTCCTTATTTGCAAAGGCCATGGATTTACGGTATTTATGATTGCTATGGCTTAGTAAAAGATTACTATAAAAATGAGTTCGATATTGAATTAGATGACTATGAGCGGGGTTGTGAATTTGAATGGGAAAGTAGTGAATGGCGAATGTTTGAGAAGAATTTCAGCAGTCAAGGATTTGAAGAAACCAGTGGTAACTTAAACAAAGGAGACATACTGCTAATGCAATTGCAAAGTAATTTTCCAAACCATGTTGGAATTATTCATGATTCAAAGAGAGGCATTTTTTATCAGCATCTTTTTGATAGACTATCCGAAGCCAATATCTATGGTGGGTATTGGCAGAAACATACAAATAAGATTTTGCGCCATAGGAGCCTGATGTAATGCAGAAAATGCAAAGGGTTGAGGTCAAATTATTGGGCAAGCTTGGCAAGAAATTTGGCCGTCATTACAGCTTCATGGCGCGTTCTCCTCGCGACGTGATTTCTGCATTGTCAAATCAAATTGAGGGATTCAGGGAATATTTGCGATGCGCCCATGAGCAAGGTATTGGTTTTCGCTTGGTGGATCAAGATCCCGATGGAATGGAATATGAGGGAGTGATGCTGCCTTGTCGGCGGCTAGTTATTGCGCCAATCGTTACAGGGTCTGGCGCTACTGGTAGGATCTTGATTGGAGTTGCACTTGTTGCATTAGCGTTTGTTTCGTTTGGTGGTAGTGTTGCCGCCGGAAGCTTGTTTGCTGGATTTGCTGCTGGTAAGGGATTTGCTTTAGGAAGTAGCGTGTTGTTTTCTTTGGGATTGGGGCTTGTTTCAACAGGTGTATCGCAATTGCTTACACCGCAACCGCGTCTTCAAAATTCAAACTCCGAATCGGAGCGTCGAGATAGTTTTCTGTTTGATCGTGCTGCGGAATCAACGATTCAAGGCCAACCAGTTCCAGTTGTATACGGTAAATATTTAGCGGCTTCTCCATTGATCATTTCCTCTTCAATTACTACAAAACAAGTGCCAGTTTAACAATGGGAATACAAGAGAAATATCAAGAAGAAAATGGAGGATGGTCGGTCAAGGTTAGCGGCTCTGGCGGCGGCGGCGGAGGAGGAGGAGGAGGGCGAGAGCCTGAGGAAGACCCAGAGTCTCTAAGAAGCCGAGCGGAAGCGTCTGTGTTGGCAGTTATAGCAGAAGGAGAGGTGCAAGGCTTTGCGTCAGGGGATGATCCGCTTAAGAGAACTTACATTGATACGGTGCCAATTAAGAATGAAGATGGAAGCTTAAATTTTACAGAAGAAAGTTTAAATATTCAATATCGAACCGGCACTCAAAACCAAAGTGCCATTCCAGATTTTGATGATGTTAGAACTGAGCAATCTGTTGGAGTGCGTTTAACAAAAGCAGTTGGCGCTGTTGCTCGCACAACATTTACAAGTTTGATTGATCGTGTTCGTATTCGCGTTGGTATTAGCTCGTTATTTGAGATTGACACTGATAGTGGTGACGTGAAGAAAAGTTCTTTGAAATTTACTATCAAAATTAGACCAATTGGAGGCATTGATATTGTCAACGAAAACAAAACCATTAAGGGCAAAAGTAGAGGCCCTGTTGATTTTGAATATGAATATGAATTAACGGGCAACGGCCCGTGGATTGTTACATTAGAGCGCCTTACGGACGATCCTACTACAACAAATATTTCCAATGATTTGTTTTGGAAGGCAATTGTTGGAATTTATGAGAAATCATTTCGTTATCCAAATAGTGCATTAATTGGCGTTAAGGTTGATGCTGAAAAGTTTACAAGTGTTCCTCGGGTAGCAGTTGAGATATTGGGAACCAAGATTAAAGTGCCAAGTAATTACGATGCAGAATCACGGTCTTATAGCGGTATTTGGGACGGTACATTTCAAACTGTCTACTCCAATAATCCAGCGTGGGTTTTTTATGACTTATTAACAAATACTCGCTATGGAGCGGGAGAGTTTGTCACAGAAAATGACATTGACATTTATTCACTTTATTCCATTGCTCAACATTGTGATGAGCTTGTTCCAGACGGCAGGGGTGGATCCGAGCCGCGTTTTACGTTTAACGCTTATGTTACCAACAGGGCGGAAGCGTATGAAGTTTTGAATGCATTAGCAGCAGCGTTTCGTGGTATGCTGTATTTCAGCGAAGGAACGATTGTTGCAATTCAAGATAAAATAAAACCTATTACAAAGATCTTTTCACCCGCCAATGTGATTCAAGAAGTCGATGATGACGGTAATGTTGCGTCTCCGCCATTTCAATATGAAGGCACTGCAAGAAAAGCGCGAAAAACAGTTGCGTTGGTTTCCTGGAACGACCCGGATGATCTCTATAAGGCCAAGATTGAATATGTTGAAGACAGGGCAGGCATTGATCGCTATGGGTACAGGGAGGTTGATGTCAGGGCATTTGGCACCACATCTCAAGGACAGGCACAACGCATTGGTCGATGGACATTATTGAGTGATCAACTGGAAACAGAGATTATAACTTTTAAGGTTGCAACTGAAGGATTTTTCATACTTCCTGGGGAGGTGATTGGCGTTGCTGATCCGGCCAAGGGAGGGAAGCGCTATGGGGGAAGAGTTGTTAGTAGCACAACTAGCTCTATTTCCATCGACTCTTCTTTCATTATTGTCGGAGGCTCTTCCTATCAAGCCTCTGTAATGCTTCCAGACGGCTCTGTAGAGACTCGCACCGTAACCAATAGCGCAGGGTCCACGACAGCGCTTTCGCTGTCTCCAGCCCTCTCTGCGGCCCCTGTAGCGGGCGCTCCATGGGTGTTGCAGGAGGATGGCGATAGCGTTAGAAAGTTTAGAGTTATTTCAGTGTCTGAGGACAGTGGTCAGGTGACAGTTTTAGGGGCTTTGTATGACGAGTCGAAATTTAACCTTGTGGACAATTCAACTTATATTGGTTTGGGTCGTCAGTCAACAGCAAGTGTTCAGGCCGTGCCTTCAATCGAGACAGGCAGTATTATCTTGGAGAGCTACTAATCATGGCCTATAACGAGATTCGATGGAAGTTTCCGCAGTATTCGGCCTATTCAGTTTTGAATGTAATTAATCCTGCGATTTGCTGGAATCCACCCGAAAACAACCCTTTTATTCAAAAGTTTGAAGTTGATATTCTTAATACAGCAGATGATCAATGGGTACGAATTGCTGACACTGCTAGTAATTTTGCAAGATTTCCTGCTGACAATTACGCAATCAACCCTTCTTATCGCGCAAGAATTGCTACAATTGGAATCAACGGTAGGCGTTCTCCCTATGCTTACAGTATTGTTCAATTATCAAGCGCCCTTGTCTTTGATTTCACGGCAAGTTCTACAGTATCATTTTCCAATGGCACTAGAGTGTCAAACCAACGCTACATTTTCTTGATTCTTTGATATGGCCAATCTTTACGGACTTGACGCTGCTGGCAATGCTGCTTATGTAAAGGCGACTGGTGCTGGGTCAACTGCTGATCCATATTTAGTACATAACGATGCCTTTACTTCAGCACTGAAAAGCGCTTTTGTCGCCAGTGGCGTTAGTAGTGACGTGATTGCTGCAGTGGCAAGTACCAAGCTTCGGGTGATAGCAATGGCGATTACTGCTAACTCAGGCTGCACAGTGCAACTTCAAAGTGGCGCCTCCACTGACCTCACGCCTCCTTTCCATATTGCTGGTGAAGGGAACTTAACCATGAGCAACTCGCTTGGTTTATTTGAGAGCAGTTCTGGCGAAAAGATTAATGCCGTACTGACAGGTTCTGCCGACTACACCGTAATGCTCACTTATCGAGAAGTTGCGGCATGAGCACTTTCCTTACTACAACTCCATTATCAGTCATCAACCTGCATTTATTGCGGCGTGATTTTTTTGAGGGAATTGGCTTGCTTCTTCAAGACGAAGACGGCACTCCAATCAACCTGAATGAGGTGAAGGTTTGTTCTTCGGTTTGGAAAAAAACGTCTGATACAAATTACACCAAAATTGTAGATATTAATGTAGAAGAAAAAGAACCATTGCGTGCCGGACAGGTGAGGCTTTGGCTTACATCTAGTCAGACAAGTGAGATCTGGGATAATTATGACGAGCCCTTTACCACTGGTGGCGCGTTTTTCCCTAACACTTATTCGCAAGAGCAGAAAAACTTGCCGCTTTCAATGTTTTGGGACTTAAGGATTGAGCGAGAGCAAGAACTTTCAGATTTGATTTCAGTTGCAAGTGGTGTTTTTATTTCTCAAATTAATCATGGTCTTGCTTCTACGGAACGAGTTATATTTAGTGGCACCACTGAATCATCAATCAATTATGATGGTACAAGTTCCACTGTTTATAGCGGACTAACCGACATCAGTTATCAGGCTCCTTACACTTTTACTATTCCATCCCTTTCTGGTGTCACTGACGCTGCCATTGGTGGTTCAGTTTATAGACTAAAGCAAGACACTGTTATTGCTGGTGGTGTTATTGTTGGCAACACTCTCTCCAATTGTTTCCCGTAAATTCCCATGGCTGACGAATTAAAAGAAGGCGTAAGTGTTGTCACAGTAGGTCGGACTGCACCAATTCCGCCTGGTCAACAAACAATGAACAACAGTCTTCCTGTTGTTATTGCAAGTGACCAAACTGCAGTGCCCGTTCAAGTTGCTAACCAGCAAATTTCTGAAGTCAGCCTTAGCTTACTTGGCATTCCTCGCGCTGAAGTAGCACTTGGTATTTTCGCTGATGTTACCACTTATGACATCAATCCGAATGAATGGCAAAGTGAAGGTGGTGGTTTTTCAACTCATATCCCAAATGAAAGCGCCGCTGAAGTTGGCCTTGGTACTGCAACCACTAATAATTATCAAATTTTAAGCAGCAAAAGATTTTTCAGATATCAACCCGGACGGGTTAGTGCCGCCACTTTTGGCGTCAGATCTGTCACATCTAATGACTCAACTGACATCAAAAAATTTGGTGCATTTGATAAAAGCGATGGATATTACATCGAAGTGCAAGGAGGCTCTCAGTCGGCTTCTGCCGATAAGCAGTTTAATTTCTATTGTGTTCGTCGCACTAGTGCCCTTGAGAGCGACGAAGACGGCATCCGCACTCCAAATGTTGCTGATGGTGATATTGGCACGGCTGGGACTGATCTCGTCATCGTGAGAGCTGGCCTCACCTATATTCACGCTGGCCTTTTTGATCGTAGCGTCAGGGGTAGTGGTGGAGTGAGTATTGGCGGCAATGCGTCGTCAGATGGCTCGGCAAGTGTTTCGTCTTCATTCATTTCCGTAGAAAGCACTTATCGCTACACTTACGAATATCGCGTACCTCGTAAATATTTTAGTCATGATAGATTAGATGGCACCACTCAAGCTCAATACTATTCAGATAAAACGCCAGGAAGGAATGCCTTTACTCTATCCATCGGAGGAACCGCTTCTAATCCTGTTGTTTCTTACACAAATGGCAGCACTGTAATTGACGTAAATAACGATATTGTTACAAGCACTAGCGTTTGGGACATCGACTTTTCAAAAGTTACGATGTTCAAAGTGGAGTATAGCTGGTATGGCGCCGTTGGTGGTCATTTCTTGGCTTATGTGCCTGATGCGACCACAACAGGAGAGGCGCGATGGGTGAGGATTCATCACATCCGAGCTTCTAATCAGCTTACTAGTCCCAGTCTTGCTAATCCAACGTTGCCAATCAGTTATTTGGCACAAAAAGCCACTAGCTCTAACAGGTGTTCTATTTACAAATACGGCGCATCATATTACATTGATGGTGGGGATAAGGGCACAATTGTTGCCCGATCTGAAGCAAATGAATCAGATCGCACCGTAACAACAGGCGGCGCAATGCTTCTTGCCATTGACATCAAAGAGAACATCAACTCCATCCGCAATCGCATGCAGGTTTATCCCACTAGGCTTGGCGTGGGGAGTAGTGGAAGGGGCGTAGTAAAACTTATCAAAAATCCAACAACTGTTTCTGGTACACCATCATTCTCAAGCGCTGGCACTTTAAGTCCTGTCAGTTTTACGACTGATTCCGGGGTTACGGTTGTAAGTGGAGGCACGAACGTGGCTAGCTTTTTTGTTGGTGCTGGTGGAATTGATATTGACTTGTCTCCTTATTTTGGTTACAATAAAGACTATCTTTCCTATCCATTGACCGCAACCGAAGGCGATAGTTTGTATGTTTTCGGGCAAGGTATTGGTGGCAGCGTTGACATGAGCGCATCCCTTACATGGGAAGAGCAGGTATGATTTATTTCAATGGAAAGTAAATTAAATGACAACAATTTCCGGTTACTACCAGCTCCCCGATGATGTCGCTCCGGCTGGAGACGAGTTAATTAATGCAGAGTTAATTGATTACTTAACCGGAGATTTGCTCATTGATCCATTTGATCAGGAGCCGTTGATTGGAGATGCGCGTGGCACTATTGTTAACATTGAAGACGAAGGCATTCAATCAATTACGCCAAGAAACGCAATAGGAAGTGAAATCAGCGTAAATGTTACCAATAAAGAAGAAAGTGAAGTATCAAAAACTTTACTTGGTATTCCTAGATCGGAAACTGCTTTAGGGCTTTTTGATGCAGTTAATATTTATGGCGTAAATTCAAAAGAATTTTTCGCGGGTCCAGATTCTGCTGGTTACGCCTACGCTTACGACCCTTCTGATTATACATTTGATGGTGATTATGGATATTTTTGGAGGCACATTAAAGCGGAAAGTGCCATTCAGGCATATGTTTATCCACCTCCGGTAAGTTTTACTTACTTGGTAGACGACAATACTGGCAGGTTTCCTGGTGGCAAAAGAGACGGCACCATGACCGCTTATTGGCAAAGCAAGCGAGCCTTTAGGTATCAGCCAGGAAGGGTGACGGGCTTTACTTTTGGCGTGCGAATGTCAACTGAAAGCGATTATGACGAAGAAATTATTCAATGGGGTTGCAGGAACAATGTTGGAGACGGGTATTATTTTCAACTTGAAAAAGGCACTGATCTTTATGTTGTTCGCACTTCACCTGACCTAGGTACGTTGAAAGTGCCTCGCGAGGAGTGGTCTGGTGATCCAATTTTGGCCATCGAAGGAAGTACCGGCTGGAGCTTGGATTTGTCTAAAGTGACAATGTTTAAGATTGAGTTTAGCTGGTACGGTGCAGTTGGTGCTAAATTTATGGCATATGTGCCCATTGCTCACGATGAAGCTCGTTGGGTTGAATTGCATTATATCTTGGCTGAGAATCAATTTATCTATCCAAGTCTTCGTAATCCATATTTAAATTTATTTATTCAAGCACGAAGCAAGGCTGGTGCGACTTCT
>Ga0099849_1001487_pt1 | contig 10955 bp, 17 predicted proteins | sample CB_VirMetaG_4_FD_78177 | JGI IMG/M metagenome (GOLD analysis project Ga0099849, IMG submission 78177) | Freshwater to marine saline gradient viral communities from Chesapeake Bay - CB_1508_1M Viral MetaG | ecosystem: Environmental > Aquatic > Marine > Coastal | place: USA: Chesapeake Bay... | reverse complement strand
ATTATCTAATATGGTTGATTCAGGAATAACTTTTTTAGAAGATGTTGAAGCCGTTGCTCCCGGTGCTTTGGGTGAAGGCAGTTGGGGTCTTGAAGCCATGCGAGATGTTGTGGATTCTTTTCATAACAATTATTCGTACTTAAAAGATTATTTGGAGCGTGTTATATGAAATTAACAAAACAAAAATTAGAATCACTTATTCTAGAAACTATGGGTAATAGATTTACACCAGAGCAAGAACAAAAAATTCTTGTTATAATACAAAAAATACATAAACAATTACAAAAAATAGATCAAATGCAAGAATCTTATCCGCCTATGGTTTCTGATCTGTATAAATATGAAGACAGAATTGAAGCAAAACTTGAAAGACTAACAAAAGACCCATTTTGGAAACCTTTTATCCTAAAACACTACAACAACTTGCAAACCGTAGCTAATGATTTTGAAGAAGTAAACCAGTATTTAGTTTTACTTGAAGACTTAGAAATTGATGGCATGACAGCAGTTTTTACCAAAGAGACATTATACGACAATTTGTCAGGATGGGAAATATCTAAAAAATTTCAACAAGCTGTAAATTTTTTAGAAGATATACAAAATTTTGATGAATCATTTTTTGCACAAGACAACGTAAATCTCGAAGCATTGTTTGATGTTTCGGATTCTTTTTATAACAACTATTCTAACTTGAAAGATTATTTGGAGCGTGTTGTATGAAGCTAACAACAAAAAAATTATATCAATTAATAATGGAAGCTGTTAAGGAAGATCCCGAACCCGTATACGCTTCGCTTTATGATCCAAACCAACCATTGGCTCTTCTGCACATGGATGATGGCGAATTGCAAACATTTATCTTGTACCATTTAACCAAAAGCAAACAACACCCTGTTTATGTTGTTGCATATCTTAACATGGAATTAATGGAAGATCAGCCGTGCGTTCCCTATACCTACCAAGTGCTTGGCGTTTATACGGAAGCTGCTGCGCAGCGAAGAGGCTTCTCAAAAACCGTTTATAATATGGCGTTCTATATTGCCGATAGAATGGGTTATGGTTTAACATCAGATCACTTAGTTGGAACCACCAAAGTTGCTCAAAATGCCGCATGGAAAAAATTTGAAAATTCCCCTGATTATTACAAAAGAGCTACAACGCTTGGCAATCAAAAATTTGATTATACCGGAAAAGAAACTCCTGATGATCCAGATGACGATTGCGAAACCACGGTTGGTGATAAAGCTCCAGCAACAGATTATTCATTTCAAAAAAATAATCATGGTCAAATCGGTCAATTGTATTTTGAATTAAAAAATGTTCATCAAGAAATTTTAAAATCAACAGGTATTAGCGAAAACGTTATTGGTTCTAAATTGTATCAAATTGCTTCAAGAAGATTTGATTATTATTATGGCAAAGAAACACAGGATGATGTATAATGAAACTAACAACAAAAAAACTATATCAATTAATTGAAGAACAACTTTTCCAACAAGAAATGGACTATTTTGCGGGCAAAGATATCCCTCAATTTAAAACCATGGTTAATGATCCAAGGGTTTATGCGGATTATTCCAAACCTCATGATGAAATTAGTAAACAATGGATTGATAATAACATTGGCGAAAAATTGGGCTCCGGATATTCCCGAATGGTTTTTGAATTTGGCGATAACAAAGTCATCAAATTTGCGTACGGCTCAGTAATGCAAGATGGAAAAAACTCAAACCTTGTGGAAGCAAAATTGTTTAATCAATTTCCCAAAATATTTCCAAAAGCTTATGCCCACGATCCCGATGGAGCTTGGATTATTGTTGAAAAGGTTGATATCATTGATACTGTTGATGAATTTTATGCCGTTCTTCCAATTCAGTTCCCCGTTATCAATGATATCTTAAAAGTTCTTCAACAAGGTGCTCCAAAACCCGACGAAGATCTTAATCCTTATTTCTTATGGTTGCTTCTTTCTAAAGTTCTTTCATTTGATTTTCAATCAAACACAAATGAATCTCCAATGGTTTATTTTATAAAACATTTTCGAAAGCACTATGGCATCCCTCTTCCTGTTTCGAAAAAAGCTTGGGAGGTAATGACAAAAGACTCCAACCTTATGTATTGGGCTGGAACGTTAAAAAATCTTCGAGTTGACTTATCCGACATTCGTCATGGCAATGTCGGATGGTCCGGTGATCGAATGGTTATTTTGGACATTTCAATTTTTGAACAAGATTTAACAAATGCAAAACACATGTTAAAATGGGGCGAACATCATGACGACGAAACAATAAAAATAACTCCTCGAGACTTTGGCACAAAGCAACAACTAACCCCCGATGGAGCCAAAGGCGATGTGTGGAATCCTGTTAAAATTAAGGATGAGGATATTGAATATGACGTATGATCCTCGAAGAGAATCAATTAAAGCTTATAAGCGAATGATCCAATATTTTAAAGGACAAATCGCTAAATTGGAGGGAGAAATTTTTAGCGAGATATGTTGCTTTGAGAAAACCAACAAAGGCCGTGTTTATCTTCCAATCATTAATAAGCCAAGAATAACTAAATAAGCCCTCTAATTATTAATGTGGTGTCATTACATAGGGAGGTAATTTTATGCTACTTAATTTGCTTTTATGGGCCTGCGATAAGCCTATCTTAGATTCATCTTCACCTGAACCAGTTGAGGAATCTCCAATCTGGTGGGATGAGTGTTCTTATAATGGAGGAGACCACATTTGTGATCTTTCTCTTCCAACTGCTGATGGAGGTTTTGATAATATTTATTCTCATTATGGAGAAGTTATTGTTGTTGATGTTTCTGCTATGTGGTGCGGTCCTTGTCAAGAAGCAGCATGGAATTCTAATTCTATTAAAGTGACCTCCGGTGGTGTTACCTGGATTACTGTTCTTATTGAAGATTTGGAAGGTAATGTTCCGGATCAAGAAGATGGAGAAACATGGGGAAATTATTTTGGAATTTGGCATAATGAAATTTTATTAGGCTCAAATGACAATCGAGATCCAAATGGGATAACAGGATTTGCAAATACAGGTTGGCCTTATTTCTTAATTCTTGATAGAGATCTTAGAATTCGTATTGTACAGCAAGGTTGGAACAAACAAGAAATCTTAAGGTACATAGAAGAATTAAAATCTGAATGATAATTACTCATAGAGGAGGGTCTATGAATGTTAATTTTTTTAATCTCTTGTATGTCCGACAGCATGCTAACAAACAAAATTGTCGAGGAAAGGATAATCTATGATACCGCTTATGTTGAGGTAGTTGTAGAAGTTGAAAAAGAAATTGAAGTTGAGGTTCCGGAGAACTATCCGCTTTGGTCTCAAACTTATATTCAACCAACAACTGGTAATGGTGTTGATATTTTATGGGTTGTTGATCCATCGGGTTCAATGAATTTAAATTGGCCTCAAGTCGTTCTAGGCGTTGAGCAAATGATGCTAGCTTTACCTCTTGATATAAACTGGAGATTAGAAATTATTCCAACAGACGATTATCGAGCCAAGAGACTTGAATCTTTTCCTATCTTACCCGGAGATTCTTTGCAAACAGCTCAAGATCATTTGACTAATAATGTCACAGGGTATTCTGAAAGAGGCTTTGATGCAGTTAAAGAATATATTCTAGAAAACGCAGATGCTGCTCAGTGGATGAGACCAGATGTTTCTTTACTAATTGTGTTTGTCTCGGATGAAAATGATTATTCTTCTCAAAGTTCTGCACAGTTTATAAGTTGGATTCAATATCAAAGACCAGAAGTTTTTATCGCTTCCATTGTAAATGTGGACCCAACTATCTCTTTGTGTCCCAATGATTTTAATCATTACTTGGATGTCGGGATTGATTACATGGACGCAGCAAACCATTTTGTCGGTGACATAATTGACATATGCGAGCCTGATTGGTCAAGTGGTGTTAATCAAGCAATCCAACAGGTTCAATACTACGAAGAAATTAGACTAGATCATACACCTGTGGATGTAGATCATATTGAAGTTTTAGTTGATAATGTTGTATGGACGGACTGGACTTGGGATGAACCAAATAACAAAATCGTTTTTACAACAATTCCTCCAGAGGGTTCTATCATAACCATTTCTTACAACTATTTATGATGTTATGAAAATTAAAATTGTAAAAAACCTCGACGAAAAGAAAAAACGCAAAAAGCGTCGTAAGAAATCAAAACCAAGAGCCGCTTATTGGTGGGGCTATGGTCTTCATGATCAAGACTATGGTGATGCCGGAGATGGTGGAGGCGGTGACGGAAAACGTGATGACGAATTATCTGAAGTGTATTCTGATAAACAACGAAGATATATGTGTGCGATGACTGAACCTGATGCTGATCGTCCAAAAGGTTTGTCAAAAAAAGAAGCTGAAGAGATGTGTTCAGGTCCTATGAAAGAAGAGTGGTCTGAAAAAGAAAGAAAGAATAGAAAAGACAAGTGTTCAAATCCAAAAGGCTTTACAATGAAACAGTTTTGTAAAAATCAAAAAACAAAATCCAAGAAAGGAGAAAAAAAGAATGAATAAAGAAGAGCTTCAAGAAAAAAAGAAACGCAAGAAAAAGAAAGTAAAAAAGAAGAAAGGCAAAAAAGATGCTTGTTATCACAAGGTTCGTTCTCGCTATGATGTATGGCCTTCAGCATATGCTTCAGGTGCTCTTGTAAAGTGTCGTAAAGTTGGTGCTAAGAATTGGGGCAATTCAAAAAAGAATGAGTCTTTAAATGAAGAATTTGAGCCTCACATGATGTATGATCCAAAAACAGGAAAATCAGAAAAAACGAATAAAGAAGAAGATCATCATAGATTAGCTAAAAAAGGTTATACCCATGTTGATCCAAAACAACTAGAAAAGATATTAAGAGATGAAGGTGGAGCATCAGGAATGGACCCGTTTTTAAAAGCTATTGGCGAAGATATGGAAGAAGAAATAATTAAAACTCTTGACGCAATGCCTAACGTTGGACAACACAAAGATAAAGATTACATTCTTCAAGATGATGAAAATATAATGGTACAAAAAGAAAATTTATCATTAAAGAAAAAAATAAGAATTAGAATTAAAAGATCTGTGGAGGAGTCCATATGACCAGACAAGATGTAAAACAGGGTGTTTTAAAAATTAAATTGATTTCAGAAAGAAAGTATAGACAAGACAAAGAGTATGATCCAGAACAGTTAAAAATTGGAACAGAACATGAATTGGATGATAAACATACCAAAAGTAGAATTGAAGCTGAAAGAATTGCCAAAGACCACTTAGATGACGATCCAGAATATTACAAAAAATTAAAAAAATTTGACTTAAAAGAAAAAAAGAAACGCAAGAAACGTAAAAAGGCTGGTACTGAATCATCAAAAGAATCTAATCTTGGAGATTGGTTCAAGCGTAAAGGTGCTAAAGGTAAAAAAGGTGGCTGGGTTGATTGCAATGCTCCTGATGGTAAAGGTGGTTATAAGTCTTGTGGTCGTTCTGATGGAGAAAAACGTAAAAAGTATCCTGCTTGTCGTCCAACTCCTGGTGCTTGTAAAGAACGAGGCAAAGGTAAGTCTTGGGGCAAGAAAGCCAAAAAGAAAACAAACGAATCAATGGAGAAAACAACAATGAAAATTAGAATCTTAAAAGAATCAAAAGAAAAAAGAAGAGAGAAACTTTTTCAACCCGGACTTATGGAACATGTAAAAACTAAAACACCTTTGACTGAGAATATTTATCGTGTTGGATCTGAATGTTATTTTAATACCATTAAGCAAGGACGTAAATTCTACAAGATGGGTCTTTATGAAGCTTTAAATGAAGAAGAACGAGATATGCTTGAAAACACTGAACTTGGTGAATGGGCTTTGTTTGAAGGAGAAATGGTTCCTCTTGATTTTCCAATGTATACTGAAGAATATGCTGAACTTCTTGATGAAAAGAAAAAACGAAAAAAGAAAAAGAAAAAAGATCCTCCGTTAAATAAACCAACCAAGAATACTGGTGGTGGTAAAAAGTATAAAGTTTACGTTCGTTCTAAATCTGGTGGTGTTAAGAAAGTTACCTATGGTGATAAGAAAGGCGGTCTTAAAGGAAACTGGAATTCTAAAGAAGCAAGAGCATCATTTGCCGCAAGACATGACTGTGCTAATAAGAAAGATAAGACTAAATCAGGTTATTGGGCTTGTAGAGCTCATAAAGACTTTGGAAACAATGTTCCTGGAAGGTTCTGGTAGTGTCTTATTCAGTTCCTTACAAAGAAGTTCATATCTCTGGTAAACTGTATCTAAGAGAGTTCAAATCTAATACTTCTGATAAAGAATTAATATGGCATTTAGATAAAGAAGACAGAATAGTATCTGTAGTTAAAGGATCTAAATGGAAACTACAATTAGATAATGAATTACCTGTAGAATTAAAAGAAGGTAAACAGTATTTTATTCCTAAATTAACATACCATAGACTAATAAAAGGTAATAATGATTTAGTAATTAAATTATATAAATTATAATATATATTTATATTATATAAAATAAAGAAAATAACTAAAAGAAAAAAGTTTATTAATTTCACTTGACAAATCCTCCTAAAGATGTTATACTGTATTTACAGTAACTAATTAACTTGTAATCTTCCCCAAGATTATGTTTATATTATAACACAGGATGAAGCAAATGTCAAGTAAAAAAGATAAAAAAATGAATATTTCTTTTGATTGGGATAATACTATCTCAATGTCGTACATGGATGAAGATTCAGAAGAACCAAAATTCATACATCAAGGATATAATCAAGAATTTATTGATAAAATGATAAATTATATCAAAGAAGGACATGATGTATGGATTGTTACTTCAAGAGACAGGGAATTAGAAGATCATTTTCCTCAAGAAAGAATAACTTATCACCTCAGAACACTAGGAATAATTAATTATTTTTCTCCAGAACGAATAATTTACACCAATAGAGAGTTAAAAGCACCTACATTACTACATTTGGGTATTGAATTACATCATGATGATGATTTAGAAGAGATAATTGCTTGTAAAGAAGCAGGAATTGAGTGTATTCGAGCACTTGAAATCCACGAAGACTCAAAACAAGTAGCAAAAGGCATTATTGCTGACGATTCAGGTAGAATTTTATTATTAAAACGAACAGATGGTGAAAAAAAGTGGGACTTACCCGGTGGTCATATTAAAGAAGTAGAGATTGAAAGAGGTTATCAAGGAATTATTGATGGCTATGAACGAGAAGTAGCTGAAGAAACTGGTCTTTTGGTACCAAATGAGCAAGAAATCTATCGTTTTGACAACACTTACAATGACAAAACCACTTTAATTATCTTATTTTTTACTCAATTTCCTACTGAAGAACCACCAGTTGATCTAAAAATTCAAGATCACATAGAAAATTCAGAACATGTGTGGGTAACTAAGGACAATTTACCTGCTTATCTTAATCATTGTACTGGAGTTTGCAAGACATCAGTCGAATATTGGCTTCAAATAGACGATGAAATACTACAAGAAAGTGCTTATTTGGCCTCTCAAGAAAAAAGATGGGCTAAAATGAAGAAAAGATTGGTTGGATATGGTAAAAATAAGTCAACAGGTGGCGGAAAAGGACACACAAGACCTAATTTTAGCAAATCTAAGTCTGGACCATCTGATTTTTCTGTTCTTGAAGAAGAAAAGGAAGAAAACTCAAAATTAAAAATTAAAATAAACAAAAAAAAAAGTTGAAATCTATGCTTGATGGAATATTAGACAAATATAAAGATGAATTTGATGAAATTGCTCAAGAAGATATGAGTTTTATGACCGAAAAATACTATACTAAGCTTTGGAGCTTCATATGTGACCAGAAAACAGTAATGTTACAACCAATTCATCTTAATATCCCAGAAAAACAGTTATTTTACTCAAAGTCAGACAAAAAACATCTTTTTCTGGGTCCAACTTGGCAAATGTACCTAATTTCAGAGAAAAAAGACGAAAATGGGTGTGTTATGGTGTATTCTCCGTATCTTTTTGCCCAAGGACAGGTATTTTTAGTACCTGAAAAACTTATTATACGTTTAGGATACAATTAAATGCAAGATTTACCCCAAAAACTACTATTATTTACTGTTTTAAGCTTATTTTGGCTTATTTTTTATCATTTTGCAGGTTTTGAGGTGAGTGTATTACTAATTTTACTAATTATTATGATAAAATGAGGGTAAACTATGAAAATATCAAAAGAAAAACTACAAAAAATCATCAAAGAAGAGCTTGAAATGGCTCAAAATGGCTCTGAAATGCCCTATTCTGGGCCTAAAATGAGACCTAAAACAGGTCAAAAACACCATGATTTAGAGGGTGATATGGCCAAAAATCAGCTTTTTAACATTGCAAAGTATTCAATTGCCATGATGAAAGCACTTGAAGACGATCAAGAATTAGAAGCTTGGGTACAATCTAAGCTAACTTTAGCTCAAGACTATCTAGGAAAGGTTAAACATTACTTAGAATACGAACTTCAAGTAGAAATGCAAGAACCAAGTCTAGAAGAAATTAATAATTTACTAGAAAAAGAATCTGAAGTTGAACTTGAAAAGGATAAAAACTATGCTGGACAAGGTCAATTCTTTTATGACGTTTAAAAAAAGGATAAATAATGCTCGCTGAATTGTATAGAGGAAAATTTAGTGTTGGAGAATACGTTCGTTGGCGTTCAATTTGTAGAAATGAGAATTACGAAGAGCTTGTGAACCTACATGAAGGTATAATAACTAAACTTAGACCAATTACTGTTGGTGGTAGAGATGTATGGTATGCCGATGTTATGGAAAACGGAGGTAGAGAACATCTTGTTTTATTATCAAAAATAAGGAAAGTTGAAACTAATTAAGATATGCCTTGTAAAATAAATAACAAATCAGATTTTGACATATCAGAAATTGAAGATCTTATCCAAGATCTTTATTCTTTTTCTTCGAGTAAAATGGGCTTTAAAAGGCCTCCTGTTCTTAATCTGGTATCTGACAACCAAAACACTTCTCCATTAGGAAAAACGGCCTATTATGACCCTTCCTCAATGGAAATTACTGTATTTGTTGATGGTCGTCATCCAAAAGATATTATGAGATCGTTTTCTCACGAATTGGTGCATCATAATCAAAACCTCAATGGTCAATTTGATAATGTTATGGAAGAAGCTGATGAGGGCTATGCTCAAAAGAACCCTCACCTGAGAAAAATGGAGAAAGAAGCCTATTTAGAAGGTAATATGATTTTTAGAGATTGGGAGGATGGTTATAAATCTTCCAATCCAAACATTTTAAATGAAAGGAGAATTTATAAAATGTCTATTAAAGATTGGAAAAATAAAGAATTAAACGGACTTCTCAATGAAAAGTGGGGATTTTCGATGGATCTGAAAAAACTTAATGAAGCAAAAAAGAAGCCTGATGAAGATGGAGATGGTGTTCCTGACTGGGCTGATAAAAAACCTGGAAAAGATGATCATGCTGAAAAAGATTCTGGAGACAAGCCTAAGAAAAAAGCAAAAAAAGGTGAAGTTCCTCCACAACTTAAACAACATGTAAAAGAAGGTAAAGAAACTCTTGAAGATATGGCTAAGGAATCTTTTAAAACAGAAGAAGAGTTTGATGAAGCAATAGAAATACTTAAAAAATTAAAGGACGCACTCAGAAAGAAAAGTCCTCCAAAGTCTGGTGGAAGTAGTGGATCTGGCGCCCCTGCACAACCTTCAATGCAAGAAAGAAAACTTCGCGAATCAATAAGAAGAATCATCAGAAAAGAATTGTCTAAAAGAAAATGAAAAAAAAGATTATAGAAATTACAACAATTGAAGAATTAATGGAGATGGGTATGTCCGGTGGTGGTATCGCTGGGCATGCTGGTCATCCTGTTCCAAAAAGACATAAACAACCATCTGCATCTGGATCAAGTGGTCAAGGGCAAGCAAACCATTTTAAACCAAAGGGTAAGGATATGAGACAAGAACTACAAACAGAAATGATGATGAGACAATACATCCGCAATAAAATAAAAAAACAATTGTGGGAACAAAAAAAGCAAGAAGAAAGACAAGAGCACGAACTACGTTTGGTTATTAGATCTTTGATCAAAGAAGCAAAAGAAAACGCCAACCCTCATCCCAACACTGGTATCAACAAATTGCGCGATGCTTTTCGTAAAGCTAAACCAACTCTTAAGGCAAAATATCAACAATTGACAACATCGCAAGAACAAAGAGAAACCTTTGCTGCTCACATGCTTAGAGCTTTTGTTCGTTTATTTGATGAATTGGATGCTCTCCAAGCTAAAGGAGATGTTGAAGGTGAAGTTGAAGATATCGAAACAGCCGTTGGCGAAGCTCCAGGATTAGGTCTAGAAGCTCCTCCAGAAGATCAAGAAGCTGAAGATATTGAAGATGAATTGGATAGCCTTTTAGAAGCAATTTTGCACGAAGTTCAAATAGATATTCAAGATGATGAAATGGATATTGTATCTGATGATGAAAAAGATGCTCAAGAAAAAGAAATTGAAGATAATAAATCTCAAACTGAAAAAGACTTTGAAAAGAAAAAAGAATCTGATAAAGAAAAAGAAGAATTTGGTGCCGGTTTAGATGGAGATGCTACTGGTCGCAATCAAGCTTTTGATACTTTCCGATTAGTTCAAACTTATTTTTCTGATGCTTATCTTGACTTGTCTAACGAACAAGATCAAAAGATGTATCGTGACTGGTGCTTGTACAACATGAAGTTATTATTTCAAAATTTTGAAGAATCACTTCCAACAAATCCTGAAGAACCAAATATTGAAAACCCTGAAGGTGTTTAATGTGGCAAAAAAAACGTAATGAAGTAAAAGGTAAATCTTATCATTATTCTACTATTAATCGCCTACAGAAAGAAAAGAAAATCGATGAAGT
>Ga0099849_1001485_pt1 | contig 10957 bp, 11 predicted proteins | sample CB_VirMetaG_4_FD_78177 | JGI IMG/M metagenome (GOLD analysis project Ga0099849, IMG submission 78177) | Freshwater to marine saline gradient viral communities from Chesapeake Bay - CB_1508_1M Viral MetaG | ecosystem: Environmental > Aquatic > Marine > Coastal | place: USA: Chesapeake Bay... | reverse complement strand
TGAAGACGAGTTCTTCAGACCTCATGACACTGCAGTTATTTCTGTGCCTCAAAAAGCTCCTGAAGGATCAATACTAAGAACCGAATCACCGTTCGATACACTTGAGAGGGTGAAGCGTGTTGCTACTGAATGGGTGAAGCCCGGTCATCGTGTTGGTTCTAATTCACACAATGTGTCAGCTACCATATCATTGAAAGATGATGAGTGGAATGCGGCTGGTAGGTGGATGTGGGACAATAGAGATCATTATAATGGTCTATCAGTATTACCTTACAATGGTGGTACGTATACTCAAGCTCCGTTTGAAGACATTGACGAAGCTAAGTTTAATGAAATGTCTAAAGTGTTATCTAATGTTGACTTAACAAAGGTTGTTGAGCTAGATGACAACACAGATCTATCAGGCGAGCTTGCTTGTGCTGGTGGTAACTGTGAAGTAGTTTAATTTAATTTTATTTATTATGACTGAATTAGAAAGATTGTATCAAAACATGGCAGAAACCTTAGAACAAGGTGTAACTGACGTAAATAAGTTTCAAGATGGAAATATGTCTGCTGGAACTAGAGTTCGTAAGAACATGCAGATTATTAAAGATCTGGCTCAGAAAGTTAGAGTAGCTGTCCAAGAGCAAAAGAACGCTGTAGCTAATTAAATAGCTATAACGTAAACGATAATCATTATCGCTACGTAAAGCGCTTTGCTTGTGTCAATTTTATGGTCCATAGGGTTATTATTACCTTATGGACCTTTTTTTATATTAACTTAATGTTAACAAATTGTTATCCTTTTGTTTGAGAGTCTTTTAAATCTTGTGCTGATGGTGCTCCTTTATCACCGGGATTTCTCATTTTTTCACCTGAGCCTTCTTTAATTCTTTTCCTTTTAGCGTGTATGTTAGCCCACAAGCCTTTTTTAGGAGTGGCAGAAGGGTTAACTAACCTTGTGTGCCCTGATTTAATAGCGTTTTTTAAGTTTTCTGCTTGCTCTTCTACAGTACCTTCTGTTTCACGAGCAGCTACGTTGTGTGGAGAGTTATCGTATACACCGTGTGGATCTGCATCAACCTTACTTGGGGGTTTAGCTGGACCCGGTGGTTTACCTTCATCATTAATGTTTAGGTTTTCGTATAATCCTTTGTTTCCTTTTTTTTCATTGTTTTTTCCATCATTTCCAAAACCGGAAAAACCATTCATTTTAAATCCCATGTCTATGATTTTTTATGTTTGTTACAAAAATTTCTAGCAGCCTCTGGACTACTAAATCCCCACTTTTTTAGCGCCATAGCTTTTTTAGTTGGCTCTCCATTTTTATCTTTCATTGGCCCAGCCATACCACCAAACCTACAAGCAAAAGAAACTCTACGTGGATCAACTCCGCTAGTTAATCTTTTACCTAGCTTCTTACCAGTTTCTGCAGTATATTCAGATCGCATTTTTTTATTTTGCTTTTCGTAAGCAGCGTCTTTTATTTTAAGTGGACTAACGCCTCTATTATCGTATGCCATCGTAATCTATATATTTAATTGTTACTTCTTTTCCGTCCTCAATAGCTTTAGCAATACTTGGGTAAATTCGCTTATACGCGTTAACAGATTTACCAACAAATCCATCTTTAAGTATGATGTTGTTTTCTTGACTATCTCCAACGATAAGACACCCAGCAGTATGCTCATCAGTGTTTCCAGTGTGAATAAGAATATACTCAAAACCAGGAACATCAACGACGTGAAGCATACCACGGTGAATATTAGAATATTTTTTAGTATACCTTTGATTAAATCCACCTTCTTTTCTTAATTTAATATTATAAGTACCAGCTGGTATTCTAGTTTCGCCTTTCACTTTTAAAGCTCTATGTTCGTCTTCAAGAGTGTAACACAAAAATCTTTTACCAATATCTGTTACTTCAAAAAGTATACCGTGCGTACAATCTGTTTGAGAGCTAAATCTTAATACCTCTAATTTCATGTTATCCTCTTGCCCAATATCCGTACTCGATCATAACAGCTGCACTACCAGCGGTAACTTTTAACCCGCCGTCATTACCGCCGCCATCTGATCCATCTCCTTCTTTAATAGGAAACCAAGCAAACTCACTAGGTTGTAACTTAATTATTGTACCCGTAGCCGTACCGTCAGCATCACTAAGAGTAATAAAGTCATTGCTAGCGTGAGAAGCTGTAGTTCCATCAGACGCAAGAACACCTAAATGCTTTACGTATACGTAGTATTGAGTAGCTCCTTCGGTTATTAAAATACCAGCACCAGCTCCTAGTGGATCGGCGGCCGTTGAAATTCTTGACACGCCAGCTGAAGGAGCTGTAACTGTTAAACTATCTGATACAGTAAAGCTAATAGCATCAGACTGTAAACCAGGACTTGAACTAGCTGTGCTTGAGTTTGCCACTATCGATAGTGACGGTGTTAATGTTGCCATGTTTTTTCTTTTTAATTATTATGCTTCAAATACCATTACTTCTAAACCAGCGGTAGCTATACCAGCTCCGTTATCTCCAGTGCTAGCGTACAAATCAACTACTCCAGCCCAAGGAAAAAACGCAAACTCACCGGCTGCTAGTTCCATCCAAGCAGCGCTTTCAGCGGTAGAGGCAGCGGCTGTCAGATATATAATTAATGAAGCGTGAATATTTTTAACATATATATATGACTTACCTAAATTAGTATCAAATATCTGCACTCCACCTGGAGCAACGTCGTCTGGTGAATATATAGTACTTGTTCTTGCATCGTTATCTCCAAGCGTTATAGCTTTTGACACTGTAAAGCTTAAACTGTCGGACGTGGTTGTCGTTGAAGTTAGTGATAGTGATGGTGTAAATGTTACTGCCATGTTATTATTTTTTTATTATTCTTTTATTAATCTTAATGTTGTTGTATTCAATTACAACGTGATATATTCCAGAATTAAATCTAGACACGTCTAAGACGTTTATATTGTTTTCTGATAACATAAGCTTACCGATAGAATTAAATACTCTAGCGTTGACTTTTTTATTTATGTTTATATAATCACTTGTAGGGTTAGGATATATAACTAAATTATCTCTAAGCTCTGTAATGCTAACTGGTCCCGACCAACCATCTAAACAATAGTTGTATAATTCTTGACATGTATTATCCCATGAGTCGTCACAGCAATACGGGTCAACTTCTATCACCCAGATAAAACACTCATTAGGAATATAGTATATATCACCAACGTTGCAACCAGCAGAGTAGTAGCAAGAACTGTCTGGCACGTTTGCCTCCGCGTTATAATTAACAGCGGACGGATCAGTGCAACCAGGCAGCGGATAAATACAAGAACCATTATCAGTGTTTGCAAGTACGTTATAGTTTAGTGCCGTAGTGTCAGTACAGCCGTTAATAATTTCTATACAGCTTCCATTATCAGTGTTACACGTATCGCAGTAGTTAAACGCCGTAGGATCAGTACAACCATACGAGTATGCTATACACGTGCCATCGTCAGTGTTAGCTAAAGGATCAAAGTTAAATGCCTCTGGATCTGTACAACCATATACATAATATATACATGAGTTATCGCTTACGTTTGCTAATGAATCGTAGTTCATAGCTGTTTCATCTAAGCAACCTTCAACTACAGCAATACATGTATCAGGTACGTTAGCATTTGGATTATAGTTAAACGCAAGTTCATTCATACAACCTAAAACAACTTCGATGCAAGATCCTTCAAGCTCTTGATTTGCCTCAGGGTTATAATTCAAGGCTGCAGAATCCATACAACCAAGAACGATTAGTGTTTCACAGTCTCCATTATCGAAGTCAGCGTCTGCGTTATATTCAAGGTATATTGGATTCGTACACCCTTCAACGTAGTAGCAACTTTCGTCGTCTGTATTAGCACCATCATTGTAATTTAAAGCTACATCATCTGTACAGCCGTATATTTTTTCTATGCAGTTATCACCACATCCAGGTAGACCATATAAAATAACAAATGGTGGTATTGGGTTTACAAAACCACCTTCTATTTCTATAGCTACGTTTTCTTCAGAATACAAACTGTAACCACATTGCACAGCTGTAAAATCTGATTGCTGTGTTATATTAAACTTAACACCAACAGGTTCTGATATACTTAAATCAAAAGTAAACGTAGTGTCAAAGCCATCTTCTAGTGTAAATACACCTAAAAAATTATCACCTTGAAAAACTTGTAGATATGATCCAGCCCAACCATTACCAGCTAAATCTGTAAGTCTTAGCGTGTGAGTACAGCTGTCAGTTAAAACATCTGTGTTAGCTAAACTATCATAGTTAAACGACTCTACATCTGTACAGCCATATATTTTTTCTGTAAAACACATACCTGTATCTACGGTTGCTTGCGGTAAGAACTCTACAAAGTTATCGTCCATACAACCAAATACAGGTGGTGGTGGTGCGCAATCTTCTAACGTAAAGCCATGAAAAGCAGCATATCCAAAGTCAGCAGAATCTGCCTGAACTATAGTATCTCCACAATGTACTACGTAATATGAACCATCTTGTCCACCCCATAAACTACCAGCAATACCATCTCCATATTGATCAGCTATATTAAATATATACTCACCGTTAGGTATACATACTTGTGTTAACTGTGGTTCATAATCTACTATATCAACATAAGGTCCACCAGAAGCAATAGTATCTTCTAACTCTGTAATAATAGCCCAAGAGGTTTCTTGCGGGTATTGATCAGGATTAATAATTATGTTTACAAATGTTCCGTTAGGACACTGAGCAAAAGCTATGTTGATACAAAGTAATAGTGTGATTAAATATTTCATGATAATGCTATGTCTGCTGTTTTTGTTATTGGTGTTTTACCACCCGGTATTGTAACCGTTATTCTTAATATATAATTTCCTTTGTTGTTTATTACATCAAATTGCATAGAGTGATTAGCTGTTACCAACCCTTGACTCACTTTAGCTGTATTAGCAACTATAGCATCGGCTTGAGCTTGACTAATACCTCCACTGCCATCGTCTTCGCTATTGTTTACACTCTTTATTAGTATATGAAGTAGTGCTCTAATTTTCTCAAAGTTTGGCAGATAGTCTGATGCTGTTTCTACTTTAGTTTGAAAAAGCTCTTCTACCATGTCTAAAAGTTCTGCTCTAGTTCTTTTCTCAGAGTCAGCTACAGTAATTTTACTAGGCGTAACGCCAGGCTTTACAACTAGCGTTTTATATTTATTTATAACGCTTGAATTAGTGTAGTCTTGTTTAGCCATTAAAACTTACTTATTATAAGTTCGTCAATATACTCTTGAATTTCTTTTTTAGTTGCGACCATTTTAAAGCTAAGGTCTGCTTGAAATCTTTTAACTTCTTCTCCATCATCAAATATTATTATTGTTGGCACTATTGCAATAGAGTGCTTGGTTTGGTTATTATTATCACTAATATCTAAACTCTCTTTTTCAACATCAGAAAGCTTGTTAAACCACTCAACGTTGTTGGCCTCGTTCCAATCAGCGTTAAAGTGTATCGCTGTAACTTGACTAAAGCAAATTGTAGATATAAACAGAGCTATTGTTGTAAGTAGCGCTTTCATTATCTTAGATCGTCTATTTTGTCTTCCATACGAATCATACGCTCTTCGAGCTTTTTGACATCGTCTCTAGTTTCTATAATAGTGTTTCTTATATTCTCATCTTTCATTTGAAACTCCATTTTAGATACTTCAGGTTTTGGAAGCTCTTTAGCTTCAGCAATGTCAGCTTGCAACACAAACCACATGCTTATTATTGTTGCCATTCCAAACCCTATTCCTATTAAAGTTTGTATACTAATCTTAAAACTAGTATTTTCGTTTAATTCCTTTGCCATGTTAAAAAATTATGTAATTGATACCCGCTTTAAAGTCGTACCATTCTTTGTTCCAATACTTATTATATTTACCTTCTAAAAATACACCTAGGTTTTTGTTTAGTTTATAACCAAATATCAAACCACCAGAGTAATCATACCACTGCTCTCCATCGTTAAAGTTGTGATAAGAAAACTGTCCGCCGTCATCATAATGATATGGCATGAAGTTACCCCATGTGTGTAGCCAAAAGCTTTTTTTATAATGATAATAATCAAACCCAACAACTAGTGAGTGTTGCCACTGATTGTCAAGTTCATTTCTTTTTTCTTCTACATAATCTTTTAATACAGTAGGTATAACTACCTTGTTCCAAACCTCAGAACTAGTCGCTACTACTTCTCCGTTAGGATCTCTATATTCAGATTCATATACATCTACATTATACCCTTGCTCGATAGCCAGTTGAGTGTAGTGTAAGTTACCAGACTGCATTATCCACTCTTCAAGCGGATCATAACCGTATGGCTCTGCTAATCTTTGAACCGCGCCTAAATTAAACGAAAGCTTATTGTTACCATTTAATCTAAGCCTTTGTGTTGATTCAAAGTACTCTATGTCTGCAAAACCATCTTTAATATATTCTACTTTAGCTAGCCACTTAGGATTAACATATCTCACGAAATGCTGTTGGTCAAAGTATTTTATGCCTTCCTGTCTTTTGTAATCTACTTCAAATAAAAACTCAAAAGGAGACAAACCTACATTAGCAGCATCTGAAAACGATGTTTCTGTACCGTCCTTAAATGGCGATGTGCCTTCGTAGTTAAATCTTTTAATCTTACGTATACCCATTGTTAACGAATAATCGTAAGGAGTAAACACAGTATCGTATATCAATGTGCTACCATCAACAGAATAAATATCTTCGTCAGACAAAGATGTTCCGCCGTTAGAAGCCACATAAAACGTAGAAAACTTAAACGCTTTTTTAATTTGTGAGCAACATTTTTTAGGCGCTGCGCAAGACATTATAAAAATTAATATTAAAAATATATATTTCATAGTAATAAATATCACACGTTAATCATGATAATGACACCTTGTTTTAGGCTTGTTAACCATTATCTTACACCTAGTGTAGTCAGACTTAATTTTAGTACATCTTTGCTTTTGAGCTTTTTTCTCTTCTTTCTTTCTTTCTTTAATACCTTCTTTAACCTCTTCTCTTCTTAGGTCTTCTAAAGTTAAGTACTTGGTGTATTCGTTTTCTTTACCTTTATTTTTGACTCTAATTCTACTTTCGTCCGTTCCTACACCTAATCCCCAGTTGCTCCAACCTAAGCCCATTAAATATCTTTGCCATTGGTAATAACCGTCGTCTGCCGCATTACGCACGTTGTTAGATTTCTTGTAAACTCTATTAAAAGGAATGTTTGTTGTAGCTTCTAAAACCTGCGTTGAAGCTTCTAGTAAAGGTCCGTTTAATGTTAGACCTTCTTCTTTTATAATTTTTTTATTGTAATTGTAAGTATTACCTGCCGCATCTAGTTTACTAAACTTAGATCCAACTGTTGGCGAGACATTTAGTAGTTTTTCTGCAACCTCACTGTAATCTGCTCCATACTTCTTAGCGTCTTGTTTTATAAACTCTTGAATAGCTAACCTCATAGAATTTAAAACAGCACCCTGTATACCCATACCTCTTAAAAAAGAGTCTATCATTGTATTCATGGCGTTCATTTTAGCGTTAGCCGTTTGCTTATCGTCGTCAGAGTTTGTCATCAAAGCGAATAAGCCTGACTGCAAACCAGCAAAAATTAACGATTGAGCAAAACCATAGTAGCCAATTTTACTTAGCTTGTTAGTTACCGATCCATCACCATAAAAACCTTCATATCTACCTTTAGATAGATCAAGAATTTCTTTCATCATAATTCTGTTCATCTGCATAGGAGTGTTTGCAAACGGAAGTATAATTCTACCAGCAAATGAAGTTTGTTGCTGAGACAATAGGTCAGCTCTAGATGATTGCTGTGTTCTTTCTGCTATAGTCTGAAAATCTATAAAAGCTCTACGCTCTGCTTCTTTAATATCTAAACCTTCTTTTAAATATTTTTTGATAGCGTTTCTGTAATACATAGCGCCACCAGAAGCAATAGCAAAGCTATCCGCTATTTTAGTTGGCAAATAACCAGCTTTTAATATTTTAGCAATAGCAACTTTAGCAGGGTTTTTACTACCTTTGGTGGCGGCTGCTAGTTCAGCTTCTGTTACGTTTATTTCTAAACCAGCTCTTCTCTGTTTTAACATATCAGAGTTCATTAAATACATGAAGTCTTTCCAGTATTGCTTTTGATTAGCAAACGCCGCGCCTGCCCTTAGCGGATTGTTAAAAGAGTGGTTAATAAAGTTTACGCTTGATATAGTTTGAAGAACTGCTGATCTAGTATTAAAGTTCATGATGGTACCAACAGACCCGTTTAAATAGTTCATTATAGCGTTACCTGTTTTACCCATGTTTAAGCTTCTAGTTCTACCGGTTTCCATACGATCAAACATATCTTCTACAACCTCTCTCCAGTTTGTTCCTAGCTTAGACTCCATTTTGTTTAGGTTAGCTTCAGAGAATATTTCATTCTTAACATCTATAAACTCTTGTATGTATTTTTTTCTACCTATACCCTCACCTAAGCTTTGTATCTCAGTAGCTATAGTTTCACCCCACCATTCAGCTGAAGGTTCTTTTAATCCTCCTTCTATCTTTGTTAGCTTACTTAGTGTTTCTGCATAAGCTTTTAAACTTGGATTTGATTCTACGTAGCTTACAAGTTTGTTTTTTGTAGTTGGAGCTAAGTCTGGAACTTTATAACCAGCTTTAGTCCATATATAAGTACGTATAGCCATGTCGTTAGTAAAGTTAGTTCCCTCTACAGCTTTAGGCAAAAGCTTTACAACATCTGGCATCTTCTTACGAAGATTCATGTAGTCGTTTGATATAGCCTGTCTAGCGTTGTTAAAGTCATTAATATTTCTTTCCCAAACTCTAACAAAATTATCTTGAAACCATTTTTTGTTTTCAATACCTTTTTTGCCTTTTCCATATAGCGGCTCTAGCAATAACTCTAAGTCAGCTGCAGAATCAGGTATAAATATTCTTCTTCTTTTAATATCTTTACCTCTAACCTTGGCTTCAGCTTTAGAAAATCTTTTTTCAGACTTAATATTCAAAGAGTGCTCCATTATATCATTGACAGCTTTATCTCTGTTGTTTTTACTAAACATTAAAGCTTGTTGTACGTCTGACTTAATATCTAACTGTTTTAATACATCTTTAACAGCTTTAACGTTTTGTATAGCGTCGTCTACAAAATACATATCATTATATCCTTCGCTAAACTTCTTCAACATCCACATAGCCTTAGCCTCACCAGTACTGTTTCCAAGTCCAGTTATATTTTCTAAAGGTATATCTAACCCTTGACTTTTCAAAAACTCGCGTATTGGCCCAGCCGACTCAGCGGGTCTAGCGGTAAGAACATACATGTGTTCATTACCAAACTTTTTAGCTCTTTCAATAGCTTTACCTAAAAGTGGTCCGGGTGCTCCGTCAACAACTTTGTTAAACTCACTAAAATCGTATTTAGCACCTTGCTCTAAAAGTTTAGCACCTTCAGCTGCAAACTGCTCAGCATTCATTCTACCCTTGATATAGCCGCTAGTAAAGTTATTTATTTTTTGAATAAACTCAGCAGGTAAAGGCTCTCCTTGCCTCAGCTTGTCGGTGTTTATTTCTACAAACTCTCTTACAGATTTAGGGAAAAAGTCTACTAATTCTTTAGCACCTTTAATGCTTTGTTGAACTTTTTCGTAGCTATTTTTTACAGTAGTATCTGTTAGTCTTCTTTCGGTTCTAGATCTATTTCTAGAGATAGCCGTTTGTAGCGAAGAGTTAACATGTATTACTTGAACATCATAACCAGCGTCTTTAAACTCTCTTGATATTTGTCTAAGATCTCCACCTGTAGAATCTATTATAACTCCATCGCCTTTACCTCTTAGCTTTGACGCTTTGTTTTTAGCCGCACTAGCAGCCTCGTATTGAAGATCTCTCCATTTTTCTGCTTGCTGCCTTGTAAAATTGTTCATATCTTTTGGTAGCCCACTATTTTTAGTTAGCCAGTCTAAAGCAACATCTTGGTTAACATATTTAAACCCTTGCTTTCTTAAACCTAACTGTTCTATAATAGTAGTTTTACCAGAGCCGGCAGAGCCCATCAATAATATTGCTTTTCTTTGAGGCGCAGGCTTACCAGAAGGATTAGGCATTTCATATCTAATACCAGACTTTGTAGTAGCTAAAGTGTCGTCAAAGTCAAATGTAGACATACCTCTAGACTTTTTGTTAGGATCTCTACCCAACTCCATAGCCTTATCAAATATTTTTATATTTTCTTTAGTTTTCTTCGGATTGTTTTTAGAAAACACACCGTACTGTCTACCTTTAGCCCCTACTTTTTGAACAGACGCGTTAGACATATCTGCTATTTCGTTTACTATCTCAGCTACTTTATTAGCTTTCATTATGTGTGTAATAGCATTTTCACCAGTGAAGTGTAGTATCTCTCTACCAGGTTGTAGTATTTCTTTAGCAAACTTAGTGATACGCATTGGGCCTTCATAACTAACCTTGTTGTCAATTAGCTTACCGTCTACTTCTAGCTTAGCGTCTAGAACTTTATCACATATCCATTTAGGCGCCCAAAGTGTTCTATGACCGTTGTTTATATTTTCTAGTGATATTGATTTACCGTTAGAATATATATACGAAGCAGATTCAGCGTTAGTTGTAGCTGACGCGCCTAGGTGTTCGTTTTTCCATTGAAGATCAGATAAAGTTAACTGCTCTGTTGTTTTACCTTTCTTTGGATTTTTCTTATTGTATTCAAACCTTTCGTTCCACTCTACACACTCTTTCCACGAGTCTATATACTCTTTGTACTTTTGCTTATACTCTGGGGTTTTTGTTATATTAGTATTAACGCCATTTATTTTTTTACTTGTAGCTGGCGGATTTAATCCTTGCTGCTTGCCTTCTCTTAAATATATA
>Ga0099849_1001478_pt1 | contig 10971 bp, 11 predicted proteins | sample CB_VirMetaG_4_FD_78177 | JGI IMG/M metagenome (GOLD analysis project Ga0099849, IMG submission 78177) | Freshwater to marine saline gradient viral communities from Chesapeake Bay - CB_1508_1M Viral MetaG | ecosystem: Environmental > Aquatic > Marine > Coastal | place: USA: Chesapeake Bay... | reverse complement strand
GTTGAAACAGATGATTACGCATTTTCTGACCAAGTAAATTTTGCGGCTCAGACAGGTGACTTCTACATCACAGGCGTTTCCTTAGAAATAGGCGATGTAGCCACGCCGTTTGAACACGAAAGCTATGCGGAAACTTTGCAGAAGTGTCAGCGGTATTATCAAACATTTAGGGTAGGAAATACATTTTACGCATCTGGTACTCAGACTTGGAGATGGATACACCAGTATTTTAATACAATGAGAGCCATACCTGCAGGAACAATTACTAATGTTAATGGAACCTCAACAATAAATACGAAAACCGTCACCTCTGTTGAAACGCAATTTACATCAAGTGGGGCAGGAACTAATGTTTTACGGGGTGATGTGTTTATGGATGCGGAGTTATAAGTTATGGATAAGATGACGATTACATCAGCGCAATATGTTGCTGAAGATAATGTAAATCACAGTATCAAAGCTACTATTGACGGTACTGAAATGTCAGTACCCCTAGACCCAGCCAACCGTCACTACGCAGAAATCATGCGGCAGGTGGACGCTGGCACGTTGACCATTGCGGATGCTGACTAATGAAGATGGAACAGACTGTAGAACCAGCACTGAAGGTAGCTATGGAATTAGATGCACATGAAAAAGAATGCGCCATGTTCCGTGAGTTAGTTCACGGGAAGCTGGACAGTTTAGATAAGAGAATGTGGCGACTAGAAGCTATGATAATGGGTAGCACAGTTATGGTGGTAGCTATGATGGTTACTGTAGTTATGGGAATGAATTGATATGATGCAGTTTAAAGCGTTTAAACCTGAAGCAATGAAGAAGATAGCTGGTGCTATGGGCTATCAGGGTGACATGAACCAATTCCAAAACTACATTGAACAAGACCCTGCACGACAAGCACGTATGGATGGTTTCGTTAAGTCTGCACAACAGATGGCACGTGGTGGTGTCGTTAAGATGCAAGAAGGTGGTACACTCCCGGGTGGGGAACCGTCTGTAGGTCCAGCATCAGTATCGGGTGCACAGGCAATAGAACGACAGGCTGTTTATGTACCACCCACACAGAAACAGCAAGCACCTGAAAATATACAGGAAGCTACTATGCAACGTATGTTTACACCCGGTTTACCTACGGGTGGTGTAACGCAGGTTGCTACTACGCCAGTTTCTGAAGAACAATTAGTACAACCTACAACAGGTCAGCTAACGGGTAGTATAGCAGTGCCTACAGCTATGGCTACAACAGCCCAAGCTACACCAAGTACTGAAACTGCTGCTAATCAAATGACAGCAACACAAGTAGCACCAGCAGTAGATACAGCTATGTTAGCTACACAAGCTGCACAGGTTGCACCAGAAGACCCACGAGCGCAGGTAACTGCTGCACAACAGACTGCTTCTAGTGTGGGCGACTTAACTTCAGCACAGGGTAACGCTACTCTAATTGATAATCCAGTACAGCGTAATATACAAGAAGGTGAGTTAATTACTGGTGTAGCAGATGCGGAAACTGCTGCTGCATTTACTGAACAGATACAAGCTGCAACAGCAACACCTACTAAACAAGCTACCGTACAAGGTCAGCTTGAAGGATTGATGACACAGTTTGAGGGTGGTGAAACACCTGCATGGGCAGCGGGTGCTATGCGTAGTGCTACAGCGGCTATGGCAGCTAGGGGTTTAGGTGCTTCATCATTAGCTGGTCAGGCTGTTGTACAGGCCGCTATGGAGTCAGCACTACCTATTGCACAGGCAGATGCTACTGTCACTGCACAATTTGAAGCACAAAACTTATCAAATAATCAACAACGTGCTATGCTTGCTGCACAACAACGTGCTACCTTTATGGGTATGGAGTTTGACCAAGCATTCCAAGCACGTGTACAGAACTCAGCACGTATTGGTGACATTGCCAATATGAACTTTACTGCTGAACAACAGGTACAGTTAGAGAACTCTCGTGCCGTAAATACTATGAACCTAAACAACTTGTCTAACTCACAGGCAATGGTCATGGCTGAAGCATCTGCATTAGCACAGATGGATTCTGCTAATCTTAACAATCGTCAGCAAGCGGCTGTAAATAATGCACAGACTTTCTTGCAAAGAGATATGGCTAACCTATCTAATCAACAGCAGACAGAACTATTCAAAGCACAACAGCGTGTTCAGTCTATGTTTACTGACCAAGCTGCTACTAATGCTGCAGCACAGTTTAATGCTACTAGTCAAAATCAAGTAGACCAGTTCTTTGCTAGTTTGGCACAACAGACATCACAGTTTAATGCTACACAATCTAATGCACAGGCACAGTTTAATGCAGGTCAAGCGAATACTGTAGAACGATTTAATGCAGAGCAAAATAATCAACGTGACCAGTTTAATGCACAAAACCAAATTGTTATTGAGCAGTCTAACGCACAGTGGCGTAGACAAATTGCTACAGCCGATACTGCAGCAGTTAACCGTGCTAACGAACTAAATGCCAATGCAGTACTAGATATAAGTAATCAAGCCTATAATAATCTGTGGCAGTACTTTGGTGACACAATGGAGTGGGCATGGACATCTGCTGAAAACTCTCTTGACCGTATTAGCGCACTAGCTGTAGCTGAGTTAGATGCTAAATCACGTAAACAAATTGCAAAAGAGCAGTCTTCATCCGCTTCTGGTTCAGCTATTGGTAGTTTAATCGGCACATTAGGTAGTGCTTATATGGGTTCATCCGCCTTTACAGGTTTTTGCTGGGTAGCACGTGAGGTATATGGTAAACAAGATACACGTTGGTTTGTGTTCCGTGTGTGGATGCAGTATGATGCACCTAAGTGGTTTAAGAAATTGTACTTGACGCATGGTGAAAAATATGCTACATTTATTAGTAATAAACCATTGCTAAAATGGGCTACTAAAAAACTTATGGATTTAGTAGTAGAGAATAAAAGGAATAAGCATGTCCAGACAGTATAATCCAGCAGTATCTGCTTATAATAATATGGATATAGAAAATTTACCTAGCGTAAAAGAGAAAGATACATCCGGTTTATTGGCTAGGAAAAGTAATGACATGGATAAATCTATGGATTATTCTTCTCCTAGTATTCGTGTAGCTAAACAATTAGAAGTAATTCGTAGACATAGGAATGAAATAGATGTTGCTTAGTAATGAACCTAGTTTTGACGGACCTATTCCCGGACAATCTTTAACTGCTGAAGTAGGTGCTAGACCTTGGCAATCTCCAAGCCAATACACTACTGTTGATGAAGTTATTGAGTACTATATGGCTCGTATGACTTCTGAAGATTTTATGCTACAGTTAGTGGATGTTATGGAAATGGGTATTCCTGTAACGACATTAGCTAACACTATTCAAATGTCTAGTGTAATGGAAGGTGTACACACTGTTGATACAGGTATACTTGTGCTTCCTGTACTTATGGAAATGATGATGTTACTTGGGGATAGTGCTAAGATAGATTATGTTAGTGGGCTAGAAAATCCAGATAAAGGTAAAACACGTAAATCGTTTCTTGCAAAAGCTGCTGCTGAGTATAAAAAATCATTAGATACTACGGATGTAAAAGAATTAGTTGAAGAAGCTAAAGAAGAAGAAGAACAAGAAGACGATACATCTAGTGGTCTTATGGCACGGAGAAAATAATGGGATTATTTAGTGGTAGCTTTGGTTCAGGTCTTATAACAGGTCTTGCAACCAGTGTAGATAAATCTCTTAAAGATGCTATGGATAAGCGTGATGAAGAGGCTAGTGCAGCAAGAAAGTTCTGGCAGACAAGACAGGCACAGAAGATGGACCTTGCTGATGTCCATGATGCACGTGCTGAAAAGGCTCTCGGTCAATTCATAACTGAGTTTGGTGGTGATGTAGCTAAAGGTTTAGCTGCTTATCAGGCTGTTGGTGGAGATGTAGACTCTGCAGAAGGTTTTCTTTCTAACCTAACAGACACTAGAAATAAAGGCATTGCATATAACATTCAAGATAAGTTAAGTACTGATGGTATTGACCTATCTCAGTTTGCAGATTTAAGTAAAGAAGAAGCCCTTGCCTCTGTACGTATGGAAGTAAAGCCTGTTGATATTCAGATGCAAGACACTGGCTTACTTTCTAAACTAGGTCTAGGTGCTGGTGATACAGGTAAGTCTGTATCTGATGCTATCAATAAACTAATTCCTGCACGTGAGCGTGGGGCTATTGCAGGTTTAACTGGTGCTACATTAGACAGAAGTGGAATGGCAATTGCCAAAGAATATGAAACTACTGCACAAGCACAGATAGGAACACTAGAACAACAGATAGCTATTAATACTTCTATCCTTTTAGATGGTAAGGATGTATTAGGTAATGCTTTAACACCCCTTCAAATTCAAGAAAGAAAGATAAAGCAAGCTGCCTTAATAGCAGCACAAGCTGATAAAATAGCAAGAGAGAACCCTGATGTAGGTCAGATGACAGGCGCACGTATTAGTTCTACATATGGAACTATGTTAAGTAAACTACAAACAGACAGTGCTTATACTGAAACTGCTGGGGTTCCTAGTATCCAAGTAGCAGGTGGTGAAATACTAAAGGGTTCAGACGCTACGGCTCACTGGGCTGGGTTAGTGAGAGATAAAGAAGCAGACTTTGTAGCTTCTACTATTCTGAATCCAGACGGTTCATTTAAAAGTGCGGCTGCTAAAAATGAAGCATTGGCTTTAGGTCTTGGCGATGTAGTAGACTCTGTACAGGAAGGAATTAAACGAGAAGCACTTGAAGGTACAAGTGAAACGGATACACCCACTGAAGCAGATGTAAAAGCTGAAGCAGATGCAGCACAGTTAGCGGCAGAAGAAACTAGAAAGAAGCAGGAGCAAACACTTGCTAAATACCCAACCCCATCAGATATGATAGCAGGTCTTATAGCAGATAATAAATTACCCGCTAACCGTTCTATTATGGAAAAAATTATCTCTAAAACTTATCTTGATATAGATGAACAGGCTTTATTAAATGCATTGAATACTGCATACCCAACAGTTAGTGCAGTTAATGCTAGAGGGCAGAGGGTACAATAGTGGCTGAAGAGTTTGATGTAAATTCATATGTACTTTCTCTTGCTGAAGATGATGAGCAGAAAGAAGATGAAGTATCACCTGTCGCTATACCATCACCTATTCAAGAAGAGGAAGAGTTTGATGTAAATTCATATGTGCTTTCTCTTGCTGAAGAGCCAGAGGTTGAGTCTGCTGAAGTTGTATCATCTCTACTACCCCCACCTAAAAAAGACCCAGCCTCTTTTGATACAGAGGAAGCTGCTATTGTTGATGAGCAAGTAACCTTTGGGGAACTGGCTTCTGATACAGACTACATGGATATGCTCAGTGAGTATAGTGTAAGTAGATTCGGGGAAGAGGGCGCACAGCAAGAAGATGAATCTAATGAAGATTACCTAAAGAGGTTTTTAACTCATACACGTGAGTTTGAGTTTAATAGTATAGACCTTGGTAGACAGCTTGACTGGGTACGCACAGCTAATGAAGAAGAGCGTATCAAGTTTGGCTATCTATATAGTCAGCTTGAAAGCCTACCATCTTTCTATGAAGAGGGTGGGACAGGTTATGCATCTGCTGTACGTGACTTTGGTAAGTCTCTTGTACTTGACCCACTAAACTATATTGGTTTTGGTGCAGGTAAAGTTGCATCCGTTGTAGCTAGTAGGGCTATCACAGCCGCACTTAAAAAAGGTGGTAAGAAACTAGCACTAGAAGAAGCAGCTAAACTATCCGCTAAACGTATGCTTACCACTAGGGCTGGTAGAATTGCCGCTGGTGGTATAGCTGTTGAGTCGGGTGCTGCTGCTGTACAAGATTTAAAGCTACAGGAACTAGAAAGACTTTCTCAGAAGTATGGTGAAGATACACTAGAAGATAAAGATTACCTACGTGCTGGTATTACAGGTACATTAGGTCTAGGTTTAGGAGCATTAGGTGTAAAGCTATCTGGTGGATTACAAGGTGGCAAACTAGTAAATGCTGCAGAGGCTCGTGTAAAGCAAGCTGAGATTGGTAAGGAATTACTAGATGCACGTAATGCAGATATAGCAGGTAAAGCTGCTGCTGACCGCAGTGCAGAAGCTACATCGGAAACTGCTACTGGTATCTTTGATGTTACATCAGGTAGAGAAGCCTTATCACAGTTAGGTGAAATAGATGAGGGTGCTAGTGAAATAGCACAGATGCAATTTAAAACAGACCTAATGAAACGTGTAGGTAATGTTGTAACTAATGTCGTACAAGACCTTGCCGATAATGGTAGATTAGGTGAGATGGTAGACACAGATACCAAAGCATCTGAAGTTATTGGTAAGATTGTTAGTGACTCTTTAAAGAAGACTGAAGGTAAGTCTGCTAAAGATGTTGCACAACAAACTGAAGAAATGCTAACAGGTAAAGATGGCATATTGAGTGCAATAGACGAAATAGATATTGATGGAGATGTTCTTGAATCTGCTATTTCTAGGGCTGGTCTAACTAATAAACAGTTTGTAGATGCTTTCGGTGCCAGCTTTACAGACGCTGGTGCTTATCTAAATACTGCCAGCCGTGTTGGTAAGATTATGAAGGGTATCAAAGAAGTTGACCCTACGTTATATAAAGAAGTTATTGGTGATACAGATGCTGATGCTGTCATTGGTCCACTAGGCAAGGCACATGCCTTTATGCAAAGAATAGACCGTGAGCGTAGAGCATTGATGGTTACACAGATTGCTACAACAATTCGTAACATAGCAACAGCAGGTACAAGATTAACTATGGACATTGCTGCTGACGCAATGGAGTCTTCTCTATACCAAATAGGTAGAGGTGCTGATGCTGCCATGACAGGTAATGCACCTGTAGGTTTCAAGGGTAGTATCAAGAATGTTATTAGAGATAGTTTTGGCAGACTAGACAGAATGCGTAACACAGTAGGTACTGCAGAATTATCTGAGGCATTACTTAAACATAACCCTCGTCTTGCTGAACGTATGGATAGGTCACTACAAGAGATTGGCTCTGACCAGTCACTATCTCGTGCCACCCGTACATTAAATGGTCTTAACATAGCACAGGATTTGTTCTTCCGTAGAGCAATCTTTACAGATGTAATAGATAAAAGGTTAAGACGTGCTGGTGTTATTGTAGATAACCCTACTAAGGTAGGTCAGTTCAAGAGCCTAGAAGAGTTTTCTTTGTCTGGTAAAGTTTTACCATCGGAAGTTTTAGCTGAAGCAGTAGACGACTCACTATCTTTTACATTCTCTCGTATGCCTAAAGCAGGTGGTAAAGAAGCAGGGGATACTGTAGGACATTACTTCATCAAGTTCAATGAAGCTATCGGCCCTGTTCCCGGTCCTGTAGGTACAGGTGCTTTTCCTTTTAGTAGGTTTATGGTTAATGCTTTACAGTTTCAGTTTAAGTATATGCCTACCAATATAGTATCATCCGCATATACATATGGTATGGCTAAACAAACAGCTAGATTAGCTAAAGCATCTAAAGCTGCAGGTAATATAGACTTAGCAACGAAGCAAGGCAAGCAAGCTGCTGCTGCATTAAATAAAGCTAGGTCAGATTTTTCTAAAGGTATTGTTGGTACTGCGGCACTTATGTCTGCAATCAATTACCGTGCTAAAAATCAAGATGTTAAGTTCTTTGAGAGTAAGAATGATGATGGTTCAACCAGTGACCTTCGCCCTTTCTTCCCGCTGGTTCCTTATCTAGCATTGGCTGACTTGATTGTAAAGATGGGTGGTACAGAAATTTCTACCCTTGGTATGGTAGACCAGCCTGAAACAGTACAAGCAGTAGACTTAAAAGAAATACTAGAAGGCTTTACAGGTGTTCAAGTTAGAACAGGTGCTAGTTCATATATACTAGATAACGCCATTGAGTTATTTAAAACAGATAGTGCAGATATGACAACTCAACGTGTATCAGAAATGCTGGGTGGGTATATTGGGGAGTTGTTTGGTGGGGGTGCTACACCCCTTCGTGTAGTACGTGACGTACAGGCTTCTTTTGATACAGAAGCTGCTGTTGTGCGTGATGCTAAACAAACAGAGGGTGTAAGCGGTAGCGATAGATTTGTAAGTGCTTTAAAGAATACTATAATAAAAGACTTACCCGGACTGGCAAAAGACTTACCTGCATTTGAAAGCCCCACACGTGAGGGTGACATATATAGGCAAAGCCCTCTGATAGGACAGCTTACAGGTCTACGTAAAGAAGCTAAACGTAATCCAATAGAAGCTGAACTAGTTAGATTCGGTATAAAGAATTGGACAGTAGCACCATACTCTGGTGATAAAACAGTAGATGCCTTAGTTAAAAGGTCACTTGGTCCAATAGTTGATAGAGAACTTAGTGAGTTAGTAACATCAGAACTATATCTAAATAAGTCTAAGCTACAGCAACGTGCAATGTTAGATGCTAGGTTAAAAAATATTAGGGGCCAAGCAAAGGCTATAGCTAACATCGAGGCGTTTAATGACAAGAGTAAGTCTTACACACCGTTTGACCGTGCAGCATATTCTAAACTAACCTCTCTTCAAACAGACTTTGCGGAAGAGTATTATATGAATGAGTATGGATACTCACCTATTGAAATGCAGGAACGAGAGCCAGATAAGAATCATTTGAAAAAGGCAGTAGCTATAGGCAAACAAAAATCAAAACAAGTTAATTAGAACAAAGGGGGCAATTAAGCCCCCTCTTTTATGTCTATCGTTTGTCTCCGCTACCGCTTATAGTACCTTTCTGTTTGCGTTCAAGTAGCTTGTCTCTGTTCTGTGCAGCAATCAGTGCTAGTGGCATACCAAGGTCATTGGCAAGTGCAGCACAGTACCACAACACATCCCCTATCTCACTGGCTAACTGGTCCTTCCAATCATCAGGCATATTCTCTGTGCCATCCCGGATAATCTTCTTGACCTTGTTGGCTACCTCTCCTGCCTCACCTGCCATGCCCAACGCTGGGTATAGGATACGATGGGTATCAGGGTAGATGGCAGTCTCAACTGCTGTCTCTTGGTATTTATTAAAGTCCATCTTGTATTTCTCCTTCATCCAGTTATCTGCTTCAGCTTGAATGTCCATCGAGTAATTCCTTTGCTTTATCGGACGTAATCTTAAACCACTCTGACCTTCTTTCGTCAGCATGTTTCTCAAACAGTGTGTGCATCTCTTTTTCTTTAGAGTGTCTGTCATCAACTCTAATTGAACTGATAACTTCAAAGTCCCGTAGGGGTGAGCCTGTCTGGTAACTGTTGCATCTATCGTGAGCATCAATGGCCTTGCCTACCTTTATCCACTCAGGCCAAGCAGGATTAGTAATTAAGTAAACATCTCCTGCCTTCTCCGTATCGTAGAGTGCTTTAACAATGCTATTGTACTCTAATGCTTTAGAGACTTTGTGTACTATCCTCTCTACCTTACCGCCTTGTTGTAGGAAACTATCTAAAGAGCGAAACTTATCTCCAAAGAATATGTAACCCTTGTTATTTGTATGGTAGGGTGTACCTGTAGTTCTCCATTGTCTACCATCATACTTCATTCCATTCTCTTTAATGTCGCCCTTCTGTGGTTTCATCTTCATTCTCCTTTTCTTTCTGTTTCATCCTCATCCATTCTTCGTATTGTGGGTGTCCTTTGTGTGGATTATATTGAACCCAATCTTCACGAGACTTCCATATAGCATTACTCATTTTTTGTACTCTTTATTAAAGCATTCCAACAGTGTGGGAACAGCGTTAAACAGTGAGCAGATAACTGTTTAGCTATATCTTGTACCTCAATCTGTGATGTCTTGTCAAGCCTTAACTTACACACTCTTGAGAAAGCATATAAGCTACCTGACCAGTACCACTCAGTGTACATATTCTGTGGCAGTACCATACGTGCCATCTCAGGTGCCACACCCTGAACAATCATCTTGTCATAGTTGTTCAAGGCTAACTCTGTGACATCTCCTAGATATAGGTTAGGAAAGTACTGCGACTTAGCCTGTCCGTCACTACCCTGCTTCACATTCTCTGGCTTACCTCTCCATGTATCTGGTTCATAGAACTCAGGTGGTGAGTCCACATACCTACGTGATACCTCATTCCATGACAAACCTACCTGATGCTTGGCTAACTGCCTTGCAATAAAGATAGGTGCCTTAACACGGAACTGTACGAAGCAATGACTAAAGGGCGACCAGTGATTATGTCTAGCTAAGTAGTTAATTAGCTTAATGTCCTTGTTGTCAAGCGTTGAGGATGTCTTATCAAAGGACACCCTCGCTGCATTGACTACGGTAAGGTCACTACCCATGTGGTCAATTAAGTCTACCTTCATGTTTGCTCCTTCCTCTTGAACCTATGTTTAAAGAACACTACCACATTGAGAAGTGTGTTTGTAGTGATGGCAACGAGTATCCACCATTGCCACCACAGTAAGTCTAATCCACTACACTCTATCACGCTGCTGTTAAGTCCACTACTTCACAGACCCCCGCAGTACAAGCTAACTCACGTCCACCTGATGTAGTATCTTCCTTCTCAAAGTCACTCAGCTTGTTCCAGTTAACTGCCTTCGGCATCTTAGCAAACATCTCTTCGTACTCTTCCTTAGTACAGTCCTGATAAGGTGCCTGTGCATAAGTGTGGTCACTGAATGGTAGGAAGCTGATTCCTGACACTTCATCAAAGTGTTCATACACCCAAGACCCTACCGACATCCACTCATGTTCCTTGACAGAGATAGTGACTGACGGTTTGTGTTCACACCAATGACGCTGATACAGTAGCCACAAGTCTAGCTGTTCAATTGCTGTCATCTCAGTGCGTGTTACCGCAGCATTAGGTGACTTCATTGGGAAGCTGAACACTGTAGTACTATCAGGCTTCATTACGTCAGGCTCTGCTGGAATACCTTCACTAATCAAGAACTGT
>Ga0099849_1001475_pt1 | contig 10983 bp, 13 predicted proteins | sample CB_VirMetaG_4_FD_78177 | JGI IMG/M metagenome (GOLD analysis project Ga0099849, IMG submission 78177) | Freshwater to marine saline gradient viral communities from Chesapeake Bay - CB_1508_1M Viral MetaG | ecosystem: Environmental > Aquatic > Marine > Coastal | place: USA: Chesapeake Bay... | reverse complement strand
TAAGGGGAGCGATGCGGAGATGCGTAAATTTTTGGAGGGGGGGTCTGGTCGCGACTTGTACGTGAAACACCACTACAAGGGTGATCCGGACGAGGCGACCAACAAGAGGTTGGATGAATTCTTCGGCTAATCTCGCTCAAGCGGTAGAACTCGCCAGAATTATCAAGGGTCGAGAGCGTTACGAAAGGCTTTACGACTACGACCCGTACCCGTACCAAATGCGGTTCCACTCTACAGGGGCTGATGCACACCAGCGCCTTCTAATGGCAGCCAACCGAATCGGCAAGTCTTACTGCGGGGCGATGGAGATGGCCTACCACCTCACCGGCTTATACCCAGATTGGTGGGAGGGGAGGGTGTACGACCGACCGATCACCGCTTGGGCCGGTGGCGTGAGTAACGAAACCACCCGCGACATCATCCAAGCAGAGCTTCTAGGTTCTCCGGACGATCCAGAGGCGTTTGGGTCAGGGTCCATCCCTCGCGATTTGATCGTAAAAACCGAGCGTAAGCCCGGTGTGCCGAACGCTAAATCTGTAGCGCTGATAAAGCATAAATCCGGCACTAACTCGTCTCTCTTTTTCAAAGCCTACGAAATGGGCGTAGATAAGTGGCAGGGGCGATCTGTGGACTGCGTGTGGCTGGACGAAGAGCCGAGCCGAGAGCTGTACTCACAGGCTGTGACCCGAACGCTTGATCGCCGAGGCATGGTGTACATGACGTTCACCCCAGAAAATGGGATGACCGAGACGGTTGCGAGTTTTATGAACAACCTCCAGCCTGGACAGTCTCTTGATAACGCCACATGGGACGATGCGTCCGAAAAAATTAAAACCCTAAAGGGTAATTCGGGCCATTTGAACGAACTCATCATGGCTCAGATTCTTTCTGCGTACTCGCCGCATGAGCGGGAGATGCGCAAACATGGCAGACCGTCTATTGGTAGCGGGTTGGTATTTCCGGTAAACGAGGCGGATCTGGTTGTTGAACCGTTCCCGATACCCGATGCGTGGCCGCGCATTGCCGCGATTGACTTCGGCTGGGATCACCCCACAGCGGTCACCTGGATCGCCTGGGACAGAGATGAGGATTGCGTATATGTGTATGACACCTATCGACAAAGCAAAGCCCCGCCACACGTTCATGCAGCAACGATCAAAACCAGAGGCCCGTGGAATATTGCGTGGCCTCACGACGGTCACAGAAAAGACTCGATGGGCAATCCGGGGCTTGCGGAACAGTATCGGACTTTAGGCTGCAATTTACTGCCGTTTCATTTTGAAAACCCTCCTGCGCTTGGCGAGAAGAAGGGAGGTAACTCCGTGGAGGTGGGCATTATGGAAATGCTGCACCGCATGGAAAACAACCAATTCAAGGTCTTCTCCACACTAGGTGATTGGTGGGAGGAGTTTCGTATGTATCACAGGAAGGAGGGAAAGATTGTTGCGATAAGGGATGACCTTATGAGCAGCACAAGGTATGCGGTCATGTCTCTCCGGTTTGCAACAGAGGGGAAAAACCCCGTTTGGGATAGAGAGCTCAAATACCCGCAGTTAGGAATCGTATGACAGACAATCCAGCATCAATTTTAGAAGACGAACGTATTTACTCCGGCTTCCTTGCGCCTTCTTATATGCCAGAGGGTGGGTATGACGTAATTGCTGGCGTTTCGGGTTGGCCTCGCCCTGTGCGCGGATATATCGGCGCTGGTGGTGTTGGTGGTGTTGGTGGTCCTCCAGACGGGCAAAGCTCGGTAGATGAGCCGGTAGAAGATTTAGAAACTGAACCTGATTACGAACCGGCACCTGAAGACCCGAGCGTAGGAATACCGCCACCCGGATATGCAACGACCGTATTTCCTTATGGGTATGGTCAAGTGGTAGCTATGCGGAACGCGAGAGTAGGGCCATATACGCTTTACAACCCAGAAACCAATGAATACATAAAAGGCGTAAGTGAAAATGTTTCCTTAGGTGGTCGCAATCCTTTTTTGCTTGGCAGCTACGAAGGATCCGAGTACGTTACTCCAATGGAGGAGCGTTGGACTACAGACCTAGGTCTTGGTGGGGACGGTTATTTTCTTTCTGAAGATTTAGATCCTTACATTATTCCGTTAGGTTTTGGTGGTTACGAAGACGATTTAATATCGCGAGGGATGATTCTCCCTGATGTGCAGTATGGATACATTTCTCCGATGTTTGGATTGACCATGGGAGGTCTTGGAACAGAGTTAATAACTGAGGGTTATGCAACTAATCCAGATACACGAGCTGTTATTGAGTTTGGCGGCTTTCGTCCAAATGCAGATACCGGTTTTTTTGCAGAAGAAGGGTCTGTGGAAAGAGAAAACCCAATAGGTAGCGGACGGTATTTTACGGATTATGCTGAGGGTTGGTTACCGGGAATCTTGGGTTTCAAAAATGGCGCTCCTACCGGTTTTGGCGGCTCAATCGTGGTTGATCCCGGAAATAATTACGCAACTTATTATCAAGATTATTGGCCCGAAACACCATTTGAAACTGGTTATGCCAAGGCGTATTTAACTCCCGAGGAATGGCTTACCTCCGATCTATCGGAAGACGTGAGATCGCAATACGTCCCTTACTACTTAGGCGAGGGGCCAGATTTATCAGTAGGGCTTTTGCCAATTGTAGGCGGAGGAATTGTTGATGCCGGCCCTGTAACGGAAACACCTTATGGATGAACTAAAAGCAAGAATTGATGCTGAGATAACTCAGGCTCTCGGTTACGACGATGAACTCTCAGATCAACGCAGACTTGCGATGGAGTATTACTACGGTCTTCCGTTTGGTAACGAGGTCGAAGGCCGATCGCAGATGGTGGACAGCACCGTCGCAGATACGATTGAGTGGATCAAGCCATCACTCATGCGCGTGTTCGCCTCCGGCGACCGTATCGTAGAGTTCCACCCGACGGGACCGGAAGATATTCCAGCAGCCGAGCAGGCTTCTGACTACATCAACCACATCTTTACGAAAGACAACCCCGGATTTGAAATCCTCTATTCGTGGTTTACAGATGCACTGCTGCAAAAAAATGGCATCGTAAAGTGCTGGTGGGATGAGACAGACGAAAACGATCGCGAAACTTACACCGACCTGACAGACCTAGAGCTGGATGCGCTTATTGCGCCAGACAACGTCGAGGTTCTGGAGCATTCTGAAAACACAGATGGTCTTGAGGTCACCCACGACGTAGTCATCACCCGCAAGGTGTCCAAGGGCCGTGTGCGCATTGAGAACGTACCGCCGGAGGAGTTTTTAATCTCGCGGGAGGCTAAATCTATTGAGGACGCTCGCTTTGTTTGCCACCGCACTCGTAAAACCTACTCCGAGTTGCGCGAAATGGGGTACGACTTTGACGAAGACGAGCTGGGCGGCGACAGCCTTGATCACTTTACCGAGCGGTTAGCGCGTTTTGAGTTCGATCGATCAGATGCGTTTGGCAGGGACACCACAGAAAAAGCCCTCCAAGAGGTTTGGGTATACGAGAGTTACCTGAAATCTGATCAGGACGACGACGGCATCGCCGAGTTGCTGCGTGTGGTTACCGCCGGCAACATCATTCTTGAGCAAGAGCCTGTTGATCGTAAGCCGTTCTCCACCTTGACTCCGATCAAGATACCGCACAAGTTTTTTGGTCTGTCTATGGCTGACCTGACAATGGATCTTCAGCTTATGAAGAGTACATTGCAGCGTAACCTTCTCGACAATATGTATATGCAAAACCACGGACGTTTTGCAGTCATGGAAGGCCAAGTAAATCTTGATGATCTGTTGACAAGTAGACCTGGTGGCATCGTCCGCACAAAAACGCCTAATGCCGTCACTCCGTTGCCGACTCCTCCGCTGCAACCTTATGTATTTGAAACGCTGAAGTACCTAGACGGCATCCGCGAAGAGCGGTCTGGCATGACCAAGTACTCGCAGGGTTTGAACGAGGGTGCGCTGACAAGTCACACCACTGCGGCTGCTGTAAATCAGACCATGACGGCTGCTCAACAGCGCGTAGAACTAATCGCACGTTGCTTTGCAGAGACAGGCGTAAAGCATCTCATGGAGATGATCTACGAGTTGGTCCAAAAGAACCAAGACAAAGAGCGCATCGTCATGCTGCGTAACCAATTTGTCCCGGTCCGGCCAGATATGTGGCGTGAGAAGATGGATTGCACCGTTGCAGTGGGTTTAGGGCATGGCAACCGCGACCAGCACCTCACGCATCTCACCACGCTGCTTACCTTTGCCTCTCAAGCTATGCGCGGCGGTCTGTCAATAATAAACGAGATGAATCTGTACAACATCGGCGCTGAGATGATCAAAAACATGGGCTTTAAGAATGTGGATGCGTTTATCACTGATCCACGTCGTGCGCAGCAAGGCCAAGATCCTAGAGAGCAGATGGCGATGGCTGAAATGCAGCTCAAGAAAGGCGAGCTGGACATAAAAGTTGCTGAGACACAAATAAAACAACAGAAGCTTCAGCTAGAAGCTCAGAAAATGCAATCTGATAACGCCATGAAGGTTGCAGAATTACAACTTGAGGCTGTTCAAGGTAGACCCGTAGGAATCGGATAACTATGAATGAAGAGCAACGCGCGGAAAACGCGAAGCGCATTCTCGAAGACCCGATGGTTCGAGAAGCGTTCGATTTACTGAGAAAAGAATTCCTGGTCGGATGGGAACACTCATCCGCCCATGATGCAGAAACAAGGGAAACCTTGTGGTGGGGATTGAAGATCCTTTCACGGCTGGAAGGCCATTTTGAGTCCATTATCAGTACCGGACAAATGGCGAAAGCACAAAAGGACACTCCAATCCTCTTTTAGAAAACCTACCTACAAGGATGTAGGGGGAGGGCCATCGGCCCTCTTTTTTCATGGAGCTAATTGTGGACACTCAAGCAGAACCCACAGGCACAATTGCGGAAGCGCAAAAGGCCATTCTTGCATTAATGGACTCTGAGGAACCTGGTTCCGAAGAAAATCCGGAGGTCGAGGGGGCCGAACCTTCAGAAGCGGAAATCGCGTTTGAAGCGGAAGAGGAATCCGAAGAAGTATTGGAGGATGACTCTACTGGTGAAATTGCCGAAGACGAGGAAGCGGAATTCCTGTTCGAGATTGACGGACAAGAACTAACCGTTGACGAAATCCGGAAAGGCTATCTACGCCAAAGCGACTACACCAAAAAAACGCAGTCTCTTGCTGAACAACGAAAAGAGATTGATGCTTTGACCGAAAGGTACAACGCACAACTCAACCAGATTCAGAATGAGAGGCAACAGTACATCCAACATTTGCAAGCACTTTCCCAAAATCAAGACCCGGAGAAGAAATTCGACATTGATTGGGAGAGATTGAGGTTGGAAGATCCCCTTGAGTACGTTACGAAACGACAGGAGTTTCAAGAAGCCAAGGACAGGGCGAACGAACTAAAGGAAAGAGCTAGACAAGCCAGGGCGAAAGCAGCGGCTGATCAGCAGGAACAATGGGCCAAGGTAGTCGAGCATGAGAAAGCACAACTCATTGCTGCGTTACCGGAATGGGGCGAAACAGAGTCTCAGAGGCAATTGGCAACTGATCTACGAGCTTACGCACAAGGTGTTGGTTACTCTGAGCCTGAAATTGATTCGCTTGTTGACCATCGCTCATTTCTGGTCCTACGCAAGGCCATGCTATACGACCAGTTGCAGGGTGCAAACCCTAAAGCGAAAAAGCTGAAAGGAAAGCCGAAGGTTATTCGTGCGGGAAAAGGGAATTCCCCGACGCAACAGCAGAGGGATGCACAAAAAACCAAACGTAACCAGCTCAAAAACACCGGCCACATCCGTGATGCCGCGAAAGTTTTTGAGGATTTCATTTAACAAGGAGTTAAATAATGGCTGTTCCTTCAGGTACTCGACAAGTACACAGTGCTATCGGAGTGCGTGAGGACTTGGCGAATGTTATTTACGACATTTCGCCGACCACGACTCCATTTCTGACAGGGTGTGGACGCGAAGGTGCGGATAACGTCCTGTTTGAGTGGCAGACTGATGTCCTCGCGGCTGCGGCTGCAAACCGTCACACGGAAGGTGACGACTCGACTGCGGCTTCTATCGTTGAAACCGTCCGACTGACCAACTACTGCCAGATCTCGAAAGAGACGGTGTCGGTCAGCGGTACGGCTGAGTCGGTAGACTTCGCTGGTAAATCACGTTCAGAAATGGCCTATCACATGGCCCGTGCTGCACAGACGCTGAAGCGTGACATGGAAAAAATGTTGATGGACAACGTGGCGAAAGGCGCTGGTTCTTCCAGCACCGCTCGCCAGACCGCTGGTCTTGGGTCTTGGATTGCCAGCAACTATCACTCACTCGGCACGTCCTCTGTCGGTACGGCCAGCGCCGGTAACGGAACTAACACCGCGACCGCAGCCGGTACGCCGGGCGCGATCACCGAAGCTGGTATGAAGATCGTGATCCGTGAGTGTTTCGACAATGGTGGTGAGCCTGACATCATCATGGTTGGTGCCTTCAATAAACAGGCGATTTCAGACCTCACTCAGTCCGTGTCAGAACTGCGTACTGCTGCCAATGCGGTGGCCCCGGCGCACGTTGTGGCTGCGGTTGACGTGTATGTGTCGGACTTCGGAACCTTAAAAGTTGTGCCGAACCGCTTCCAGCGCGCCGGTGACGCTTGGTTCCTCGACATGAACTACTGGAGCATCGCATATCTGCGTGACTTCCGTACCGAAGACCTCGCGAAGACGGGTGATAGCCAGAAAAAGCATATCCTCGTTGAGTACGGTCTGATGTCGAAAAACGAGAAAGCTTCCGGCTTCCTCGCTGACCTCACCACTTCCTAATAGGAAGTAAACCGGGAGAGGGGGGCTTCGGCCCCCCTTTTTCATTTATGCCCCTTATGGGGCTTTTTTTATGGCTATTAAAAAATCCAGAAAAAAATCTGAAAAGAAAAAGAGTGTAGACATCGTCTTGGCTCTTGAAAAGCAGTTTGAGGAAATGGACAGAGAGCGCCAAGAGCGCGAGATGTGGAAAAACCCTGGTCCATCGAACATTGGCGGTAAAAAGAGGTATTGGACCAATGGCTAATCGCAAAGCATTTGATCGAGTATCTCAGGTCGCAACCGATTGGATAGACGAGCCAGACGGCAGCGTAACAATCGAATCTTACCAGGACGCTGGACCGATCTTGGAAGAAAACAAAAGGCGATACAACGCGCATGGCGATAAACGAACCTTTGGGAAAATAAATTCCGATGGTTTTCACAAGGTAGGCTCAATACCCGTAACCGTTTGGGAAACGTGGATGCGAGAAACCAACGGCGAAATCGCAAAGAACCACAAACTTCTTCTCAAGAAACTCGAAGATCCTGAGTTTCGTTATTTCAAAACCACACCTATAAGGCTTAGTTAATCATGTATAGACGCGACGATTCTGGTGCATATAACGCATGGGATGTGCAAAGCGCTGTTACCGTAGGCTCTTCTGCCTCTGCTACCAATGTTTCAAACGCTAAAATTATTGGCGTTCACCTAGACGGCGAGATTTATTTTAATTTTGCAACTGGGTCCACTCCTGCCGTTAGCACCGCAAACGACCTGAAGCTTTCTTCCGGACTTACGTTTCTTAACGTACCGCGCAATTTGTCGGTCACTGACTCGAACGTATTCCTTCACGCGCAACGTGTCGGCTCTTCCGACGTGACCATGCGACTCGTTTTCCTGTAAGGAATGCGTAACAACCGAGGAGAATTTTTAAATGCTCAGTAATTTTCTTGTTTCGCAAGGCAGTTTTGTCGCGAAAACCTCGCCTACTGGGTCTGGGATATTGCCCACTGGGTCCACAGCACAAAGGGACGGATCCCCCAGCTCTGGATACATCCGGTTCAACAGCGACGACACCGCGTTTGAGGGATACAACGGCAGCGCTTGGAGCGCAATCGGCGGAGGCGCTGCCTCCGGCATCGTCGGCGTATCCACCTTTACCTCATCTGGCACTTGGACAAAGGCTACTCGTGAAGCGGCGCTTGGTGTAACGATTAAGCGAGTGATTGTAGAAGTGCAAGGTGCAGGCGGTGCGGGCGGCTCGTTCTACTATGACGGGTCGTTTTATTCTGCTGGATCGGGCGGTTCCGGTGGTTACGCAAAAAAACTTATTGACGTTTCATCTATTTCCTCATCGACTATAACCGTCGGTGCTGCCGGTACAGGTGCGCTATATCAAACTGGCGGCACTGGCGGCAATAGCATATGGTCCGACGGAACTAACACTATAACGTGCACTGGCGGATCTGGCGGGATTTACGGAAACAACGCAAACACCAACGGTGGCTCCGGCGGAACCGCTACAGGAGGCGACCTCAACATAGATGGGCAAGATGGGAGTTGGAGGGCGGGGCTTCCCGGCGGGTCAATCTATGGACATGCTGGGCAAACCGCTTCCTTCACCAATAATTCCGCCAGCGGTAGTGTATGGGGGGACGCACAGGGTTACGGGGCGGGCGGCAGAGGTAAATCGACAAGCACTGGACCGGGAGCAGATGGAGCGCCCGGCATCGTAATAGTTACGGAGATAGCAGGATGAGTCATAAATACGCAATCGTAAAAGACGGCATCGTGCAGAACCTCATCCAATGGGACGGCGGCGAATATCAGGCAGACGGCGAACTGATAGAAGCCACTCACGACGCATGGATTGGCGGCGCGTACACCGACGGCGCATTTGTGCCTCGCCCACCGGAACCCGCACCAGAACCAACCGCAGAGCAACTGCAAGCGGAAGCGGACAAGGCATCTGCGCGATCCAAACTGGAGGCTTTGGGACTTACCGAAGCAGAAATTAACGCCTTGATCGGAGTTTGATGAAACATGGCGATAACCACGTACACGGAGCTTAAAACTGCTGTTGCCAACTGGCTGGATCGTGACGATCTAACCGATCGAATTCCAGAGTTTATTTCGTTGTGCGAGGCTCGATTCAACCGTGATCTGCGAATCCGCGCGATGGAAACAAAGCAAACTGCATCCACAGTAGCAGGCCAGCGAAACTACGCGCTCCCGACAGACTACATACAAATGCGCAATTTCCAAATCAACAGCGACCCGATTCGAGTGCTTGAGTATCTCACCCCAGAAATGTACGACCGAATGTGGGCCGGATCTACCTCTGGCACACCGTACTACTACACCGTAGTTGCGGATGAGCTGCAACTGGGTCCGGCTCCGGATTCTGTCGTTACGATGGAGATGTTGTTCTATAAAAAGTTCACTCCGTTGTCTGTATCGGTAGCCACTAATTGGGTGATCTCCAACGCGCCAGATGTGTACTTGTACGGCTCGCTTATAGAAGCCGAGGCATTTTTGGTGAACGACCAGAGACTGCAAGTGTGGAGCGCCGGCTATGGAAACGCTATTGATGCTCTATCAAGGGCTGATGCAAGAGATCGACACAGCGGGTCAGCACTAAGGATTACGACTACCGCCGGTAATCCGTGACAGCTCCTATTACTTGGGACGAAGCTTCTAGTCCAATTTACTGGAGCAACATTGGAATCAACTGGGATACGGCGGCTAAGTCTGAGTCGCCATCTTTCAATGTTGATGCAGGGTTTACCAATGTTGGAAACCTAGACTTTGACACTTCAGCCACATTTAACGCTGATCTAGGCAACACAGAATCTGGATCGGTCACCGTACCGGTATCCGCGAACCTCGCAGTTGACCAAGGATACTCAAGCGCTTATCTGCTGACCTTGCCTGGAATCGCGAATATCTCGGCGGATTTAGGTCTGACAAAGACGAGCAAGCTAGACGCGGTAGCGGCTTCTACCTTCGCAGCGGAACTAGACGATCAAAAATCTGGTCGTTTAGATGTAGTCGCTGCGGCCGACTACGACGTAGATGCTGGTTACTCAAGCCTTGGCAGTCTACGTATTGGTTTCTCGACAACATTCGGATCGGATCTTGGCTACACAAGCGCTGGTCCAGTTACCGTACACCTAACCGCAACTTACGCTGTCGAAAGCGATTACGACGTTGACACAAAGCTTGATGCAGTAGCCACGGCTTTGTATTCCCTCACAAACGATTTCAGCGGAATCTATTCGTTCTTCTGGAGTGACGTAAGCGATCCAACCACTATTTGGACGGATGTAACCGGACCGACTTCCATTTGGTCTGACGTAAGCGACCCAACAACCACATGGACCAAGGTTGACTATCCCAATTAAACCAAACTTCAAGGCCGATGGAGGCTTGATAATGAAACACAACACAAACATGGGCCTCGGCCTTAAGAACGTATGGACTATTGAGTGCTACGACTCTGAGGGCAATCTAAAGTGGGGCGAAACCAAAAAGAACCTCGTCACCACTGAGGGTCTTAACCACGTTCTTTCCAGCACCCTAGATGGCGGCACACAAATCACCACCTGGTACGTTGGACTGAAAGGCTCTGGCTCCGTAGCTGCCGGTGACACTATGTCTTCCCACGCTGGATGGAGCGAGGACACCAACTACAGCCAATCTGTGCGACAGACCCTTACGCTGGGTACGGCTTCTTCGGGCAGTATTGATAACAGCTCTAATAAAGCTACTTACTCGATCAACGCCACTACAACCATCGCTGGCGCATTTATCACAAGCGATAGCACCAAGAGCGGGACTTCAGGAACCCTTTATGGCGTTGTTGACTTCGCTTCTTCGCGATCGGTCATTTCCGGCGACACGCTTGAGGTGACTGTTACGCTGACTGCGGCGAGTGCGTAATGGCTATCGAAAGCGCAAGTTGGGTTACGCAATTAGTTGACACTAACCCTGTTGTTGGCGATCCGGTAGGCGAGGGTGACGATCACCTAAGAATGATTAAGACTGTTCTTCAGAACAGTTTTCCTTCTACGTCTACTGCTGCGGTCATTCCCAATATGTCTGGGAACGCTGGCAGGGTTTTCATTACGGATGGCACAG
>Ga0099849_1001473_pt1 | contig 10999 bp, 15 predicted proteins | sample CB_VirMetaG_4_FD_78177 | JGI IMG/M metagenome (GOLD analysis project Ga0099849, IMG submission 78177) | Freshwater to marine saline gradient viral communities from Chesapeake Bay - CB_1508_1M Viral MetaG | ecosystem: Environmental > Aquatic > Marine > Coastal | place: USA: Chesapeake Bay... | reverse complement strand
GGTGGTCGACCCCGCCGGAGCAAGAAACTATGTTGCGATATGGGCGGGAGTGGATCGAGACGGTAGAGTATTTATTAGACGAGAGTGGCCAGACCGTGATTCATTTGGTGAATGGGCAATTTTCGGCGATCCAAAGTGGCGTTTCGGACCAGCCTCCAAAAAGATAGGATACAATGTAGAGGGCTATGTCGAACTATTTAAAGAGATAGAAGAAGAGCTAGGTATAGAAGTCATAGAGCGAATCGGTGACTCCAGATACTTTGCTAGGGAGAATGAGAACAATGATGATCTCTTCACGGCCTTCTATGATTACGGTATGCACTTTGTGCCTAGTGATGGCCGACAGGAAGAGATAGGTATCAACGCATTGGACGAATGGTTTAGTTACAATCCCAATGTAGAGATCGATGATGCAAACCAGCCGATGTGCTATATCCACAAAGATTGTGGAAACCTAATAGATTCTTTAATAAACTATAACTCAAGTGGAAAGTCTGATGAACCCCTCAAGGACTTCTTCGATGTCATTAGATATCTACGAATGGCAAATTCTGGAGAAGGGCCGGATCATATTGATGCGAGGAGTTTACTAACAATAACAAATAATAAAGGAGGCTACTAATGCCAAAAAAGCGACTAACTAATATAGCAGAAGAATACGGCATTCCATTTGAGGATGCAAAGAAGATTGTTTTTGACAATCTAGAAGAAGAGATGGTATCTGGAAAAGGTAAGAACATCTGGGTAGATGAAGACGGACAAAGAGTCCTAGAAGAAGTCATATCTATGCCTGTTCTTTACCGTGGACCGGTTTTATCAAGAGCGATCAATCCTAATTACGTTATGGTTTACATCAAGGAACTGAGTAAGAAGGTTGCAGTCAAGGTACCTAAAAAATGGCAAGCAAAGATAACACCTGGCAAGGTTGTTTACGTTGAAGCTGACAATAGTGGTGCAGAGCCAAAATATTTTTGGACACAAACTCCTCAAAGAGGTTGATGCGTGTGATATTATATTAAATAAACCCAATTTAACTATGCCTGGATATAACAAAAAAAAGAAAGATAATAAAGAAATGTCTACTGCCGCAAAAGCTGCATTAATGGCTGCCGGAATGGTGCCTGCTGGTCTTGCTGGAAAAGCAATGGCAAACAATGTAAAGACTGCAATAGGTGTTAGAAGATTAATCAAAGATTAATAATCAATGCAAAGTGACTCAATCTCAGAAGCTCTTACTTATAAGGAGAAAGAGCCCGATATCAATACACTTCGTTATGCATACGATCAGACTACAGTCGAACTAGAGGCTTACTTTGATTTATGTAGAACAAGCTATGATGACCGCCGTAACTGGTGGCCAGGCAAAAGTCGTGACCACAGAAAGCACGGAGCGGATGCATTCCCTTGGGAAGGTGCTGCTGATATGGAGGCACACACTATCGATGAACGGATTACACGCCTTGTTGCTTTATTTATGTCTAGTCTTAACCGGGCTAATATTCGTGCTTTCCCAGTTGAAAGTTCTGATATAGCACGAAGCAAGCTGGTGTCTGGTTTTCTGAAGTGGATGGTATCTTCTGGGTACATTCCTAGATTCAAGAAAGAAATGGAGCTAGGAGCAAACTATTTGCTAGAGCGTGGATTGCTAGTTACTTACGTAGGTTGGCTAAGAGAGGATAGAACTTATTTGCAAAATTTGACCCTAGAGCAAATTTCTGAAATAGATCCAATTATAACCGAAGCTATAATAGAAGGCAACAATGACGCTGAACTAACGTCTTTGATAATGAATGTTTTTCCAGGCACTTTAGAGAAAAGAGCCAAGAAGGCAATCAAAGATTTACGTAAAAAAGGATTAGCACAATTACCTGTTGTAAGAAGACAAGTAAATGCTCCAGAAGTAAAGACACTTGCACCAGATGGAGACTTCTTCTTTCCTCCGTACGTTACAGATCCTCAGAGGGCTCCATATTGTTTTTGGAAGACGTACTATACAGCACAAGAGTTATTAAACAAAGTAATAACGGATGACTGGGATGAAGGTTTTGTAGAGCACGTAATCGACAAATACAGAGGTGTAAACATTGACTCAATTGAAAGAGAGCAAGAAGGCCGTAGAAGTACATCCTTAACTGACAATGCTTATGAGGCAGAGGAGTTGATAGAGATTGTTTACGGATACCAACGCTTAGTTGACAGAGAGGACGGATCCGAAGGTATTTATTGCACTGTCTTCCACAAGGAATTCAGTGGAGATGAAACAACTCAAGGATATGCTAAGTTTGAGTTATTGAATGGATACGAAGATTATCCAGTAGTAGTAACTAAACTATCCGAAGATAGTAAGAGACTTTACGATGTTCAGACTATACCAGATGTATTACGTGGTATACAGAACCAGGTTAAGGTAGAAAGAGATTCTCGTATAGACAGAAACTCACTAGCTACACTGCCTCCGATTTTACACCCAGTTGGTCAAGCACCAACAGATTGGGGACCAGGTCGAATGATTCCTTACAGACGTAAAGGAGACTTAGACTTTGCACCTACTCCGCCAGCACCTACCGGTTCTATTGAGATTGAGAGAACTATGGAGGAGCAAGCGGATAGATTGTGTGGATTGGACGAAACATCACAAATCAGTCAAATTCGCAAACAGTTCTTAGTTGACAAGTTCTTACATCACGCTGCTGAAGTATTACAAATGTGCTACAGATGTTATCAGCGTTTTGGACCGGACTCAACTTTCTTTAGAGTTACCGGATCTCCAGATCCTCAAATATTTAACAAAGGTAACCCAGACGAAAACTTTGATATAATTATAGATTTTGATGTTCTTAATAATGACCCAGAAACCCAAGAGAAGAAACTTCAGCAAATGGTTTCCCTTACACAAATGGATCGTAACGGTCGAATTGACATTAACAGTCTTCTCGACAGTGCTGCTTTTGCTGTTGATCCGGTTCTTGCGGATAGTGTACTTCAACCCATTGAAGCGGCTCAAGAACAGGTGGTTCGCCAAGTAACTGATGACCTTTCTAAGATCTTTGCTGGTATTGAAATGCCGGCACGTCCTAACGGTGCTCAGATTGCAATGCAAGTTATTCAGCAGTATACTTCTCAGCCAGATGTTGCTCAACGCCTGCAGTCCGATGAAGCCTTTGCAGCTCGATTGGAAAAGTACGCTGGACAGTATACATTCCAAATGCAACAAATGCAGAATGCTCAAATCGGAAGAGTTGGAACAGAGCCAGCTCAGATGGGAGATATACAGACACAAGGAATGTAGTATGAATCTTCTTTCCCTAATTTTTGGTGGCAATTTTGGCAATAAATATAAACAAAAAGATATATTTCATTCTGAAGAGTTTCCAACAGTTGACTATTTTGTTTTAGGACAACAAGACAAACCTGTCGAAAAATCTAACGTTAACGCAGAGAAAGAGGTAATAGGAAAAGATCCTAAAAAACAAAAAAAGCCTAGCTATTTCATCAATGAAGAAATAGAATCCTATGTACCTTTAATAAAAGCAGAAGAAGGTAGATTAATTTTAGAGGCAGAACATTTATTTGAAGATGAAGTTTGCTATGAAGCCGATGGTACAGTAAGACCTAAGTTGGCTATAGGATATAGTCATACAAGTTGTGATATCAAGCCAGGACAAACAATAACTAAAGACGAAGCTGAAAAACTTCTGAGAGAAGATATTGCAGAAAAGGTAAGGATTGCTAAATCGTCGGATCATTTTGGGAGTAAGTTTAATGACTTTGATTTACCTATGAGACAAATGGCGATACAGTCATACTACCGAGGAGGCCTTAGTGATAGTCCAAAAACTATAGGATTAATGTTAGCTGGAGATTTTGAAGGTGCCGGTAGAGAGTTTTTAAAACACACAGGTTACCAAAAAGCAAAACAGAAAGGAAGTGGACAAAGAGGTGTTGCTATACGTATGGAAAAATTTTCTGATTTTCTAAAAAATTATAAAAAACAATGAGCTTAGAAGAAGACTTACAAGCGTTATCACAACACGAGCACTTTGCTCGATTCTTACAAGTAATAAGTGATCTCCGAGAGGAGACTATAGAAGAGTTGCACGAAGCTACTTCTGACAATATACAGCAGATATCTGGTAGGATTCTTACCTATGACCAGGTACTACAAATGTGCGACTGGAGAAATCTACGAAACAGATTTCAAGACAGACTTTAAACTATTGCATAGTAATATATAATATAGTCATCGCCTACGCTCGGCGTTAACAAGCGGATAAACATTATGTCAGAAGAAATCACAACAGGAGTCGCTGAACCTGTAAATGAAACAACAGCGTTACAGTCAAATAATATGTCAATGGCGGACTTTGTCAACCGCCGTTTGGGGCAGAAGCAAGAGGAAACTCAAGAAGAAGCTCCACCCGTAGAGGCACAAGAAGAAGTAATCGAGCAACCTTCCTCTGAGACGGAAGAAGTACTTAATGAAACAGAAGGTGCTGAACAAACCGAAGAACCACGAGGTTCAGAGGATGTTCTTTCACAGTTTGATCTTGATGATATGTCCGATGATGAGCTCAAGGAACTATCTGAAAAGTTGGGAAGTAGAGCAGTTGCTCGCTATGGTGAACTCACCGCAAAGCGTAAAGCAGCTGAAGAAAAACTACAACAATTACAATCCCAACTAAAGCAACAAGATCCTCTAAATCTAAACGAAGAAGTTGATGACAATCCTTACTCTAATCTAGAGACATTAAGTGATCTCCAAGATAAAGCAAAAGAAGTTAATCAAGTAATCGAATGGGCAGAGGATACATTGTTCAATGCAGATGGTGCTGGGCCGGATGATTATGTCGCAGAAGTTGACGGAAAAGAGCTTACCAAAGCTGAAGTGCGTTCGAGTTTGCTGAACGCTAGAAAAGCTAGAGATAAGTACCTACCAGCTCAACTCAATAGTCTAAAAACAGCTGCACAAGCAAACCAGCTAGAGCAAGCCTTCGAGGATAAAGCGAAGGAAGAGCTTGATTGGATGCAAGGCGATGATAATGATCTTCGGAAACAATACGAAGCTATTATAGGTGACCAAAGATTCCAGAAGTTAAGGGAGTCAGCCGGGCCGGATGTAAGACCTCAACTTAATTACTTAATGGCACACGCTGCCAATAGTATTTACGGTAGGCAACCAGTCAAAGGCGGAGTTGCTAGTCCAACTCTTAATCCTACAAAAACCGGAGCAACCGGTGCAAGCACATCAGAGAAAACTGTGAATAAGTCAACTAAGGCACTTAAAGATCTTAGCTCTCGATTTAAAAAAAGTGGCAATAAGAGTGATTTCATCAGTCTCAGAACACTACAATTAAAAAATCGTTAATTAAAAAAATTATAATACAATGTCATTCTCAAATACATTCGATACTACAAATCCAGGAAGTGGTGTTTCCAACAGAGAAGACTTGACTGATGTTTTGTCAATTCTTGCTCCAGAAGAAACTCCAATCCTTTCCTCTGCTTCAAAGCAGAAAGCTAGTTCTACATTTGTTGAGTGGACTGTCGACAGCCTATCTGCACCATCAACTGCTGGTGTTGCTGAAGGTGCTGACGTATCAGCTTTCACTGACAAATTCTCTGGACGTGCTCGTTTAGGCAACTACGTTCAAAAATTCCGCCGTGACTATATGGTATCAGACCTCCAAGAGGCTGTTGATTCTGTAGGTCCAGCTAAGATCGCTCAAGCAGAAGCTAAAGCAATCCGTGAAATCAAACGCGACATCGAGGCTACACTTGCTGGTACTCAAGATCGCTCTGTTGAAAACGGTGCTGGTACAGCTTACGGCTTACGTGGTTTAGGTGACTGGATCGACAGTTCTGGTCCATCAGATGTTCCAGCTGCTTTCCGCACACCATCTGCATCTATTCACGCAACTGGTGCTAACTTCACAGAAACAGTTCTTAACACAATGATCTCTTCGATCTACCGTGAAACTGGAACAGTTAATGATCTAATGTTAGTTGCTGATACAGCTCTTCGTAATGAGATCTCTGATTTCGCACGCAGTGGTAATGCAAATGACGTACGTAACGTGAACTACAATGGTAACGACACAGCAATCAAATTGTCTGTTGACTTATATCAGTCAGACCACGGTATCGTGTCAGTTGTAAACGGTAACCCAGATTGTATGCCAGCAGTAACTGGTGGTACAGCAAACGGTGCTGGATACTTAGTTAACCCAGAATACTTCGGTGTTCACGAGTTAATTCCATTGGGCTCAACTCGCCTACCTAATATGGGTGGTGGTGAGCGTGGTTATGTTGATTGCTCCTTGACACTAGGTGTATACCACCCAGGTGCTCACGGTTACATTCAAGCTATCTCTTAATTATTAACCAAGGAGAAATAACACTATGGCACGATTAACTGTAAACGAAGCCGGAACTTCCGGATATACTCACGTCATCTCATTATCATCAGATGATTTAAAACAAATTGTACTAGGTACAGACCCATTCAATGGTGAAACATTAGGTACAGCCGGTCAACTTCCTATCGCCACTATTCCAGCTGGCGGTGCTGTTGAACTTGCTGGTGTCTTTGAATCAACTGCACTTGCTGGTGCTACTGACATCACTTTAGATGTTGGTACTACAGGTGGTGATCCAGATGAGTTCATTGACGCTCTTGATGTTGACGGAATGTCAGCTCCAGTATTTAACACTGGGGAGTCATTCACTGGTAACCAATCACAAGCGGTTCCTTACCAAGCAGAAACTTCTATTCTTGCTGAAGTCAATGGAACAACAGCTAACTTAACAGCTGGTAACATTGTTATTGGATTACGCATCATTGATCTAGGATCATTTGCATAATACAAATTCTTGGTACGGGGGCGTAAGCCCCCTACCTTTTTTTTAATTTAAAACTACTTATGGATATAATTACAGATTTACCAAAAAGTTTCACTACTGGTGAAATAGATCAAGCATTTATGAATGAAATCAAAAGTGGTTTCAAATTAGAAAAAGAAACTGAGCACCTACGTGTTGCTCAAGCAAAAAGAGAAGCATCAGATCTAAGAGGTAAAACTCACCCAACTTTAGGTAAGCCAGTGGCAACTATGCCGGCTCGTGAGTTTTTTAGATTAACTCAAAAATACGGCCACGATCAAGTGCACTCAAAAGAATTTTTAAAGTACTACAATAAGAAGTTTCCAGAACTTTCACCTAATCAGATATAATGCAAGATAGAACTTATACAGACCTAAAAGCACTCATACAAGCATTAGCTGGTGTGGCTTCATTTACAACTGAAGAGGACACAAATATTGTAAACTTTGTAAATAGAAGGGCTTCTCAAGCATACAATATGAGTCCATCTTGGTCAAGGTACGTGGTATCTTCAGAGGGTAGAGATGTAAACGCTTATACATTATCTGGAGCAACTGCTAGTACAAGCACAACTGTAAATCAGAATTATAAATTTTTAGGTAGCAATGATGGAAGTGTAGGAACAGCTAATACAAATGTATACCAAGGTGTTACTACTAGCACCGTAATCATTTATAAGGACTCTAATAATGCTTGGTTAGTAGATACAGCAGCATCGGCAACTATTCAGTCAGATGGTAGATATGCAGTTGTAGCTGGTACTACTGAATTTACAGAAGCTGATACATTAAAAAAAGATGTATTAGAAAACGTTACAACTTGGACACCTAGAAGTGGATCTGATTCACTCTTAGTGGAAGCTAAAAATCTTATACCCTATGCACAAAGCGGTAAGGACACAATCGGTGAATTTACTAGAATACATAGAAAACAAGCATTTTATAATAACTCAGCATTAGAATACGATTTTTTTGTAGATGCAGATGGAGCTAATATCTTAAATATAGTTGGACAAAGTGATGGCAAAGCATTTGTAACTTATAAAAAACAATTACCTTTATTTACCGCTGATTCAACCGACATTCCCGGTGAGTTTTTTCATTACTTAGCTCACGCCTCTTATGCAGACTTTTTGCGTATGGATGGTCAGCACGGAAAAGCTTTGACTGAAGAACAAATAGCGGAAAGTTACATTGCTATTCAGTTAGAACAAATAGATATACGCAATAATAATAACTCAATAAATCAAAAATTTTCAACTTACGTCAACAGACAATCTCGTTGACACTTAATGTAAAATACTCATATGGCAAACTCATACGTAACCAACTTATATCCGAAGCCGACTCCCGGTGTAGCTGACCAAACACTTACAGTTGATGATACAGCTGGAGGTGTACAGTTCGGAACTGCGTTCAATAGCTTGACTCGATATATTGTCCTTGATGTACAAGGTGCAGATGTTCGAGTAACCTATGATGACTCAGCTCCTACTACTTCAAACGGTCATATCCTTTTTGCTGGACGTTCTTACACTTGGAGTAAACAAGCAGCTGCTGCTGCTAAGTTTATCCGTGACGGAGGTACAGACGCTACTATTCACGCTTCAGAATTTACTGATTAATTATGTCTTCCGAACTTCTAGGTGCCGCCCAAAATGTACTCAAGGGCAACCTTGGTGGTGCTTGGGATATTAACAAGGGCTATGCAGACGCATACACCGATCTAGGAATAGCTCGTAGGTTCGGTGGTGCCGCAGCGGCTTACTCATTGCGAGATATTGGTGCAATGAATGGAAGAGTTGTAGAAGTTCGTAGAAATAGCGATAGTGCTTCAGAAGACTTTAGTGCGAATCAAGTATCTAGTGGAGCTCTAGCAGATTTTTGTAGCACTCCTTTAACTGTAGGAACAGCAGTAAATGGTACTAGTCCTTTTGATAATTACACATTTACAGCAAATGGTAATACTGGATTTGATGCCGATAATAGTGCTGGTGGAACTGGTTCAGCTGGATTTCCTTATACTTTTAAAAATGGTGATGTAATGACTGTTACATATACTGTAACTAACTTTAGTAGTACATCTTCATTAAGTCCACAAATTAGAGGAACAACTGGAACTAATACTGTAACTAGTGTAGCATCTGGTGGTACTACATTTACAGCTAACGGAACATATACAGATACTTTAACTGCATCAAATAATGGAACTCACCTTATGTTCGCTGATGGTAATACTGGTTCTTACACGATAAGTAATTTTGCAGTAACATCTCACAAGACAGATGGTTTTGTTAGTAAGTGGTATGACCAAAGTGGTAATGGTAGAGATATGTCTCAAACAACTACAGCAGACCAACCTAGAGTTGTAGATACTGGTGTAGTAGAAACAATCGGTGGAAAACCTACTATAAAATTTTTAAATGTAGGAACTAATTTAGGAAGTACATTTCTTTCTAATTCTAATTACCCAACTGCTAATCTAGTTATGTCAGCATACTTTGTTGCAAGCATTGAAACAACAACTCCAGATAGGCAAACTTTTAGTGGTGGTACATCTGATATAGGTCTTGATGCTGATAGTAGAGTTCTCTTCAGAAGAGGTGGGAATAATAGAAGTTTCAGTAATTTAACTTTTTCTATTAATACAAATAGTTTAGTTGTGGTTAGCAATGACTCAAGTTATGTACCTACCGGTAGATTGAATGGAACATCACAAAATCAAGTAGCATTTGCTGGGGGAGCTGGAGAAAAAACATTTGAGATTTTAGGAGAAAATAGTACTACTACTGGAAATGACACTTTTGGATTACAAGGTACTATGTCTGAAGCTATATTGTATAATGATATAGAATATGATGCAGATATAGAATCAGATATAGCAAATTATTATAATATAACACTTTCATAATTATGAGCGAAAAATATTTAGTGCACGATGATTACGAAACCTCTTTAGCTAGAGCTGAGGTAGAAGGTAGAGCAATGAACTTACCTTTTTATAGCACTGACCCATCCGTAAAAAAAGGGTCTAGTCAGTATAGAACAGCTCCAAAAGAATTATCAAATGGTAAGTGGTCATTAAGAGTAACTGATTACATATCTTTAACTGAAGACGAAAACGCTAGTACAGTATCGTCTGTAACATACAAGGTTATTGAGGAATAATATGGAAGAGACACTACAAAGATTATCAGTAGGAGTATTTGGATTAATTGCATCCGACACATTACAAGATATAGATTTAGTATTAGGCTTGGTTACTAAAATAGTTATAATTACCTTAACACTTTTATCAATCTATAAAATGTGGAGGGAACTTAAATGAGTACAGAACTATTAGCAATGTTAGGTGGTGGAGCAAGTGGATTTTTGTTCAAACTTATCGGCACCTTAGTACAGAATCAAGCAGCAGTAACTGAAGGCTTGATTAAAAAACAAAAAGCATCAGACGCAAGTGCAGATGCAGCAGCGGCTAGGGTAGATGCCTTTGGTGCTTGGACACGTAGAATTATTGTATTAACAGTATTATTTGGAGTAATTATTGCACCATTTATCTTAGCTCATAGCGAAGAGGGTGTAACAGTAGCAAGTGAATACAAGAAATGGTTTGGATTAATGTCTGGTACAACTTACCAAACTCTTCACGGCTACATAATTTTACCAGAAATAAAAACAGCGGTTATCAGTATTATTTCCTTTTATTTTGGAAGTGCCGCAGTAAGTAAATAATTATGAATTGTAAATTGTGTAAATGGATAAGCAAACTGCCAAAAATAAACTCAAAGAATTGCGGGATTCTCTGTCCGAAGTCTTGGACGGAAAAGATTACCAGAGTTCTGAAGAGATTAAAGAGCAGTCTAAAGAAGCTATTCAGCAAGCTAGGTCAGCTAGTAAGCAACTTAAAAAGTCGCTTCTTGAAAAAGTAAAAGACCTTCCTGTTGTACAAAAAGTTAGCGAATTAGGCACTGCTGGTAGTGTTGCTGTAAGTACAGCCGCAGTTGCTCAGACAACAGTTGCGGTAGATCAGACAGAAGTGTTCGTGGCAAGTGTCGCAAATGATGTTGTCGAACAGCGTATCGAAGTTCCATTCTTCATTGATACTTTTGTTGACTTCCACG
>Ga0099849_1001472_pt1 | contig 11002 bp, 11 predicted proteins | sample CB_VirMetaG_4_FD_78177 | JGI IMG/M metagenome (GOLD analysis project Ga0099849, IMG submission 78177) | Freshwater to marine saline gradient viral communities from Chesapeake Bay - CB_1508_1M Viral MetaG | ecosystem: Environmental > Aquatic > Marine > Coastal | place: USA: Chesapeake Bay... | reverse complement strand
TGTTGATGCTTTCTTTAGAGAGTTTTACAAACCAGTAGATTACAAGATAAAAATTGATGTTGGTTGGAATTATCAAGATACACCGGCAACTAGAAACATTATCAATTCTCAAGGAATCGATCCAGATGATTTTTTTGAAGCAATTGATAAACAAAACAAATCTTTTTTATTCTCAGCATTAGATCATGATATTAACATTGCAGATGATGGAACAATTGATTTAAATATAAATTATTTTGGATATCCGGATGCTTTATTGAGCTCTTACAAGTTTAATGCATTGGTAACGCAACAACAAGAAAAAGAACTTAAGGATGAATTAGATAATTTAAGAGATCTTATAAAAGATGGAAAATGTACAAAATCTCAATTAGCTAAACTTACAGCAGCAATTGAACAAAGAAGACTTGAGGTAACCAAACAATCTTCTAGATCAATCCAAGGAAGATTGGTCAAATATGGCTTGTTAAGATCTATTACAGTAACAGACCAATCACAGCTTAGAACCTTTAAACAATCAGGAACCTTTACCCATGTTCCAACAATTAAAACTAGTTTAGATCCAAGATTTTCAGCAAGTGCAGGACAAACAAAAAAATTCTTTTTTCTTGGAGACCTACTTTATGTGTTGATGGATTGTCTTTACGAACAAGGTGGAACAAGAGTTCAAGGAACAGAAAATGTTTCCATTATCTTAACAGATTTTGAATTTAATGAACACCTACCCTACAGTAGTGGTACCCCAGCTTCTACAAAAACCGTTCAAGTTAATCTTGCATCAATTCCAATATCTTTGGATTTCTTTAAAGAATGGTTTACAGAAGAAATCTTAGCATCAGAAAGATACAACTATCCATTAATGGATTTTATTTTGATTCTTGCAAATCGCTTGATGGGAGATGTCTTAACAGAAGTTTGCTACAACAAAGAATATGATAAAACACTTTTCTTTAGACAAGCTCAAATGTTTGGAGGTAAGAAACAAAATGATGATTTGAATCAAATTGCTAATGGTAATTCAGTAATATCTCCATATGGAATTGTTAATTTAAATCACCCTTATGTTTCAAATAATATTATTCCCCTTTCCTACACAGGAACAGGAGGTGCTCATGATATGTACACATTTGTTGCAATCTATCCGGATTCGAAACCTTTAACACACAAAGGAAAAGGGAACTACTCTGATGATTTAGATCAAGGGATATATCATTTTCATATCGGTGCAGCCTCAGGGTTAATGAAAAAGGTTAATTTTAGCAAAACCAATATTACTTATCTCCGAGAATCCAGAATGATGAGATATCGAGGTATTGGAGACTTTGCTCAATTATCAAATGTCTATAATGTTTCAATGGAGCTTTATGGTAACTTCCTATTCTTTCCGGGAATGCAAATATATGTTGACCCATTTGGAATCGGTGGAGATGAATTTGGAAGTCCTCCAAAAAAACTTATCGATAATGATGTAATGAATTATGCTAAACTAATGGGTATCGGTGGTTATCACCTTATCACAAGCGTTAAGACCACAATAGGGGTTGAAGGGTTTAAAACCTCAATTGAAGCTAGATTCTTCTTTTCAGGTGATGAAGATGGAAATGATGATACTTTAGATGGATTAATCACTAAGCAACAAAGTCCTAACTCTCTGGCTAATTCTGGTGTTGGTGATGGAACTGATTCGAAATATTGTGGTGAAATTATCTCCGTATTTGAAACCAATACTATCGAGGGCAGCAATTAATGAAATACAATGGAAAAAACACAACAAGACCATTGAGGTATTTGTTCCAAGAAAGATCAAAATGGTTTGGACACTTTAGAAATGAAGAAGGAGCATTTGAAAAAGAAAATGCTTATTTTGAACCTAATTTATTCGAGAAAGTGTTTTATCAAAGAGTTAATAACAGATATGAAACTATCATCCCCAAAGAAGACGTAATAAAAACAATATCTGATAACGGTAAACAAATTCAGGGCATCAATTTTGCTGTTGATGCTTTCAAACAATTTAAAGTACAAATGGCTTTGATGGCAAAAGAAAAATCTGGGGATTTGGTTGCTGATCAAGATCCGTACTTATCTTCGCCTATAGCTTACTACTCATATGTATCTCCTAGTGTTGAATATGAAAATTATGCAAATAACTTATTACAAGATTTTCATGAATATATTAAAACAAACAAACTCCATAATAGTATAACACAATTTAAGCATTATGTCAAGTCTTTTTTATCATTTTTATCACAAAAAGGTCCAAATTTTCCTTTAACAATGACAGGATGGCAGAAATCTGTTAATTCAAATATCTTTACATCTGGATTAGCTTTCTCTATTGCTCCTTTAAAATGCGGAGATGATACACAAAAAGAAGAATTTATTTCTTCTCCATTGTTTTCTGATTATGTTAATCTTGCAAATGAATTTGGATTCTTTGTTTTATCAAATTGTCCATGGATTATGGTTGCTGGTACAAGATCAGATGGAATAAAAGACTATTCATCAGAATATGATCAAAATACTGAACAACAAATATATACAGCTTCTTTTAACACAACTTATATAAATGATATAAATAATATAAAAATTATATTATATAAATATTATAATATATATATAAATTTATTTCCTTACAATAAAGAATTATATTACAATGGTAATGTAACAAAACAAAATAATATTTTAAAATTACAATTAAATGAAAATGATTATTCTGATTTATATTGGTTAAAGTTTTACAATCAGATAAGAAATATCGAAGAAAACATGATGTTTAATAAAGCAGAGTTCGATGTAATAGAAAAAAAATTAACTTTTTTTGCAAAAAAACTTGACAAAGATCAAGCTTTAAGTTATATTAATGAACAATATCGCTTTTCTTATGTTTATAAACCAGGAGGTATCAACGATTTCTTGAGAAAGCGTAATCAACAACCGGAGGACTAATGATATTTCAAGTAATTGATGATAAAAAAGAATGCCGAGGCTATTTCGCTGATGGCAAATTAAGAGTAAGAGAGTTGCCCGAGACCCTAACAGCAACTTGGGACTGGTCAGAATTAATTGGTGACCGTGATGTTACCCTAGCTAAGATAATTATGGAGGGACAAACAATAAACGATGCTTGTCCTGAACATTTGAAAGAAAGATTGGAAGCAAGAGAACGAAAGATCAAAGCTCATCTCAAATCTTTCATCAAATCTAAGGTAAATTTGGATCACATCTGTTTTTATGACCTTATCCCACCTAAAGATATTCAGCATTATTACAATTTGCTTAACGAGATAACAGAATGGGTGGTCCAAAACCATCCAAAACCCAAAAACTACCGTTTGATGCACAACATTAACCAAATGTGCAAGGAAATAAGCCAACAACCAATCAGAGTGAACAAGGAAAGATGGAAATGGCATGCTGAAAGAGATCAAAAAGCAATGTATCTCGCTAACAGCTTCTGGGATAAACCTCTAAAGGTAGCTTACAACCCTTGGGGAACCGTTACAGGCCGTTTAGGACTTCAAGAGGGGTCTTTTCCTATCCTTAACCTTAAAAACACGATAAAAGACATTGTCGTCCCTAAATGGGATGTATTTGTGGAGCTTGATTTCAACGGAGCAGAATTAAGAACACTTTTATCCCTTTCGGGACATAACCAACCATCGGAGGACATTCATGATTTCAATCAAACTAACATTTTTAATAATAATATTTCTCGAGACGATGCGAAAAAACAGATTTTTGCGTGGCTCTACAACCCTAGCTCTAAAGCAATTGAAACTGATTACTATGACAAGAGAAAGGTATTGGAGAGACACTATGCGGAGGGAGTTGTATCTACTCCGTTTGGAAGAACAATATCTTCAGATGATTTCCACGCACTTAACTACCTTATCCAGTCGACCTCCTCAGATAATTTTCTTGACAGAGCATCCGCGATACAAAAATACTGTAAAGGACTCAAAACCAACGTAGCGTTTCTTGTTCACGATTCAATTATCTTAGATGTTCCACTTTCCGAGAAACAAAGAATAAAAGAAATTGTTGAAATCTTTGAAAACACAAAACTTGGTAAATTTAAAGTAAATGTAAATGTTGGAAGAAACCTTGGAGAATTAAAATGATAAAAAACAAAAAAGAATATGCAAGACAAAAATCAAAAGAATTTGCCGAAAGAAATAAAAAAAATAATGAAAATAGAAATACTTTCAATCCAAAGAAATGCCCCACATGTAAGACAACAAAAGAACCAGAATTTTTTACAATAGATAAAACATCAAAAGACGGTCTTTATGGAATCTGCAAAGCTTGTCGAAAAATAAAAAGAGAAGAACGATACGAAAAAGATTATGATACAATGAAACAAAGACTACAAAACATGACCGGTGGAATTTACATAATCAAAAATGAAAAAGAAAACAAGATTTATGTAGGACAATCCATTATGATTGAACAAAGAAAAACACAACATTTTACAGATCTTAGAGGAAAGAGGCATCCAAATAAACAATTACAAGAAGACTTCAATAGACTTGGAGAAGATGCATTTGATCATCAAATTTATCAAGAAGTAGCCAAAGATGATGTTTTGTTGATAAAACTTAAAGAACTTGAGACTATGTTCAAATTTAGAAACGAAGGTTGGACACTATATAACTCGGAGGAAAAATGATAACAATTGGACTTGGTAATGCAGGCATAAACATATGCCGTAAGCTTTCAAATTTGGGCAAATACAAGACGATAGAGTTAGACGAGGGCAAAGGGTTACCCAAGTGCCAAACGCACGAAGAATACGAATCTAGCGTCCCTAAACTAGGAAAAACTCTTAAGCTTGGAAAAGAACAAGACATTTGGTTTATCCTCTGTGGAGCATCAAAAGTATCTGGTGCAACCCTAGCAATTTTAGAACAAATAAAAGATCGCGAGGTCAAAGTAATGTATATTGTTCCTGATCCTTTCTTTCTATCAAAAACACAAAAATTACAACATAAAGTTGTGTTTAATGTTCTTCAAGAATATGCAAGATCTGGAATGATTCATTCTATTTGGTTAATGGATAACAGATTAATTTCAAATATCGTTGGAGAAGGAGCACTTGGATCTTATTATGATAATGCAAATTCTGCAATTGCAAATTTTCTTGCAAATTACAATTGGTTTAAAAATACAGAACCTTTAATGGGAAATCTACATGAGCCAAAAGAAATATCAAGAATCAGAACCGTGTCAATCGGAGAAATAGAAAAAAATGAAGAAAATTTGTATTTTTTACTTGACAATGTAACAGAATCATGTTATAATTATAGTATTAGTTCTGATGCAAAAGAAAAAGATCAACACCTTTTGAAAAAGATTAGAACTTTTTTAGAAAATAAACAAAACACTACTTTTGGAATATGGGAAAATGGATCTGAACATTCATTCTTCTATTCCATAAAGTTTACTCACTACATACAACAAACGGAGGAAAAATGAGTACTAATAAATACCAATCTGATGTTAGTAAGGAATACAAAGAGCTAACAAAAAACGACCTGATAAGATACAAGATAGAAGAAAATGTCGAAAGAAATAAAAATATTGTTGAAGAGGAGTTAAAAAATCGTAATATAAATAATAAAGATTTTAGTCAAATTTATTTAAACGGATATCAACCAAATATGTTTGATATCAGAAAACTTGAAATAAGAGAAGACAGTGGACAAAGAAATTGCTTGACCGATAAACTTAGAAGAAGATCAGCAAAAAACATTTTACGAAATTTCGATTCAAGGCAGTTTGATCCAATTAAAATACACAAAGTAATAGAAAATGGAAAAGAAAATTTCATCCTAACTGATGGTGGAATGAGAGCTCACTGTGCTTTTTTGTTAGGAATTTATAAAGTCCCAGCTTTAATTTATGAAGCCTCATCTGTAGATGAGATAAGATCTCTTTATTATCACCAAGATGATAATAATACTAAACTATCAGATTATGATAAATATCGTCACAATTTGTTACTTGGAAAGAAACCAGAAAAAGAACTTTTTGACTTTGCAAAAAAAGCAGGAGTCAGACTGGCCAGCCAAGAAACACATATTGTAGGGCCTGTGGTACCGATAGGGATTACAAAAAGATGCAAGAGAAGTTGCAAAGAAGATTCGGTAATACTAGCAATAAATTATTTGAGAGATAACTTTCCACACATAGACGAAATACAAGGAGGGCTATTAGAAGGGCTTTCTACATTTTTTGACATCTCTCCAAAAGAAAATTTAAAAGAGGAAGTTTTAGATAAGTTTTTTAAAAAATTAATTAAAGAAAATGAGTCTTTAAAAGATCACACTAAATGGATTAAAGAGCTCAAATTTGATTCTTCTAATAAGTATGGATCTATCGGAGCCGGAAGGTTTTGTCAAAAATGGAATGATATTATGTCTAATCACAACAAAGGAAGACAAAAAAATAAAATTTCCTTTTTCAAAGATTCAGATATTAATATCTGTTTAAATAACCCTGAATACTTGGATAGTATCAGAAAATAAAAAAAGTTAAAAAAAATACTTGACAAATGATTAAATTCATGTTATAATATAAACATCATCAACAAACGGAGGTAAGATGAAACAACACTGCATTGAAGCAACTAAGCAATTAAGACAATTGTTATCAGAACAAAACATGTCACCAAAAGAAATTGATGCCTTTATTAATAAAGCAGAACAAATCTTTTTTGATGAAAATGGAGACATTAAGTATCGAGAAATAGAAATAGATCCTAACTTTTATGATCTCTTTCAAAGAAGCTATTCTCATGACTCTGAAACAGAAACATCTATTGTCGATAATGGTGATAGCGTTTCTTTAATTTCAAAAAGAAAAAAGAAAGCAAAACAGCAAAAAATGTCAAGAAAAAAAAATAGAAAAAAATAACTTGACAACTTAAACAAAACATGTTATAATATAAACACAACAAACAACAAAAAAAACTTCATTAAGTTTGCTCTCACATCGCCGAAATAAAAAAAAATAAAAAAAATTACTTGACAAAATGTTAAGAACAAGTTATATTAATAACACGATGGTTGATTGAGATCTCAACCGAAATTAAAATTTCTCAAAACTATAAGACATTTAATTACAAAAAGGAGGAAATATGTCTAACAATACATTCACATTCAACGCTAACGTTTACACCGGAAGCTTCACAAAGAAAGATGGTTCTACACGAACAATGCGTTACTTAAAGCAAGCGGCTGTTCCATCAAGCCTACAAGGTTCCGGACAAAAGCCACGTTACTTAGATACAAAGCACGAAGTTGTATTTGATCTTGACCAAAATGCTTGGAGAGTTTTCAATCACAATCGAATTGTAGAATCACCAACATTCTCAAGACAAGAAGTTACCATCCAAGGATAGTAAACCAAATCAACAAACTTTTTTAAAAATAATAAATAGGAATTACCTTCCTCCGAGTTGTTTGCCAAGATCACCAACATTTCTAAAAAACTTGGCCCTCTTTCTCTTCCTATTTCAAGGACTGAAAATGGAAACCATTATTTGGTTGAGATACAATGTATCTCTGCCTTAGACAGTAAAGTCAATAATAACAACATAGGAGTAAAATTATGGCATTAGATCTAGAAGCAATGCGAGCTAAATTGGACGCATCAAAAAATGGTAACAAAGGTAAAACCCAAGATACCAAATGGAAACCTGAACAAGGTGACCAAACAATTAGAATTCTTCCTACAAAAGATGGAGACCCGTTCAAGGAATATCACTTTCATTATAATGTTGGTAAAAATCCTGGGATTATGTGTCCAAAGAAGAACTTTAATGAAGAGTGTCCAATCTGTGATTTCGCATCTAAGCTTTGGAAAGAAGGAGTTGAAAACAATGATGACATTGCTAAGCGAGAAGCTAAGAAATTATTTGTCAGAAAACGTTATTACTCTCCAATCTTGGTTAGAGGCCGAGAATCAGAAGGCGTTAAAATCTGGGCTTACGGTAAGCAGGCTTACGAAACGCTTTTGGGGTATGTATTAGATCCTGATTATGGTGATATTACTGATACCGAGTCTGGAACTGATATCGTTCTTAACTATGATGTCCCCGGAACTCCTGGTTCTTTTCCTAAAACCACTCTTAAACCTCGTCGTCGTCCATCTGTTCTCTGCGATGATGATGTTGCTGACTGTGAAGCTCTCTTGGAATCTATCCCAGACATCGCCTCACAGTTTGATAGAAAATCAACGGCTGATGTTCAAGCTCTCTTGAACGAAGCTCTTTCTGCTGACGGCTCTGAAGGTTCAACCTCCGAGACCCATAAGTATGGTGAGCAAGATGCTGTTGATGCTGCTTTCGATAAGTTGGGGGCATAAGAGAACACGGTTGCCCTCTCCGTTATGAGGGCACTTTAATCAAATAAAGGAGACAAAATGATTAATTTATTATTATTAGCACTTATTGCTTGTGGATCTGAAGAAGAAACAGACACATCGAAAGAAGCTGAAGTGGAAGAAACACAAGAAGAAGTTACCGAAGAGCAAACAGAAGAAAGCTCCGAGGAAATTCCAGCAGAGGAAGAAACAGAAGAAAGTTCTGAAGAAACTCCTGTTGAAGAAGGAACAGAAGAATAATCCATAGTACCTCCGAAAAAACAATGGATAAGCAGGGTTAGGGAGTCTCCTGCGTTGAGAAATGACTCCCATTTTATTATCAACAAGGAGAAACAATGGGAAAAGTAATACAAATGGCAACACAAAAGAAAGCAGGAAAAATTAATATAGCAGATTTAAAAAAATCAATGAACAAATCGATGGGTGTCGAAGCAGCATATGACTTAAGAGAAGATAATCCAACTGAAGTTAAAGATTGGATTCCAATAGGATCTAGATGGCTTGATTCAATCATTTGCAAAGGAAAGATGGCAGGAATACCTGTTGGTAAAATAACAGAAATAGCTGGCCAATCAGGTGTTGGCAAGTCTTATCTTGCCGTGCAAATTGCTGTGGAAGCACAAAAACAAGGAAAATTTGTGGTTTATTATGATGCAGAATCAGCAATTGATCCGGCATTTCTCACAGATGCTGGTATTGACATGAAAGAGAACTTTCTATACATACAAGCTATCTCAGTTGAAAAAGTTTTAAAATCAATTGAAGATATGATAATTCAATTTGGAGATCAACAAAAGATTCTTTTTATTTGGGATTCAATTGCTGCAACATCCGCAGAGAAAGACTTAGAAGGAAATTTCGACCCTCAGTCATCAATGGCAGTTAAGCCAAGAATATTTTCAAAAGCATTTCCGAAGCTAACAATTCCATTAGCAAATGGACAACACACACTTCTATTAATCAATCAATTGAAAACAAATATTACATCCAATATGGCTGAAGCTTTAACTAGACCTTTCAAGGCTCCCGGTGGAATGGCAATTGAATACTTCTGTTCACTTCGCATTTGGCTTACAAGCCGTAGAGCAAAAGCATCTTATGTCAATGACGATACAGGAAGACGAGTTGGTTCTGAAGTAAAAGCAAAGATAGAAAAGTCTCGCTTTGGAACTCAAGGTCGGATTGCAACTTTTCAAATTAGATGGGGTGACCATGTTGGAGTTATGGATGAAGAATCATGGCTCGAGGTTATAAAGAAGTCCTCTTGTTACAAAAATGCTGGTGGTTGGTGTGTCTTGAACCACGGTGGAAAAGAACACAAATTCAGATCAGCTGAATGGAAAGAGAAATTACAAGATAAAACATTTAAGAAAATGATAATAGAAATAATGGATGACGAATTAATACATAAATTTGAGTCATCTGGTTCAAACATTGTTCCAGACGACATAGACGATTAACATAATGCTCCTGTTGTTGATGGTAGCCCCCTTGCATTAGCTTGGGGGTTTTTTTATTTATTTACTTGACAAATTTATTTAATGTGTTATATTATAAACATCGGAGGAACAAACAATGAGAATTTTATTTGGTGTTATACTTTTTGCAATCGCTCAAGTCCTAGCATGGTTTCAATCAAACTCTGGAATTCTTGGAGAACCTTTTAAATCCAACTATGTGTGGATCGCTTTGGTCTTTGGACCAATCGTTTCTTTGCTATTCTCCACAGCAACAATTTATCTTTATGAACATATGGAACTATGGTCAATAAGATTTATCACATTTGGAATTGGTTATTTGGTTTTCATTCCATTGACTTGGTACTATCTTGGAGAAGAAGTTTTTACACTTAAAAATGCTATCTCTTTCTTGCTTTGTCTTACTCTGATTTCAGTTCAATTTTTAATGAAATAGGAGGACGAATGGACTTTACAAATTTATGGATTGCATTTGCAATCGTTTTCATAGGACTACCAATCGTAGGCTCAATCGCTATACACTGGAGACCAAATGGAAAATAAGAAACTACTAATAATTGACGGTCTCAACATGTTCTTAAGAAACTATGTTGTGAACCCAACACTAGCACCAAATGGACATCCATTAGGCGGCTGTATTGGCTTTCTAAAGAGCCTTCAAAAGGTCTGTGGTATGTTTACCCCTGACGAAATAATAATTGCGTGGGATGGCCATTCTGGCTCCTCTAAACGCAAACAAATGAACAAAGGATACAAGGACGGTCGCAAACCTGTAAGATTTAACAGAAGAATGGTCGAGTTAAACGAAGAAGAACAGAAGATTAATAAAGCAGAACAATATATTAAACTCGTGGAGTACTTAAATGAAACGCCAATTATACAAGCAGTTGTGGACTATGTGGAAGCCGATGATATTATCGCTTATGCTGTTAAGCACGATAAATATCGAGACTATCATAAGTACATTGTGTCAAGCGACAGAGACTTCTTTCAACTCGTTGGAGAAGATTGCACCCTCTGGAGACCAATCCAAAAGAAGTTGGTGGATTTCGAAAGTCTCATGGACGAACACGGTATTCATCCCAATAATTTTGCCCTTTGTCGTGCCATTGCTGGAGATAAGTCAGATAACTTGC
>Ga0099849_1001470_pt1 | contig 11009 bp, 12 predicted proteins | sample CB_VirMetaG_4_FD_78177 | JGI IMG/M metagenome (GOLD analysis project Ga0099849, IMG submission 78177) | Freshwater to marine saline gradient viral communities from Chesapeake Bay - CB_1508_1M Viral MetaG | ecosystem: Environmental > Aquatic > Marine > Coastal | place: USA: Chesapeake Bay... | reverse complement strand
CTTAGTATTATCTCAAGAGCTACTCGCGTTCCTATGAACACCACAGCGGAGGTGTTTAACAGATTCGGACTAGCCTTGCAAGGAACAGGCCGCAGCGCACAAGAACTGCTCAGAGTTACAGAGCTAGTAAACAAAGCAGTTACTATATCAGGTGCGTCAGCTGAATCGGCAAGGGCGGCAATTATTCAGTTCGGTCAGGGTCTTGCTTCAGGGCAACTTAGGGGGCAGGAACTTAATTCTGTTCTTGAACAGACTCCGAGACTTGCAAGAGCAATCGCTGACAATATGCAGATTCCCTTTGGAAGATTAAGAGAAGCAGCACAGGAAGGCCTCTTAACAACGGAGGCGATACTTAATGCTGTAAAGGCAGCAGGACCGGAGCTAGACAAAGAATTTAAGCTAATCCAAAAGACAGTTGGCTCTGTCATGGGCGAGTTGCAGTTTCAAATCAGCAGGGCGCTAGATAAAATATCAAAGCAAACGGGGTTTTCTAAAGCTATTATCGGTGGGATTGAAGCTATTTCAAGAGCAGCAAGGCGATTTGCAGACGATTTCGACGTAAGATCGGCAATAATTGAGTCCCAGTTCGTAAGACTTTCCGTAAGAATAAGAAATATAGTTGACGGTATAACCGGAATATTTGGCGGTATCTTTACGACAGATTTCGACCCCGACTCTGCAGCCGAAAATCTTAAGATAAAATTTGAAAAGTTTAAAAGTAAAGTTAAAGAGTTTTTAAAATTAGACGACATTCTTAAGAAGGATGCTAACGGAAAATTAATCGGAATAGACTTTTCTACTTTGTTTAATAACTTTATAATTCCAGAGGATTTTAAAGAACGATTTAAAGAAATAGAAACAACAATAACGACTTTCGTAGAAAACATAAAGAAACTGTACAAGGCTCTTTTTGGAAAAACAATTGCGCCAGACTATGATAAATTTGCTCCTAAACCCATTAGCTTTACTCTTACAAACGCAACGGAAACAAAAGAGCAAGAGGGTCTTCTTGACAGGCTTCTTACAAAGCTGACTGAATTTTCTTCAGTTGTTTTAAATCTTTTTGAAACGTTAAACAGGGTTTTAACACCAGTTTTTGACGTAATAAAAGAAAGAACGGAAGCAGTAAGCTCGTCTATAACTACAACTCTTTCGGCATTTGGAGGGCATAGCGGGGTTATATCGGGAGTTGCTGATGCTCTATCTAGATACGCAAGCTCGATTAGTAAAATTCTTGAATTAGACAAAATTGATGTTAAAAGTTTTTCAGAAAGAATTTTTGGCTCTTTTGGAGATAACACTGACTTTTCTAAAGACATTATAAGAAAAGCTAAACAAATAGAAGAAACAGTATTTGGAAAACCAGTCGGTCCAGCAGGTCAATTCAGGGAAGACGGTCTTCTTCAAAGAGGCTACGACTTTGCCAAAGACAACAAGGGGCTTCTTGCAACTACAGCTGCAGGAACAGGGCTAGCTATAGTATTTCCTCAGACTACTCTTGCGGCTCTTAAGCTTGCAGGTATTGGTCTTGGTCTTGCGGCAGTAGGAGTTATTAACACCGCATTTTCAAAAGGGATACCGATACTTCTAACTTTTGCTGGCTATCAGTTCTTAGTAAAAGATATTTCAAATGATCCGGAAGCGCAAGAAAGAACAAGAGCCTTTGCTCAAAGTTTCACAGAAGGCATAAAAAATGCTATAACTGGTGCAGACAAAGAGGCAGGGGCAAGTATTATAAATGATATAGGAACTTTCCTTCAGTCTCTAGGAGAGGGTATCATAGATGGTATTTTTGATGTTAACTTTGAAAACAAGTTTGTAGAAGCATTTGCGGGAGCCTTGTTTGTTAGCACTCTTGTTTTGGTTGGAACAGGAAGAATATTTGGAGTGCTTGCGAGTCTTGGATCTTACATAGCCGGAGTCATATTTGGAGGCGGTCTAGTTACCAATGCAATAATTTCAGGCTTAACTCTTGGGCTTATTGATGCAAAGGGAAACGAAAAGATTAAGGCAGAAGCAAAACTATTTGGTGCCTTTCTTTTAAGAAGCATATTTTCTGTCTTTACTATAGACTTTTTAGGGGATATTCTTAAGGAAGAACTAGAAAACTTTCAAATTAAGCTAGGCGTTGATAAAGACGAAATAGAAAATGGAACAACAGGAATCTTTAATGATCTTGCGGTCGGATTTTCTAAGGGTGTTACTGCTGCCTTAGTAACAGGAGCCAGAGACCCTCGTATTGTAGTTGCTTTTGGCATTGGCGGTGCTCTTTTTGAGGCACTTAGCGGCCAAGAAATGATTGAAAATTTCAAAAATCTTGGGAAAAACTTGTACGAAGGCTTTACGGAAAAACTTCCTGCAATATTTGGTGGAAAAGGAAAAACCGAGCTAGAAGCAGGATTGTCAACTGGTAATGAAATTATCAAAGCAGATTTACAAAGTAAATTATTATCTGCTAACGAAACATTACTTGCCTTAAATAATGAAGCTTCAAATCTTAACGAGAAAATTGCAAATGAAGAAAATCCCCTTGCAATTAGCCTTCTTGAACAGAAAATGCTTCGTGTTCAACAAGCAGTTCAGTCAACTACAGAAGAAGTTATTAAGCTTACTACCCAACTAGAAAACATAAACAAGGTTGCAACTCCAGAAGACATTGCAATAAGCAATGCTACAAGCATTGGAATACCTGGAGTTACGACTAAAGCCGCTGGCGGCTTCATCAGGGGAGCGGGTGGGCCTACCGACGATAAAATTCCTACTATGCTTTCCAACGGCGAGTACGTTGTTAGAGCATCTGCTGTGGATAAATTTGGTGTTGAATTTTTAGATGCTGTTAATAGGGGAGTTTTACCTCAAAGACGTGCAAATGGCGGTTTAATTACCACAGAACGGCAACTCTTAACACAAGAAAATCCGCTAGAAACAGGCCTAATTAATGTTGACACTATTTATAAAAGATTAAAGCAAGTAGAGCCTTATTACAATCAAATAGGGGGAGCTACTACTGATTTAAGAGACAAGGCCAGATTTATTGCGTCAGCTGTAATTACTGGTAATGCTATATCAAAATCTCGAGAGTTATACTACCCAGATCCTCTTTTTCCATATTTAAGAGAATTTTCTGTAAATAACCGACTGGGAGAAGGTGGTAATGCTAATAGAGAAATTATAACTGATCCTTTTAAATTTATAACTCCTAAGATATATAATCCTCTTAGAGATGAGTATAAACTTGTACCTGAAATTCCAAATATAATTACTAACAGAGTTAACCTTCGAGATTTTATAGATATATCCTCAATAGTTGCGGAGTTACTCGAGTTTAGCCAACAAGATATATATGACCTTCTTGGTGTTGATTTTTCAACTTACTTAAACACAGTTGGTTTTAAAGTACATGATCTTTATTCAGGCGGTCAAGAAAAGATAACTTATAATTATATAGACGATCTTATTGATATAAAACTTAATTTTGAAGATATAATTCGTAATCTTCTTAGGTCGCAGGATAGATCTTTTAGTCAATTTGGTTTTGACAGTCTAGACAGTGCATTAACAAATATCTCTGGATATGATTCAGAAACTTTAAGAAATCATGCATTTGACATACTAGAAAACACTCAGTCTATCTATAGGTCTTTCTTTGGTAAAAATTTAAGTATTATTGAAGACGCGTATCCTCCTGGAGACAATGCTCATTTTTGGAAAGGTCGTAATGCAAGCGACGATGCTCATATAGCACTGATGAGTTTTAATACTGCAGATCCTTTTAAATTTATAACCGCATATTACGCAGCGATACATGAAGCGGGTCATGCGATAGACTTTTTAAAAGATACCGCTAACTTTAAGGATATGACCAAATGGCCGAAACGTAATACTAGTTTTGAATCAGATTTATTAAATGAAACTGATGCTAATATATTTGCTAGAGACAATAGTCTTGTAAATTTAAATCCAAAAGTTTTAGATGCCTCAGTTGCGTTTTCTCAAGTATCTTATATAAATAAGTGGCTAGCAAAGGCATTAAAAGAAAATAAAGATATTTTGAAAGAAAATCCTGCTATCTTTTCAGTATTAAAAGAAGATTATAATTTTGATATTAAAGATATTTTAGGGTTTGGCGAAGAATATTCTAGACTTTTTGGCAGAAAAGAATTTATGACGTCAAATGAATTAGATATTAATCAATCTGACTTAGATTATGCCAAAGAACTTTGGGAAGAATCATTACTTCCCGCTATTAAAAATGCAATGTTTAGTGAACCAACGCCGCACAAAGAATCTTTTGACGTTGGAAAAATAAGAAGAAAAAGAAGCCCTATAATTAAGAAATTTGCCTTAGGCGGTTACGTAACCGGAGAAGGTGGACCAAAAGACGACAAAATACCTGCGCTTCTTTCTAACAGAGAGTTTGTTGTTAATGCAGAACAAACCTCAAAATTTAGACCTATTCTTGAGGCTATAAACTCAGGCATGATTAAAGGCTTTGAAAATGGATCCGGGGTTACAACCCTAACTAGACAATATAGGGAAGAAGAACTAGCCGCTGTAGAAGATCGCTTAAAAATGGTAAATAATCAATTACGGGTAATTAATAATGACATATTAAGTGGAACGTTTACTCAGAAAGAAAGCGATGATAAGTTAAAGGAAAGCAGAAATACTTTAGAAGCGCTTAAGTCTGAATTATTAACTCAAAAAGACACTCTTAAAAAGTCTATTGATGCTACTACTGACGCGGTAAAGAATCAAAGTAAAGGCAAAGCAAAATTAACCCCAGAGCAAGAAACACTCAAAGCTCGCAGAGAGCGTCAATTAAAAATGGGGGAGGAAGCTGCTAATGAATTTAGAAGTCAATTTGAGAGATCTTTTTCAGAAGCGTTGAAAACAGGCGACTTCAAGCAAATGGATCTAATCGACATGTTTACTGCCAACGTAGTAGACTCTTTTGCCCAAGGCGTTACTGACAGTCTTTTCGAAGGTCTTACCGGAGAAAAAGGCGCTCTTACGAAGCTATTTGGATCATTTTCTAGCTTTGGCGGAGATCTTGCTTTAGGTTCAGCTGCTAAAATAGGTGAAGGAGCCGAAAAGGAAACTCCAGGAATCTTAGCAAACCTTAACACTGCTTTCTTTTCAAAAGATGGCTTTTTCGGTAAAATGTTTTCTGGAATTGGTGATGGAATTAACATGTTGCTTGGTCAAGAAGACGGTGCAGGGCTAGGCGGCATGATAAGCAAAATCCCACAGTTCTTTGGAGGGATTACCGAAAGTCTTAGCGGAGGAATCCAAAATCTATTTAAAGGTCTTCAAGGCGCTCAATCCGGTACTACAAGCGGTGGTACGTCTGGGTCAAGCGGAAATATGTTTTTAGACATAGCTATGTTTGCCCTTCCATTTTTCCTTAATGATGGCGGCATAGTTCCTAGAACTCCGTACTCTAAAGAAGGCGTAGATAGCGTTCCTGCCATGCTAACTCCAGGAGAATTAGTAGTTCCTGCTGATAAGGTAAATGCTCTTAAGCAAGAAAGCAGCACTCAGAGCGTTGTTAACTTAAACATAACAGGAGATATTTCTAGACAGACAAGAAAAGAAATTATAGGAATGCTTCCTACAATTGCTCAAGGCGTTAACGCTCAAAATAAAGAAAGAAACTTTAAGTATTCTTAAAACTTTAAGGTCATCCTTTTGGGTGGCCTTTTTTTATCAAAAAGGTCAATAAAAAAGTGAGAAATTTTATGCATCTATAGTGATACGTACTATGTATGTAAAAAAAAAAAGGAAACGTAAAACATGAAAAATTTTATGTTATTGCTTGTGTTAGCATTTGGTAGTTTTGCATCAAGCGCTAATTCAAATATACTTGATGAAGAAACTTATTGTCTTGCTCAAAATATGTTTTTTGAAGCTAGAAGTGAGTCTCTTGAAGGTCAACTAATGGTAGCATCAGTAACTATTAATCGAGCTAATCACAAAGAGTTTCCTAATACGATTTGTGAGGTTGTTTGGCAAGATAAACAATTTAGTTGGACACACGATGGCAAGTCTGATAACCCATCCAAAATGGGGGGTATAGATAAAATTCAGTGGTTTACAATATTACAAATTGCACAATTAATAGCAAATGAGCCTAATCATTTGTTACCTAAAACAGATGCTTTATACTATCATGCAACTTACTCTAAACCTGTATGGAGACATAAACTAACATATCTCAAAACAATTGGCAAACATAAATTTTACAAGTAAAAAAAGTGAGAAAATCAACGCATCTATAATGAACCAATAGGTTCGGTAAACCAAGTGGAAACCAAGAGGAAACTAAAATGAAAACTTTAATGGCATCTGTAATTACTACTGTTGCACTTACTACGACCGCCCATGCTGGAATCTGCAGCTGGGTTGATAATGTAGACATTGCTGGCTCCGTAAAAGGATCAATGCTTTTGTCTGGCAGTATTACTCTAGTAACTACAGGTAATCCTGTTGTTGCAACTGTTAATGGCGTCGTTACTGGCGCTGTTGTTGGAGGCAGTCTCTTAGCCGTAGACGGTACGTGTTACGTATTTGACGAATATAATGTTGCAGAAAATACTTCTGACTTTGTTAACAAAGGTTACGACATTGCATCGTCAGCAACACTTAATACCTACAACACGGTTGCTAACTACTTTAGAAAAGACGCCTAATGCTAGAGTCTTTTTTCTCGAATGAAACTATATGGGCAGTCCTTTTTGGTCTTGCCCTGCGGTTCTTTATTGTAACACTGTTTGCTGTTGTAATAAAAGTTAAAATTGGAAAACTCCCAAATATACTGGGGGTTGCCGCTGTAATATGGTACTTTGTGTATGCAGAGGACTATTCTGACATGGAATTCGTAAACGGATTCGTTATCACTGGCATGTTTCTTCCAGAGCTAATTGGTTTTGTAAAGAACATGTTTAATTCAAATAAGCAATCAACCAAGAGGAAAAAGACATGACTGCTTTGAAATTGTACCGTGGCACGTCGCGCCTTGAGGCTACGCAGCTGCTAGAAGGTTCACAAGTTCGTGAAATAACTCACTGGTGTGAATCTTATGAAAAGGCCGCTATGTACTCTAAGGGCGCGATAGTATGCCTGATCTTTGACGAAATACCTCCGCGCTTAAAACATGTTCGCGGGTTGTGCGAAGGAGACAGCATACACGGTACTTTTACCGAGTATACTCCTAACAGGCAATTCTTTGAAGATTATCTGCACTGCTGGGCAGAAGACGACTCCTACGTTACCTTTACAGATGGAAGTAAAAAAACCATTGTCGAGGCAGAAGGAGAATACAATGTGTAGTCTTGAAGACTACCACTATCAACTTCTCGAAGTTTATGAGGCCTATACGGACGATGACCTTCGAGAAGAAATAGGCTACTGGAAAAATAAAATAACTTACAGTGATGCCTATATGGAAACTTCTAGATATAACAAGGAATTGAGACAACTTCAATACGTCTTAAACTTGAGGAGAAAACAATGTCTACAATAGTTGCTACGTGGAAAGCCACAGAAAACAGAGAAATGACAACCCTTCTATTCCATGATATAGAAGCCTTTAGAAAAGAATGTTGGGAAACCTTTCATGGTATGAACGGGCTTCCTGACAGCGTGGTTCAACTTGACCAAATTGGTCGTCCTATTGGAACTATGTGGTTAACCTTAAAGGAAGAATGGGAGTAAAAATAATGCTTCACAAACTAGCTGATGATCGCGTGTGTGATGAAATAATGGATTTTGAGGAAAAGGCTCGTCTTAAAAAAATGAGTCCTGAACTTGTAGGTTCTGTATTGGGATACAAGTTTTACGAAGATCCAGAAGACGGAGATGAAGTTCCTCTAATTGTTGAGGACAAGTCTGGAAATTGGGGGTGGAGCTACTGGTACGAACTTCCGGAGGTTTATGAAATTGAGTAAGTGGTATTCCCCCGAAATGAAGTTTCATCACGAAAAGTGCAAAACCAAAAAATACAAGGTTTATCACTTTTATTACACTGGAATAACTAAGGGCTGGCACAGCAAAAGCCCCCGCTGGGGGTATATAGGTGTCTGCCCTTATGAAAAACCCGAAGACGTAGTAAGGCGCTATGAAATAGAATTGCGCGAGTGGCTAAACGGAGTTAGGCCGTATAAAAGATTCATGATAGACATGTTTAATCGATACTGGTCTAAAAAAATGAATCTTCAAATACTTCACGAAGATCTTTCAAGATCAGAGGCTTTAGAAATAGAAAATTTCTATCGTCCAGAAGGTCACACTATGTACAAGGATAAAAGAATCTGGAACGAAATAGCTGGCGGATAAAGGAGCAAAATTATGTCTAATAGCTGGTATGATGAAAACTCTTTTAATATAATGGGTGACTTTTCAGAGCCGTATAACCACATACATGAACAAATATTTCTTAAGTGGGGTAACGTTGATATTTCCATTATTAAAATGGGAGATCCTGTTAAAGATAATATTTATGAGGTGGCCTACAAAGTAAATAATAACGGACACTGGGAAGTGTTAGATTATAAAATGACGCACATGCATCAGCTTTTCGACTGCTTTAACAAGTTATATGCTATGGGCATGATAACTAAAAACAAGGTAGGTCATTAGCCTTGTGTAAGCGAGTAAAACAAAGCATCTATAGTGCAGTAGCAAGAGGTAACAATGACTAAAAGAACACCTGAATACTACGAAGAAGTATCCTTTTCCAGTCTGGTAAAAGCGATAGACGAAAAATGGAGTCACACATACGAAAAGTTTGAAGAACCTTTTCCAGAAATTACTCCAACAATGGACGAAATACTCCAGAAGATAGCGGATCTTCAAGGAGATTATGATGAAGAAGCTTATCGACAAGAGATCTCGTAAGCCTAATCCAATGGCTAAAGATTTAATGCAACCAAAATATCGTCAACAAATAGTTGAGGATAAAACAAAGTATAACAGAAAAGTTAAGCATAAAAAGAAGGAAACAGAATGAACTACGCATCTTACAACAAAAGCACTAACTCCAAACGGAACCTGCCTTCAATCGCACAGCTTACGCGAGGCGCTAACTACACATTAAAGCATGGTCAACCTTATTCGTTTGTTAAAAGACCTGTAGGGTGGACAAACGGCGATCGAGTATTGGCTGCAAGCCGTGTAATTAACGGCGAAAACATTAAAACTGTTGCTTACGAAGTTGGCTGCTGCAAACTGTCTATTAAGAATTGGATTAAAACTCTAAATGGAAACAACCCCCGCCTAGAGGGTTAATTTAAAATTCCTGCCCCTTCGGGGGCAGGGTTTTACTAACACTTTTTTTTTTGAAAGATTTAATGTTAACGATAATTGCGATATACTTTATAATAATGATATTGGCACAAATATATCAAAATAATCGTTAATAATGTTCCTAAACAGGGAAGCTAAGCTTAATGCCCTAATGAAAGGAAATTAACATATATGACAGAAAAAACAATACTAGATCTTCTTACGGAAGATTTAGACTACAGGCAAACATTGCTTGATAATCGACAAGCCGCAATGTTTCTTAACTCAATGCCAGCAAGAGACATAATTGAATTTTCTTATTCACATATATTAAAAGGACTTGAAAGAAAAGCTACCTTAGTTGAAGTTGCATCAAGTATCGGTAGACGTTTAAGACAAAAGCTAAGACAAAAACAAAATAGCGTTCTTGACGTTCAAGGTGGTTGGTTTGTTATAATTAGTTACATTGAACTAGGAATACTAGGATATAGAAAAAAACACACTTACAGAAACGGAAAAAAAGATAAACATAGATCTTATTTCTTATTTGCAAAAGATTGGAAAGCAATAAAAGAACTTATGGATTTAGTTGATACTGAAAAATGCGACATGTTTCCAGTTAATCAGCCGCCAGAAAATTGGATTAATAGCGATCCTTATCATAAAACAACCGGAATAAGCGTAATAAAGAAAGGCTATGAATCTGCTATTAACAATTTTCAAAACAACGACATGTCTTATGTAATAGAAACACTTAATAAATTAAACAATACTGGCTGGCGAATAAACGATTTTGTATTTGATATTTATAAAAAATGTATGCACGAAGAGCCTAATCCGTTTAAGTTTACTAAGGAAATCGATCCAATTAAACGGGCTTCGTTAATAATTGAAGCAGAAGCTATACAAAGACTTGCCGAAAAAAATTCTGATAAGTCTTTTTACCATTTATATAACCTTGACTTTCGCGGTCGTATTTATCCTAATACAGCCTTTCTACATGAGCAATCTAGTGATAATGCTAAAGGTATTTTAATGCTAGACGAGGCTGTACCACTAGGCGAAGATGGCGCTTATTGGCTTTATGTTCATACGGCTAATGTATGGGGCAACGATAAATTAAGCCTAGACGATCGTGTACAATGGGTTACCGATAACTTAGATGACATTCTTAGTTATGTAGAAAATCCAATGAAAAATAATAATTGGATGAAAGCAGATAAACCGTTTAGTTTTCTAGCAGCCTGTTACGAAATTTCTATGCTATCTAATTGGCATGGTGATGGCTATGCAATAGAAGACTTTCCAAGCTGTCTACCAATATACATCGATGGCTCTAATAACGGTGTTCAGCACTTAGTTGCCATGTCTAAAGATGATGAAGTTGCGCCACTTGTAAATCTTGTTCCAAGCGAAGTGCCTGGAGATGTTTACATGTTTATTGCAGAAAAAGTTTGGGCTAATCTTAGAAAAAAGGAAGATAAGTTAGTAAAGAATAAATTCAAAGAAATCTTTAAAACTGCAATAAAGCTTCAAAGAGAATACGAGACTGCTCCTGACAAGTCCGAGAGAAAAGCCTTGGCGTTTGAAGCAGCACAAACATGGAGAAATCAAAATAGAGATCTTAGAGAGAGATTATTCCCAACTTATTGGTTAAATATAAAAGACAAAAAAATATGGCGCAAGACTGTTAAAAGAAATGTAATGACTCTAGGCTATGGCGG
>Ga0099849_1001468_pt1 | contig 11014 bp, 4 predicted proteins | sample CB_VirMetaG_4_FD_78177 | JGI IMG/M metagenome (GOLD analysis project Ga0099849, IMG submission 78177) | Freshwater to marine saline gradient viral communities from Chesapeake Bay - CB_1508_1M Viral MetaG | ecosystem: Environmental > Aquatic > Marine > Coastal | place: USA: Chesapeake Bay... | reverse complement strand
GTGACCGTCGTAGGCAGCTAGACCAAGACATAATGGGTATTCAGGCGACTACTATAGAGCTTAATCGTAACTTTGGTGCCGATGCTGCACGGGCATACGCCGAGGCAGAAGCCAATGTAATCGCGCAGAATCAAAATGCACGTACCTTCCTACAGAACGCTGAACAGGCAGAAGTATCAAGTGTGATGGAAAAAGCACGCTTGACGATGGAAGAGCAGAGGAACGTGCAGCAGGTATACAGTGAGCAAGAGCGTAACCGACTACTAGAAGAACAAATAACCGCTGGTAATGCGCGAACAATATACACTGGCATTCTGGGTTCGCTTAACGATTTCTCAAAACTACGTAGCGAAATCGCAGAGAGCGTAAGACTAAGCCCAAGATACGCAGAGCTTGACTCGCTAGATGCGATAGATGACGCACGCGAGATAGAGTTGCTAGAAGGGCAACTAGCCTCCGAAGTAGCGGCGTTAGCAGCCGATATTGACGCTGATGTTCGCAAGTTACGGGTGCGACTACTCGAAGCGAACAATGTGCTAATGCCTTCTCAAGACTCTGAGCAAGTTGCACTTTCCGGTGAAAGTCAGGCTGCTATAGCACGCGCTGGAGGCTAGTTAAATGGCAACAGTAGCGGAGGCTAGAAAAGCCATAGAGGTGTTAGAAGCTCGCGGCGATATAGCCGGAGCCGCTGCTATCCGAAGGGATCTGAGTGCCGCTGGACTATCTGCTAGCGCCACGGACTTTGAAGCGCAGGTTGCCGCAGAACGTCAGCAAAGACTTGAGCAAGAAGAGCGCCGACGCCAAGAAGACTTAGAACGTCGCATCGAACTGGCTGAACTCAAACGTGGGTCACTTGCTAGGGGCTTAGATATTGGCACTGACATCGTGGCGCAAGCCACAGGCTCTGCCCTTGAAGGTATTGGCGGCGTCCTTGGGCTAGAAGGACTAGAACAGTACGGCGCTGAAGTTGCCCTTGAGAACGAAGCGGACGCACAGCGCAAAGCACGGTTTCAAACCAGATTCGATGATATTGGCGGTATCGGAGACTTCGGATCTTATCTTGGCGGTATTGCCGCAGAAAGCACCCCACAGATGGGGGCAACCCTTGCCGGTGGCGCAACAGGCGCGAAAATTGGCGCAGCCTTTGGCCCAGTAGGTGCCGGTATAGGGGCATTGGTAGGCGGTGCAGCCGCCAGCTTACCGTTCTTTTATGGTATGAACCGTGAGCGGCAAAAAGAAGCCATAGAAAAAGGGATAAGAACTGAAGTAGACGAAGGCGCAGCAGCGTTAACGGCTATCCCACAAGCCACGCTTGACGCCATCCTTGGACGTTTGTTCGTCGGTAAGCTCGGCCTTACTAACCGCGCAGTAGGTGGCGGCGGTATATTTACCCGTGGCGTTAAAGGGACTGCGGCTGGTGCCATAATAGAAGCACCTACAGAACTGGGGCAGCAAGTCCTAGAACGCGCACAAGCTGGGCTACCTTTAACCAGCGAAGACGCTATTGCAGAGTACCGTGAAGCAGCTATAGCTGGTGGTCTGTTAGGTGGTTCTATACGAGGTGCCGCTACCGTAGCTGGCGGTGATGTTGCCGCTAGAGAAGACGCACAGAAAGCGAAAGAAGAAAGAGACGCGGATGCTAGACGTGCCGAAATAGAAGCCACACTAGCCGAAGAGACCGCTGTTGAAACAGAAGCAGCGGAACGGCAAGCAGAAGTAGAACGCCGCATACGTGAAGGTGAAGGCGAACTCGAACTTGACGCTATTACTAGACCCGCACCTCCTGCCGTAGAGGCCACGGCGGAAGAAGATGCTACTAGCTTAAGCGCGAAGTTTTTTGATGATATGGGGTTTAATGAAGAAGCGGAGGTACGTAAAGAACTTGAAGGTGAAAGCCTCACAAATCCCGCTACTCGAAGTGCGTTGAGAAGGGCCGCTGCTAAGATTCGTAGTGAAGAAAAGCAAAATGTGCAGGCTAATCTGGAAAAAGCATTTAGTGAACAAGAGATAGTTTCTGAAACCGTAATTGAGCGCGAGGGTCAGCCGACTGAGACAACCACGCAGACGCGAAAAGAGTTTGAAGCTGCCGTTGAGGAAGCCCAACAAGAGACCGACGCCACCCCAACCACCATAACCGCAAAGTTCTTCGATGACATAGGATTCGGTAAAACAGCAAAGATACGTGAAGAACTTACAGGCAAAGATCTTACAGATCCCGATACCCGAGACTCTCTAAGAAGAGCCGCCGCCAAGACTCGCAGCAAAAAGAAGCTAGAAATACAGGCTAATTTGGAAGAGGCATTCAAGGAACAAGAGGTATTAGATGACCAGCAACGTAATATATCTGCCAGTGCCGAAGGAAAACCTGTCGCAGCAAGAAGTAGAACAAGCGATGAGACTGATCTATCAAGCGTGGAAGACATTGCAAGACGTACCAGTGCCGTGGAACCTAATGCACTTGTCGGAGAAGCAATGGCAGATGCTGGAGGAGGCGCTGGACGACTTACTACTGGAGCAGATGGACAGCCAGATACACTAACGCCAACCCGTGAGTTTACCGACAAAGGTAACGAGATTAGGGTTTTACTGGAAAAAGATAACAGAACTCCAGAAGAAGAAGCTAGGTTCGTAGAACTGGTGGACGAGGCTAGAGCAGACTTTGCGCGGCGTCAAAAGCCAACCGAAGATACGCGAGACGCGAGTCTGGAGTTTGAAGAAGGGGCAGCTACAGAAGAGCAAGCAGAGGTAGGCGCGGAGACAGAGGCAGAAGCCGCAGAGCTTACCGAAGCTATAGAAAATCTACAGCGGGCAAACGCAGTGTTAAAAGGGGGTGAACGTCCAGCCGCAAAGCCTGTACAGATAGCCACGTCGATAGCCGATCCCGACAACGTAAGGACGCAAGAGATACGCCAGTTCCATGCGGACAGAGTGGCAGAGGCAAAAGAATTTGGTGAAAAGCCCCCTACATTATCGCAGTCAAGGGACGAGTTTACGGTACAGGAAGGCTTAGACCCTAATGTACGTAGAGTAGAAGGTACACGTTACTCTGCCGTAGGTGACGCGGATTTTGAAATAAATGAAGACGTTGTTGCAGGTAGGTTAACAGAGCAGGGAGTTACAACCGAATCTGACAGGCTATTAAGGGAGACAAAGGGCGGCACTCTGATTGATGCCGTCAAGAACGTAGCGCGTAATGCTAACAACCCGTTTGAACGGTTAATAGCGACTAATGTATCCAAGCTGATGCAGCGCATGATGGATGCAGGCTACAAATTTGAATATGAAATAGAAGAACTATCTTTTAATAGCATAAGGGGTGGCACACGGGGTTATATGGAACCCGAACGAGGCCCACTTAAAGTTGTTCTACGGCGTACAAAAGACCCTTTGGCCCTACACAATGGGCTTACTCATAAAACATTACTTCACGAAGCTGTACATGCAGTTACAGCGCCTTTGCTGGCAAGCGGAAGCCAACGTTCTTTTCCCAAAGGCACCAAGCTAAAGAAAGACGTTAATGATCTGCGTGATCTGTTCAGCGGAGTCATACGTTATTTTAACAAACGTATAGCTGACGTTAAGGCGGGGGTAATGCCTGAAACGGATCTACTGACAGTAGAGAGACAATTCTACTTCAGAAAAAGGAACACACTAGCTAACCCCGACGAAATGCTTGCGTGGGCGCTCACAGACAGAGAAGTGCAGGAGTTCATGGACACTATCCCCTACGACACACGAACTGGGGATATAGGCACTGAAGGTAAAGGCACGATAACGCTGTGGGAAGCCCTCGTAAACGCACTACGTAAGCTGTTAAACCTGCCACCTAAAGACAACACCGCCCTGAACGAACTGTTGCGCGTGCAGAATAACTTACTTGCACCTGACACGGCGGGCATAGAAACAGCGGGTAGGCTGTATGGAGCGTTACCTAAATTTTCTTCTAGGGTTGACGACAACCCCGCTCTGGTTAGTAGGCCAGAAAAAATGGCGTCTGAGATCTTAAATGGTGGCCTGAAAAGCATACCCATACTGGATTCCAAGGGCGTACAACGAGTGCGAGACGTTGTTTCTGACGCTTCCTTGCCGGAAAAAGCTAAAGGGTTTGCGCTGGGTATTCTCAGTCTTAACGGCCTAGAAATGGTCGCTAAGAAATACATACCTAAGATCGGCAAGGTCAGGGATCTAGTGCTGAAAGAAGGTGGGCGGCTACAGGAACTCAAACGTCCTGTGGATGCAACGATTAGTAAGATTTCTACCTTCGCCAAAAACAACAAAGAGAAGGTAGACATACTCAACAGGCTCATGCCGTACAGCTCTCTAATCGGCGTAGACCCATCCAAGGACAGGAAAACGTACGAAGAAGATGCTGACAAGCTAGCCGAATACGATGCCATGCACGCTAAGGATGGCGACTGGACTGCATTGGGGGAAGACGGGCAGAGAATCTATAAGGTTGTCCGCAACACGTACAAAAAACTGTACGACGAGATAGCTAATGTAATAAAGATACGTCTGGAAGCTACAGACCTAGACCCAAAGAAACGTAAGAACGTATACGACGAACTGATTAACAAGTTATACAAAAATGTAACGATTGACCCGTATTTCCCTCTTATACGCGAAGGTAAGTATCGCCTGCAATACAACGCTACTGATCCGAAGACAGGGCAAGCAGAGTTCTTTACAGAGTCGTTTGAAACCAAACGCGAACGCCGAGAAGCTATAGCAGAACTAAATGCTATGGCGGACGAAATACAACTGACTAACGTGCTCTCGTTTGAAGGGACGGAAAAAGTAAACTACAGCAACGCCCCTGCTGGGTCTTTTGTTAACAATGTGCTTGGCGTGTTGAGTGCAAACGACGTAAAGCCGAACGTACAAGACGAGATCATAAAACTGTTTCTGGACACACTGCCAGAACGCTCGTTTGCACAGTCGTTTAGACGACGCGAAGGCTTCCGTGGCTTCATAGGTGACCCCGCAAATCTTCGGGAAGCTAAGTACCCCAATCACGATATGGTGCGGGCACTGCGAATACGAACCGCGTCTGTAACACGGCAGATTGTACGTATGGAGTTCGGCGCAGAGCTGCAAAAGGTTCAAGAAGAACTTAACGAAGACTTCAAGGCGTACAATAACAACCCGAACGTATCAGAAAACGACAAGCAAGCCGCTGCTCAGTACCTAGCAGAAGTCGAGAAACGTATAGACTTCGCTAAGAACCCCAACGTAGAAGACTGGGCCAAGAACCTGACTACGTTCGGCTTTGCTATGACGCTAGGTATTAACCTGTCATCCGTGCTAGTCAACTTCTCTCAAATACCTATGGTCATAGCGCCACACTTAGCCAGCACTAGGGGCGACGACGGTGAATACTTCGGTTACAGCGATACGCTCAGTGCTATGGGTGAAGCGGTAAGGCTATTCAAAAACGCGGGTAGAAGTGATGAGAACATCAAATACCTACCGTTTATCAAGCAACGTGAAGCTCCAGTAGAGGCGGTTGGGCCAGATGGTACAGAACAGGTCATGGTTCCTTCTGCCCCATCCATAGATAACTATGACTACAACGCTGAAGGCATACCACCAGAAGTCAAAGAGTTTGAGATGCTGGCTAAGGTGGCAGAAGAAACAGGTCAGCTAAACAGATCCATCATGTATGACACGTTGGACATGGAAGAGATTGACAGCATACGAGGAAAGATCGGGGCGGTCTCCGGGTTCATGTTCCATCATGGAGAACGTATGACACGTCAGGTAGCTCTTGCTGCGGCGTACCGTCTAAAAGTGGACTCCATGAAGCGTGCCAAAAACAACTTGTCCAAGGCAGATTTCAAGGCTTTGTCAGCCGAAGAGAAAGCTAACCTCAAGTTAAGCGAAGCCGAGTACCGCGAAGCCGCTGAGTTTGCTGTCTATGAAGTGGAACTTACTAACGGTGGCACCGCCGCCGCTTCTGCACCAAGACTTGCTCAACAAGGGATAGGCAAGGTTGCGTTTCTGTACAAGCGGTACGGCGTGCAGATGATGGAGCTTCTAGCTAAATTAGGTTATGAGTCTATCAGAGGTACACCAGCAGAAAAGGCACAGGCGCGTAGACAACTGTTTGGTGTAATGGGTGGCGCGGCGTTGGTTGCTGGCGCACAAGGTCTGCCAATGTACGGCGTGGCTGCTATGGTGTACGACATGTTCAAGGGCGACGAAGACGAAGATCTTGATACTGTAGTTCGTAAGACGATAGGAGAAGAGCTTTTCGGAGGTATGGGTAACGCTGTACTAGGTGTAGACGTTGCGAGTCGTATGGGTCTGTCTGACCTAGTATTCCGAGACCGACTCATTGAAAAAGATCAGTCGTTCATATTTGACTTAATAGAAGTTTTTGGTGGCCCCGTAGTCGGTGTATCAATGCAAGTAGGGCGTGGGTTCGATAAAGCATGGAATCAAGGCGAAGTTTGGCGGGGTGCAGAAGCGGCGGCACCTGCTGCTGTTCGTAATGCGATGAAGTCTTATAGGTTCTACGAAGACGGTGCTAAAACCCAACGTGGCGACACCATCGTAGATGACATATCCGCGCCTCTACTTGTCATGCAGTTCTTAGGCTTTGCCCCAGCGGAGTACACCAGACAACTGGCACAGAATGCTCAACTCAAGAAAATATCTGGTGCGGCTGCTAGGCAACGTACTCAATTGTTACGTAGGTACTACGCAGCCGTAAGAAGTGGGGACACCTCCAAGGCACGGAGTATCCGCGAAGACATGAACGAGTTTAACCGTAAGTTCCCCAGTGTGCGGATTACGCCAGATACGATCAAGCGGTCTATGGCCCAGCACATGAAAACGTCAAGAAAGATGCACTATGGCGTAACTATCGACCCAAGAATGATGAGAGACATGCGACAAAGCGCCGCTGAGTACGACGATACGCTAACAATATGGGATAACTTGGGGATGTAAAAAACCCTCTTACCGCAGGAAGGGGAGCTACGGTAAGAGGGCCGGAGGGAGGATAAGACCACAAAGTACGGAGAGACCATGACCTTATCAGGGCGAATCGTACCATATAGGACTACCCTGTCCAATTAGTTCCACGAGGTTCCACGCGGTTCCAAAACCCTACGTAAAGTCGTAATACGTTCTGTCTTGCGTCTTCAAAGACCCTTCATTTGGCCTACGTTCCGCCACCGGCACTGAGATAGATATGCGTTTTGTCTTGGGTATGGCCCTGTGTTTAAGCCCTTTCGGTATATATAGCAGATCGCCTACAGTAAGGTCGAGCGATGTGAAGTCGTCATCACCGTTCTCAAAGCTGTTGTGGACTTCCCAACTAACGTCCCCTTGAGCATGTACTAAGAAGTTATCGTCATAGTCAATATGGGCACTAAACGTTGAGGCGTTGGGCACACCGCTGCAATAGAAATGTGCGTCCGCTGCGCCCATATAGTAGCGTTCAATAGCACCCGCAATCATGCTGATCCTCGGTGTCAGTAGAGATGCTTTAGTCAAGATCAGGGAGCCGCCTTGTGTCCAAAGGTCATGCAGGTACCTTTTCTCGTAGTAGTCTTTACGGCTCCAGTTCGGCCTACTCTCACGCTCAAGGCTACCCTTTTCCATACACAGTTTTCTGCCGTCAGGGGTTATGGCCTGCATCCCTGCGGTTGCTCTATCGTTGTTGATATAGCTGCTGAACTCTTGCCAGCCGATGATGTTGTCGAACAACTCCGTCCTTGCCTCTGTTCTAGGGAACACAACAAAAGCCTTACCACGATAGTTCTTCTCAAACTCAAGTATCGTCATACCCCCGAGCAGGTCTGTAAAATCTAGCACTATAATAGTCTCCAAACTCGCACACCTGTGTGCGAACCACTTATGACAGCCTTGGCTATAACGTCCCACCCCATCTCATCGACGCAGATGCGTTTCACCTGTTGTAAGGCTTTGTTTGTGTTGATGCACGGTATGAATACTGAACTACCCACTACCATAGCTCCCCAATCCACTACAATCCGCACGCCGTCAGCGTCTATGTCATGTAGCTTCAGCGTTATCATCGCCACCCGTATCAAATGTCTTGCAGTTGACGATGATTACCCTGCTGGTGGGTAACTCGAAGTTGGTGCCCTTAGCTAACCGTATGGTTCCCCGTTTACCACCTAACTTCTTAATCATGTCGTCTACAAAGGCGTTGTAATTTATCTGCTGTGCCGCGCACCAAGCCTTCAAAGGCTTCGGAACTAGGTACGCTTTCTTTGTATCCGTTTCGTACCGTGCCACCAGCTTCCCGCGTGGCAGAGCATCCGGTATAACGATACTATCTAGTCCGTTACCAGACCCACTACGTAGGTCATCGGTGCTCTTAATCATCAGGATATTGTTGTAGTTCTCAGTCAGATAGTCGCTGACCGTCTGCTCCACTGACACGCCCATGTCCATAACAGACTGCTTGTTAGCCTTGAGCATGTTAACAGTCCACTTAAATAAGCCTTTTATGTCGTAGTCAATTAGATCCAGCTTATTGGCAATGTACGCCCCAGCTAGTGTGGTAGCAGCTCCGGCAGACCAGAAACGGTTTTCTGCCGTAAGCCCCGCTGCCTCGTCTACCTCTTGCTGGAACTTAAACACCAACGCCTTGACCGACTCCAAGTTTTGCATGACCCACTGGATGTAAATGATCCCAGCGTGCCCATAGTTCTGCTCTATAGAAGCATCGAATGCGTCAGTCTTTTTCTTGTCTTCAGTGCTAGAGAACACCCGCTGTGCCTTCCACTCCAGCATACGCTGTGCTTCTGCTTTCGGTTGCTGTTTCTCAAGAGCAATACGTTCGATCACACTAGCATTACCAGTAGTAACCGACAGGAACTTCCAAGGCTCACCCCTGACACGTTCTAAGTTTGCTCCACCTGCCATACGACCACGCTGCTGCCCAGAAGATAGCTGATAGGCTAAGTCACTGAGCTTGCCGCTTTTCTCGTTGGTAAGTTCGTCTACGTAGAAAGGTAGGTTATGCAATACCTCTGCGCGGTTAAACTTCATAGAGTCGGTGTCGCGCTCCTCGACCATGAGAGCCTTCTCGTAGCCCCATACAGAAGCCGCTACACGCACTGCCGCTGTCTTACCGCACCCGCTAATAGAGCTGTGTATATGCAAAGCACAAGAGTTCTGGGGCATAAAAGTCATCAGCGGAGAGCCAAAAGCCGTACACACAACGTACTGGTGCATCGTTAGTTCCGGCATAGTGCCGTAAAAATTAGCCATCTTCTTCCACGCTTCTAACGTACCCTTTGGTTTGAAGTACGGAATCAGTGCGGCTGTCGGTGTTGACGGGGGGTTATGCCGAATCTCGTCAGCCCGTATTTCCCTTTCCCCAACAATGAATGCTGTGCATGTGTCGTCTACCCACCCAAACTGTCGGTGTGCCGTGTCCGCTGTAGACGTTGCCTGTAATTCGTTTACCCAAGTAATCATATAATTCATCAAATCATCTAGTCGTGGGACAGCTACACCTTGCATAGACATGTTCTTGCGAAACTCGTCCCGTGAAGTAACCGCTGTAAGTGGCATTGTAAACTCGCGCACGCCATCTTGCGGTAAGTGTATCCTACAGACCACAGATTCACCGGCCTCTACATCCACTAACCTGCGAGTAACGTACAAATCGTTGTGGTACAGCACATGCTCATCCACTTCGCCGTCTACCGTTACGTCCCTGATATACACACCGCCGTTCTGCCCACGAAAATACGGGCGCGGATAGACTGGTATAACGTGTTGTGTAGAAAGTTCCTGACTGGCGGAACCCGGAAGTAACGTACCTTCTAGTAAATCACCCGACTCACCCGACTCACCCGACTCAATCAGGTAAGTACCGTCCTCGGTAGCTTCTGCTTCTTTGATCTTGCGCCCCAAAATAATAGGCGACTTGATCTTACCCCAGTGGGGGCACTCCGTGCAGACACCACCTTCGTTCTCGTCAAACGTCGTGCAACGGTACGGCCCCTTAATCAGATCTAACTTCTTCAGTGTCAGTTCTGGTGTGTACTCAGGGTGCTGGTTTGAAATCTTGTGGGCAGCTTTCTCGCCGTCTTCACAAAACTTAGCGATAGACAGCCCTGCCCTCCACATAGGCTCACTTGTTTCGGCCTGACCTTTTATTATGCGGCGTAACTGTTCACAGCCATTGCCATTCTGTGCTTTCCGCAGTATCTCTCTGAAGCTGTAGTTTATGTTTTCCAACAAAGCATCGCGCAGACTAGCTGGCCCGTCCGCACCCGTACGCTTCTGAGGAACCTGTATGGTGTCCATACCTAACCGACTGGCGAAGAAGTCAAAGTTAACTGCGTCGGGCTTCTTGTTGACCAGCACTACCGGTGCAGGTACATCCGGCTTATGGTTGTGCGTACCCACCACACGTAGCACCCGAGCTACATCTGAAGGCACAGCAGGGTCAATCTCTAACCCAAATTCTTTGCACTTGGCTTTGAACTGGTCAGCTACGACTTTCCACTGTTCAACTGGCACGGATTCTTCCAAGACCCAGTAAACATGTATGCCTCGCCCAGAGTTAACAATAAGAGGTTTTGGTAGTTTGAGCGCAGCGCAGAACTCTTGCAGTCTACGTATTGCGTCCCTCTGCGTAGCAAACCCCTCACCTTTAGCTACTTTGTCTTCGCCACAATCCAAGTCTAAAAAGAACGACTTGATGTGTTTGGCGTCTTCTCCTCTACGAGTACCCTCTTCCTTGAAGTTACTCATAGCAAAGTATATGTCCCAGCCTTCACTGTCGTAGTGTTCGGCGGCTTCCGCTAGTTCATCAACGGTATGGAAATAGACTTGCTTAATTCCGTTACCGAGAGCGGCGCTATGCCGAAACAGGACATACACACCTTCTGTGGGCAGTACCCACCGTAAAAATTCTCTTGTATTCATGGTTGCACCCAATGCCGAGAGACACTATGGCAGGGATGTCGGCGCATCCTTTTCGGCAAGACCTAGCCATAGTGGAGTGATTGTTAGTGGT
>Ga0099849_1001467_pt1 | contig 11027 bp, 19 predicted proteins | sample CB_VirMetaG_4_FD_78177 | JGI IMG/M metagenome (GOLD analysis project Ga0099849, IMG submission 78177) | Freshwater to marine saline gradient viral communities from Chesapeake Bay - CB_1508_1M Viral MetaG | ecosystem: Environmental > Aquatic > Marine > Coastal | place: USA: Chesapeake Bay... | reverse complement strand
TGGATAGCGTGGGTCTTCGATTCTGTTTCGGACTACGTGAGCGACTGCAATCTGCCCAGCGTCTGGTTCACCTCTAGCTTCAAAATAGATAGCTAGGGCTACGCACATCAACTGGCTCACCATGCCTACTCCTCCTCTACAATTTTCTCTCTAAGTATTGCGTCCTTCCATTCTTTACACCACGGACAGAACCAACCTTTACGGTATGCTCGCGGGTGCTTATCACCGTCTTGTTTTTCGACATAGCTAAGCACCTCAAGCATCTTCTGCCCGCATTTACACTTCTGTTCCAGGTTCTTGTACATCTTCGTCTAGTAACTCTTCTAGTCTTTCTAGCGTATCTGTAAGTCTTTTAACAAGATAAATAATCTCTTCCAGTTCATGCTCATCTAACTCAAATGTAGCTTTCATAGGCTCCTCAAATTCAATGCGTGCCCCCAAGGATAAAAGGCACGACTAGCCTTAGCGCGGCTTCCTCGGCATACGCACATGGGGGAAAGAGAACGCCTTTGTTCAGGCCCATCGATAGAAAACCTGAACTGGGGAGTAACATGTTCCATGTCATACACTGCGGGTGTTTTCTGGAGAATGAATAAAAACCAACCCACCGCCCGCTGGGGCTAACAGGCTCCGTAGGAATCACCAAACCCTCCCTCGCAATCAAGGGGCAGGTCTGGTGCCCATCTGGGCCGTATCCTCATAGCTTTTTCTACTTGGCGCATACCCTCTTCCACTTCATCTTCTGGGACTATGCAGCCTATGGCATCGTGTACAGTCATAACCACTTTATATTTCTTTGCTACCCGTAACAACTGTTCACCAATAACAATACGTGCCAGTGCCTGACACACATTTTCTATTACTTTACCTCCGTATATTCTAGTACCCATAAGGGCTTTACCTTTCCTGGTGTCGTATATTCTTTCTAGTTGTTTTGTTTCTTTGTCTCTGTGCCATCTGAGATTCGGGTACTTCACATACAGACCGTTGGGTAGCAAAATACCCTTCTTACCATCAATTTTTAGTATATCCCCCCGCCCAAACTGATCGCTCTTGTCCGCCGTTATGCTGTCTAACACCTCGTTGGCATCCGTCCAGAGTCTCGGAATGTCTGGGTATGTCTCTCTGTATACCTTTATTATGCGGTCACATTCCTCTTGTTCCAGTTCTACACCGAAACCTTTAAGCTGCTCTCGGAATCTCACGGCACCCATGCCGTAGCCTGCACCTAGTATCGTAGTCTTACCGACGAATCTTTCTTCCTTGGTTATTTCTTCCTCGGGTTTGTCGTATATGGCAGCAGCCATTATCTTGTATACATCGTCCCCCCTGTCGAAAGCCGCAACCAAGTCCTTCGCCTCGGCCAACCACGCCAGTGTCCGTGCCTCTATCTGAGACAGGTCACAGTCCACAAACTTGTACCCATCTGGAGCGCACATAGCGTTTTTTAATTTGCTGCCACGCGGTAAGTTCTGCATATTAATCTTGTCATCACCGCCCCACCGTCCTGTGTGTGCCGCATAGTAGCGTAGGGGTATGGGTAAAGTGCCGCGCTCGCTTATCGCAATAAATCTCTCGGTGCGTTTTTCTTCGATTGTAGACCTTACACCTAGCCTAGCAGCTACAATAGCCTGAACTTCTGGATTCTCGTGTTCTTGAAGTTTTTTGAATTCTTCGTCATTTTTGGCAAAGGCGAACGTCTCCTTGCCTGTGGTGGGGCTTATCTTGGTAGGGGGTTCGACACCGTAACCCCTCAGAAGTTCGGCAAACTGTGGGTTACTGGTGAGTTTTGTTTTGTCGTGTTTTACCTTCGCCAGTAGTTCTTCTTTCCTATCCACAACGTCTTTGAGGTGTGCACGTAACACATCGGAATCCAAACACAGTACAGGTTCACTAAACATGCGTATTGTCAGGTCGATCAAAGCAAGTTCAAAACGGGGGAAATCTTTTTTCAACACGTTGAATAACTTGTAGGTAAGTTCAACATCCTGCACGCAATATCCGCCATACGCTTTTAGTTCTTCCTTTGAAAAGTCTAGCCTCTTTTTCCCTATGGCATCATGCACTTCAGTGCCTTTAGCACCAAGGCAGTAGTGTTCCGCCAGGGCAGCTAGACTCCCTCCTACTTCTATAGAATGTATAGCGCGTGCAATGCCCAGGGTATCGACGATCTTTGCCGGTTTAATATCGAAGTGCCAATTGAGGATTGCCATGTCGAACATGGCGTTGTGGGCTACGGCAATGGAGTTGTCCCAATCAAACTGGGCTAAAAATTTAGCAATCTGTTTTTTGCTGCCAGAAAACCATAATGGCGCGCTTGCTTTACGCAATGATAGTTCCCCGCCTGAAATTTTGACGGCCACGCCGATAACCTCAAAACGAGGGTCGCGGATATATTCTTCGGTGGTGAGTTTGCTTAGACTGTACTCTTTAGTGTAGTACGTCTCGAAATCTAAAGTTAGGGTCTGCATATTCTTTTAGGTACTTTTCTAGTACCCCCACGTTCTCTTCGTTGATTATAAAGGTGGTGCCCTCTGCTTCTCTAATAGCAGCAAGCTCTCGGAGCTGTAGTGGTGTTGCTTTGTTTTTGCCAGCCTTGCACTCGATACCAAGGAAGTGTCCTTGAAAACAACAAACTACATCTGGCACCCCACTGCGCCCCATGCCATAGCTAGCGGGGAAGAAATAGTATACGCCGTGCTCCTTGAGTAACTGCACGACTTTGTTCTTAACTTTCTTTTCGGGAGTGAGTGCCATTCAGGAAGAATAGCGTAAAAGTTGGACTTTGTAAAGACACAAAAAACCCCGCACTGGGCGGGGTTCGGAGGTGTTACAAGGTACGGATTCCGTACCTTGTGTTAGTGGAGGTAGTTTGAGTCTACAAAAGTTTCTTTGCTTTCGTCATAAGTTAAATCAGCTAAATGCATAAAGCTATTTTTTCTCCATTTGTTTCTAACTGCCAGGTCTGCTGATTTTGATACAAGTAAAGTAATCAGAAGCATCATAGGAGTTTCTGGACTTAGGGTGGCTAAGAATTTATCTAGCTTGTCATCATATTCTTCCCACTTGTTGTCTACGACTTCAATAAATTCGTCTATTGTTTTATCAGACATTATCAGTCTCCTCTATGTCTTTCAGAATTTCTCGCCGTAGTCTCTTACGATCTTCGGGCGAACATTTTGATACTACTTTAATATCACTAAGCCTTAGCTTGTGACTGGATGGTTGCCAGTACAAGGCAGCGGGGGGATCGGTGACGAGCATGTACTGCCACGTCACCCCGTCGATGTCTAAGTAGAAGGATTCACCTTGCATAGTGTTTCTCCCGTTCATCCTGTGAGTATTGTAACTTGTACATCAGTAGGTCTTGCTTGTAAAAAGCACAACCACCATGCTCACCACAATCGTTACACAGGTTCAACTCAAAACCATCCAGTAGTGTTCGCCCTTTTTCATCATGTAAAGTTGCAGGGTTAGGGTTAAAGTTCCATTTCGTCCCCTGCCAGCTAGCATCGCCGCTCACATACACAGTGGTTGAACCACAGTAATAACACGCAAGCGTTCCTTCTTTTTCGCACTCACCCATCATCGTTCTCCTCCGGCTCCTCAAGGTACGGAATCCGTACCTTGTCCACGTACCTGGTCAGCACCCTTCGTATTTCTTGAGTATAGTTAGGGTGCGATTTGAAATGGTCTACCACGTATTGTGGTAGACGCACGTTTACATGTACTAGAGTAGGCTCTTTCTGCTTACCCCGTTGTCTGATTGGTTCAGTCGTCAAATTCAAGTTGCACCTCGGTGTTGATAAAGAATTGTGTGTCGTTAAGTTTGAACCCTGCGCCATCGACAAACGATCCGTCTGGTGCCACCCTAAGCAGACCCAGTGCCATACGCACTTCATCCGGCATGTCCTCCGGTTTGAACTTTGTAGGCGTTGGATCGACGGTTGCATCGAACCTGATGTAAGCAGAGCCATGCTTCATAAGGTAGTATCCGGCTCCGTTTTGCATGTTCTGTTCGGCCCTCGCTACTACCCCTTCGTTTTCCCTCGCTTGATCTAGGTCTTTGGTAACTCCATCCAACCCTGCACTGGACAGATACTGTAGGAACGCAGCATCACGGTGCATCATTTTTTCTTTGGCATGATCGGCAATTCTGGATAGCAAAGAATTAGTCCTGCTTTTCACATTGTATCTCTGCGAGTTGATAGCCGTTCTCACATCCAATGACACCGCCTCCATGCACTCTTTTACGGTCTGCGGGTAAAAGTAATTACGGAATATACTTTTAGCCGCACTAAGTTTAGTTGTCTTCCTGTACGAGTTACGCTGTTGCTCCTGTCTGATGCGCTCATTAGTAAAACTAACAGCACCCTCGTATCTGTCGTGCGCTTCGATACGGCCAAGCGGCTCATCCTCGTGCATCACGATACAGTGAACAAAGTACCCGTCTGGACTGATGTGCACCCAGAACTCGTAGTGCGGATTGTGATGCGCCACGTAAGTCAAGAACTCAGACATGTAGTCTTTGTGATCGTACCGTTCGATAGCGTAACCATCGTCCGGCACCGTTTCGATTCGGCGTATTAGACATACGTTCCTAGGCATGTTGCTGAAGCCAACAACCTTCCCCTCTTTCCGCATTATCTTTATGTGAGCCACTGCGCGAGAGTCTTTGTCATATACTGCTCTAATAGTCATAGCGTTCTCCTAGGTACGGAATCCGTACCTTACCAGTCATAAGATTTAATAATTGAATCAACTTCACCCTTCACTTCCTGTCGGAGCGCAGGGGAATCCTTGAACATCTCTTTCGTTCTGCCTGTCATAATATCCTCAAGCCTTTGACGTGCTTCCTCTACTTGCGGATCGTTAGTCAGGTTCATGTGCTTGAGCATCCGGCATAGCTCCAGAGGGTTGGTGACAAACGTATCGTGCCATCGCTTTTTGTCATCCTCCTCGTCATCGCCAGTGTCCGTACACTTCGCACTGATAGCTTGCAACTCCTTGAGTAGTCGCTTGCTGTTTTCTTTGGCAGCCTCTGCCACCTTGCGTTCGACTTCTGCATCGCATGATGCTTTCAGTTCCTCCATCTCCTGCGCGGGTAGATCAATGCACAGGTGACCGGACTCAGGTACAGGGGCAACAACAAAGTTCCACGCGAACTTGCCCATCACCTCATCCACGGGTGGGTAGTCATCTTCACAGAATATGTCGCCACGGTAGTCCTTAGCAGTTTCACGGTAGCTCCAATACTTCACTCGGAACGTATCCACCATGCTCTTGAACGTAGCCTGCTTCAGATTGTGCTGCGACTTGTAGTCTAGGAATAGGCTAGTAGGGCAAAGCCTGTACCCGCGTTCATCCCACGGTAGCGTCATGGTGTTGTGCCAGAGGCGCGATTGCGCTGCATGTTTCTGGATGTCCTTGTGGCCGGTTGAACCGACCATCAGGTTGTCGTACATACGCATCGCCCTTGGGTCTGCGTTCTTACCCACAGCGACCTCAGTCTCCAGCTCTTTGTTGCGCTTACTTGCGCCCCACACACTGATGTTCAGGCGCACCAATACTGCGCTGTTTGCAATACTCATTCTCGTTCTCCTCGGTACGGATTCCGTACCTAGTCAATGTTGATTGTTTTGCCCACAGGGGCGGTTATGTTTACATCATTGGTGATTGCCCAGAGCACTGGTACAGTCCAGTTACCCCAGTTGTCTATTACGCCATCAGTCAGCATCACCACACAGTCTGGCCTGATGTCGTGTTCCTTGAGACAGTCAGCCACACAGCGGGGATCAGTACCTCCCCCGCCTAATACTTCTTTGATAGGTGGAGCGTTCTGCAACTCGTCACTGGAGAACACACCGCGATACTCAGCAGTGCCATCCCAATCAATGACGTGTATCTGATCGATGTCGAGCATCTTGGCAATGGACACCATCTCGCTTGTCGCCTGTGCCAGACGATCCTTGTAGTACATAGAACCCGATGCGTCTCTGGCTTGCACCATACACTTGATGCTCTCACCTTCTAGCGTAGGCATAACGATGTCCTCGTGTAGAAACCTACGGTTCGGCCTGCGCCATGAAGAGCGTTCCTTCTTTCGGCACGTCGAGTTAAGAAACTGACGTAGCTGCACCCTCCAATCCACCTTCGGCGTAACCAGTTCGCCAAGACCCAGTGCATCACTGAGTCCCCCACTGCCTACCCGATTAGCCGCATGGAGGTTGTTGCGTATGGCCTCGGTGATGTCCCGCTTGAGTTCCGTAGCCTCTTCCTTGGACATCTCCTCGGCTCCATCCCAATCATGGTCATCGAAACTAGGGCCGTTACCCCCGCCTCCATCGTCGCCATTTTCACCTTCTTCACCCTCTTCACCTTCTTCGCCGGGTTTTTCGCCCTCTTCCTGCTGCTTTAGCAGGTCGTAGAAGATGCGCTTCACCGTCCAGTCTGCATACTTGAGATCAAGTACCCCGCCCATCCTGCCATCTGTGGTCATGGGCATTTCGGTCAGTGTGTGTTTAGGATCAGCAATCTCGATGCGATTGTTTATCCACTGGTCAGTAGCAATGTTGGCAATTATGGGGTCGATCTGTTTGAGCTTCCGGTAGGTAGTGAAGTGCATACCCGCCTTGTGAAGCCACTCGTGCACCATGATGTACGCTGCTGCCTTGTCACCGTTGGCAAAACCAAACATGAAGTCAGGGTTGAACCAACAGTCCTTACCGTTGGTCATCGCTGTGGGTATGTCAGTAGTCAGATAAGTCTTACCGTGCATGGCAACGCCCTGCAACAGCCCGAACTCCTTTGACCGCATCAACCCGATCTTGATTGCTTTGAATCTACGTTCTACTTTCATTCTCTTTCCTCCTTGGTACGGAATCCGTACCTTACAGTAAGTCCTCGTTATCAGCCGCCCACAGTGCGAACTCACGGTTAGCAAAGGCGATTGCTTTCTTGCTCTCGTGTCTGGCAAGTGCCACACAGAAGATAACCTGCCACTCCTCCTCCATCCGGCGCAGGTACTTCAGGATATTGGTCAGGGTGTCCTTCTCCACATGCTCCAATAGTCCGAACGTCAGAACCGCCCGTGCCCCAGGATCGTCCGGAATATCGGCAATCTGTGGCGTATCCACGATGGTCTTGACGGACGGCAGTTGGTCTTGGAACCGGATGAACGACACGATACTGGTAGCGAACGCAGCACCCCCTGTACCTGCTAGCGCAGCCAGTAACGCCTCCTCATCGTAGAGGTCACGGTTCTTAATGATGCGGCTAGCGATCTCCAGTGTACGCGGGGAAACCACATTGTCATCGGGACTGGACGGGTGAAAGATAAACTCATTCTTCACGCCATCGAGATAGGACGCTAGGCACTGAGGATACCTGTCCACCCACGCAAGCACGATATTCTCGATGCCATTGTTGATGCCCCACGGTATCCACTCTTTGCTCGTAGGTTTACGCACGATCACTTCGACGATGCGTTGCCTCGTGTGTTGCGCCAGACCATCGCCCACCCCATCGGTATCTAGGTTGCCCGTCAGATACCTGATGCTACCTTCGGGTATCGGTAGGTCACCGAGTCTTGGCATAAATACTTCTAGCGCAGGGTGAAGCATATTCTTCACTGGTTCTGCACCTTTGGTGAACTCGTCGAACACCATCACGCTTGGCTGTCCGGTATGGATACCGAACCGAGCGTTAGGATAGTACCTCGTCACCTTGTTCTCATGGTCAATGACAGGCATACATATGTCACCGAGATCAAGGTTAGGTATGTCCAACATGGACAGCGGTAGCTTCGCTACCCTTGCTATTTCTTGAGCAATACTAGACTTACCAACTCCAGGTTCACCGCGCAGCATGAAGCACACGTTGGGGTTGTTGACGATAAGTTGTACTGCTTGGTTCAGTGTTACGGTTAGTGTTTCGTTTAATTCATTCATGTTTACGTTCTCATAGTTGAAAGTACGGATTCCGTACTTTGGGTTGGTTAAAGGTTAGTCAGGTAGCAGTCAAACACCTTAGGGTCTGCGGTCATGTGAAGGTTCCTCCCATCCATTGAGACCACTGCTACCTTGTTGTTGTGGATGTGGCTGACGTAGTAACGCCGTCCACGGTTATCTCTTACTACTTCTCCAGTATCCACAGGACACTGAGTCTTTGCTCGCATCAGAGTTTTCATATGCTTGTATTTCCTCCTGACATGTATCGGTCATTACCGTTCTCGTTTGGTTTGTCCTTCATCTCGCGTAGCTCAAATAGCTCTTCGGAGAACGTGTGCTTTATCGCCTCATCTACATACTTCTGCACCCTGTCAGGGTTCATGCGTTGAACCCAGTCGTAGCGGCTCCACTCGCAGCAATCGTGCAGGATGATGGGCAACAGTTCTGACCATCTGTCTCGGTCTGCCATCATCTGCCACGCGGTCGCCGCAGTCACACACTCACGAGAGCGGTGGTTACGGTAGTCCGATGGGTCTACCATCTTTGCCAGTGCTTTAGCATATTTAACAAACTCGGCCACCTGAGCACGCTTCTCTTTCATTAGCTTGCGCCGTAGGTAGTACCCGTACATCACTGGCTTGTTGTGGTAACGGAAACGATTATTTTCGTTATCTTGTTTCAACGTGATTTTTCTGTCCTCAAACGGGGACTCTTCCCACGCATAGACTGTCCCATACGTCGCGGGTTTCTCGCCCACGTTCAAGCAGAATCTCGGTTGGTAGTTTTTCTGGTAGACGTAGCCCAAAGGGTACAGGATGCTACTGATGAAGGCGTTTACGGCTTGGCCTGAGTAGAGTCCTACATTTACTTCAACAGTCTCATCGTCAAAGAACCTGAGTGCTTCGACACCGTAGATTTCGCAGGTCACGCTGTGCCGCTTCTCAAGCAGGTGTGGCTCATGCGCTCGGATGGTCATGTGGGTCTTGCGTCTGCCGTTCTTAGTGTTGCAGATGGGCCTGACGCTTCGCCCCCGCAGGGGCTTTATACTGTCGTGATGCCTCAGAGCCTGCTTATAGGTAAACAGACTGGGCATGTCGGTGAATCCTCCAAACATCATTTCATTCTCCTTGGTACGGAATCCGTACCTTAGTTCTCTTCAGTTAACGGGTTATCGGGAAGCTCCTGGCTTCGTTCCTGTTGCTCCTGCTCTCGCAGCCATTGGCGTAAGACAGCCGGATCGTACTCGGCCAATAGGTCGGCCAGTGTTACTTCGTTGTCAGGGTCTGACATATCTACCTCCTACAGTAGTAGTCCAAAGATCACGATTGCTGCGATGAACCCCAGAAAGGCCAGTCCATACATGGCTCGCACCCACCAAGGTAGGCCATCGTCCTCCCACACATACTGCTCGTGTGGGTCATGGATGTTCAGGGTCTTGTAACATTCGCCTACGGCGTGTCTACTTTTCTTCATTGTTATTCCTCCCATGCATCTACTTGTAAACAGCGGAAGCCATTCTCCCGCCACATATCTACCACGCACTGCCGGTCATCCAACACGCACAGCACGTCATCCGGTGTGAGACCAAGCTCCCGCACCATCTCCAGTTTGACCTCGGTATCGGGTCGGCGGTCATCTGCTTTACGCATCACTAGCCGTTCGTTGAAATCCCAATCCTCGTCAACGTGTTTCTGTAACCACTCAACGGTTTCGGCGCGCACCGAATCGTTACGCCCAGACAGGATGTAAACATCCCGATCTATCGCTCCACACATGTGACACCCGTGCGCTCCCCATCCACGTACTAGCGCAGTCAGTATCTGAATAACATCATTGTTTGGTTTGTCATCCACACACGCTGCGTTGAAGCTATCCCAATCACGTTCAGCGTAGGGTTTCAGCGTCCCGTCAGGATTCTTGATGTAGGGAAGCCGATGATTAACATCGGCCAGTGTCCCATCTAGGTCACACAATACAACTCTCTTACTCATTGTTACTCTCCTAGGTACGGAATCCGTACCTTCACATGGTTCTCTTGGGGTTGGTTTGCTTGAGCGTATCGGGGTTAGTCACCAACTGATACGCACCTTTGTTGTACTCCTGCGCCACGCACCAGTTCATGCGCTCGGCAGTAGCTTGGTAGTCGCCGCACGTCAAGCAGACAGGAATGCCCAGCTTGGCGCGGGCGGGTGAGTAGGGCTTGCCACATTTGATGCACGCAGTCATACATCGCGCCCCATGTAAGGAAGTGCACAGGATCGCTCATATCCGGCAAGCGACTTGCGCCAGTTACGCAGGCTAGCATCTAGTGAAGTAGCTCTACGGTCGCGATACCTGCGATACCTCTCGACCATTGAAGGGTATCGGCTCTTGTAATGAGTTGAATACAATACACGTTCTAAGTTCATAGCGTTCTCCTGTTAGCCTATGTGGAATAAAAGAAAGGTATCAACGTCAGTGCCTACACGGGCGTTTGTTACAAGCCACGGCCATACTGCGAGCAGTAGGCGTGTTCTGCGCTTGCGCGAGTCCATCAAAAAAGTCATAGCGTTCTCCTCGGTACGGAATCCGTACCTTGCGTTGCTGTGTCGTGGGTGAATTCCCACTGTCCTTATTGTACCACAATTAGCCTCATTTGTCAATACCCATGTAACATTGTGGTACAGTGTTATAACAAAACGGTGTAATGTTACGAGGCGTGTAACAATGTGGTACAAACGGAAGTGCCCGAGTTGCGCGGGCTGTAGCTGTATTATGTATGTATTGTTATATTGATATGAAAAAAAGAGAAAAAGATAGATACGCGGGGATTTTGAAATCTCACTGCTTTAGAGGCTCGAAAGAAGAGGGGAAAATTGATATGTACTTTTTTGGGCGTAACATTACACAATAGGCACTTTATGCAACGGTGTCAGGCACTTAGCGCATAACATTAAACATAACATTAGGATTTAGACGTAACATTGTGGTACAAAGTACGGAATCCGTACTTTTGTTGCATGGCGCAGTTGCTCCATAGCAACTGTCATCACACCCTAGCAGGGCCATGCCGCCGTGGCTCCATAGCTACTGTCATCA